>Ga0115567_10005649_pt1 | contig 12092 bp, 10 predicted proteins | sample COGITO_mtgs_1204_2_FD_88679 | JGI IMG/M metagenome (GOLD analysis project Ga0115567, IMG submission 88679) | Pelagic marine microbial communities from North Sea - COGITO_mtgs_120412 | ecosystem: Environmental > Aquatic > Marine > Epipelagic | place: Germany:Helgoland, sampling site Kabeltonne...
CAAAAAAAGCGCACTCATCCACAGTCTCCGGGGCAGACTGCGATAAATCTGAGGCTGTGAAAGCGCATTGGGTCCGATTTTGTTTGATGTAACGGGTTCGGTCTGTATTCTTATCAATAAATATTTATTCCGCTCAAGCAACACCCAGCGACGTGGAGGCATCATATGCTCGATCAATATCCAAGTGTGCGGCCCGGTCCGCCAAAGCCCAGCACGATTATTCAGCCTCAGGTATTTTCGTTTCCACCGGGAACAGAACGATATGTCGTGGCAGGACAGGGTGCTGTTCTGATCCCGGTTGAGGCGGGTGACAGAATCACGGTCCTCAACGATGAAGGTGGGCAGGTGGCCGAGATCGTTGCTGCGGATTCCAAAGGTCGAATTGATGCTGGAATTTTGGGGGCCACGGCAAATGCGCCTGCCAACGGTCTACGGACCTTACTTACAGGATCGGATCAGTCATTGCGCGGACTGCGCATGGGGCTTGATGCGCGCAAGATCGACCTTGCGGGCGCGAAGGCAGTTCGTCTGTTTGATGCAACCACGCCTGCCAAGGCCGAAGAAACGCTTACAGCCACCCGAGACGGTGTGGTGATCATTGCAGCACCCGGTGCCCCGATGAACATCGAGTTGCAGGATACGGCGACACCACTGATCGTCACGGTCAAACGCGCCATTCTCAAATCACAGGTAAAGTTCACGTTGCCCGATCCTCTGGCCGATCCGCTGAGTGATATCCGCATACACAGTGCCACAGCAGAGGCCTATTTCGTCAAGGCCGGCGATTACATCCAGATACAAGACGTCGATGGGCGCCAATGCACTGATTTTGAGTGTTTTTCAGCGCGCAAGCTCGACAAAGGGATTGAACATGCGTTGGACGTGACGACCACCCGAACGCTGATGGGCCATGCCTATCCGATGCCCGGATTGCATGCCAAGTATTACGATCAGGATATGGTTCCGCTTGTGGAAGTGGTTCAAGACACCTGCGGGCGTCACGACGCATTTGCGATGGCGTGCACCGAAAAGTACTACAACGATATCGGCTATCCGGGCCACGTTAACTGTTCCACCAATTTCAACGGTGCGCTTGAGCAATACGGTGTCGCGCCAAGGCGTGGCTGGATGGCGATCAACTTTTTCTTCAACACCTCCATCGACGATCACGGCGTAATGTATACCGACGAGCCGTGGTCGCGTCCGGGTGACTTTGTCTTGTTGCGCGCATTGACCGACATCGTCTGTGTCAGCTCAGCGTGCCCTGACGATACTACCGCCGCAAATGGCTGGAACCCGACCGACATTCATGTTCGCACCTACAGCGGCAAGGAAACCTTTCAACGGGCCATCGCGACCCGCACTTCCCCAGATTCGGAGCCGAAAATGACCAAGCAGACAGGTTTCCACGACAGTTTTTCAAAGCACACGCGCAATTTCATCGAGTATAACGGTTATTGGCTGGCCAGCTGCTATGCAGCGACCGGTCCGATCGAAGAATACCATGCCTGTCGCGAGAAATGCGTGATCCTTGACCTCTCTCCATTACGCAAATTCGAGATTACGGGTCCGGATGCCGAGGCGCTGTGCCAATACACATTCACCCGCAACATGAAGACGCTGGCGGTTGGTGGCGTGGTCTATACGGCGATGTGCTATGAACATGGCGGCATGGTTGACGATGGCACTGTCTTCCGGTTGGGCCGGGATAACTTCCGCTGGATCGGTGGTACCGAATACGGCGGCGAGTGGATGCGCGAACTGGCGGAAAAACTGGGGCTGAAAGTGTTGATCCGCAATTCGACCGATCAGTTGCATAATGTCGCCGTGCAGGGGCCAGAAAGCCGTGATTTGTTGCGCAAGATTGTCTGGACGGCGCCACATAACCCAGAGTTCGATCAGCTTGGATGGTTCCGGTTTACACCCGCGCGACTACACAACGAAGCGGGCACGCCCTTTGTTCTCAGTCGCACAGGTTACACTGGCGAATTGGGGTATGAAGTCATGTGCCACCCCCGCGACTGCGCCGAGATATTCGATGCGATCTGGAACGCGGGGCAGGATCACGGGCTCAAGCCGATGGGCCTTGAGGCGCTGGATATGGTGCGGATCGAGGCGGGCCTGATATTTGCCGGTTATGATTTTTCCGACCAGACGGATCCGTTCGAAGCAGGCATCGGATTTACCGTGCCCCTGAAATCCAAGCCGGATGATTTTGTCGGCCGCGACGCGCTGATCCGGCGCAAGGAACATCCAATGCGCAAACTGGTGGGCCTTGAAGTCGATTCTCAGGTTGAAATCGGTCATGGGGATTGCGTTCATATGGGGCGCGCGCAGGTGGGTGAAATCACGTCTGCCATCCGCTCGCCTTTGTTGGGTAAAAACATCGCGATGGCTCGAATCGACGCGGCACATGCGGCTCCCGGAACAAAGCTTGAAATCGGCAAGTTGGATGGGGACCAGAAACGTTTACCGGCGCGGGTTTCCGAAACGCTGGCGGCCTATGATCCCAACAAAGAGCGACCACGTTCGTGATCCGGTTTGCCTGCCTGTTCGCGCTGTGTGCAACTGCCGTCAATGCCCAGTCGGCCAAGCTGAACAGCCCGGAAATCAGTGCGTTACTGACTGGCAATACCGCGGTCGGAAAGTGGGGCGGTACCCCGTATCGTCAGTATTTTGGCACCGATGGCAAAACGATCGTCGCGCAGCCACAGGTGCCATCCGTGCACGGCCAGTGGCGCGTGGAGGATGATGAATTACAAAGTCGCCGGACCGGAGATACGGTCTGGGAAGGCTGGTTTGTAATGGAATATGCTGGTGTGTGGTATTGGGTCAGCAAGACAACGCCACCAACTTCGTTCGAGGTCGTGCAAGGGGAACATCTGACGCAGGAGTGATGCGGTGAGCGGACTTGAGGACATCGGCGGAGAGACACGCCTGCGCAATCTCGTCGAGACATTCTATGATCTCATCGAAACGCTGCCTCAGGGGTCAAACCTGCGCCGATTGCACGCACGCGGCCATGGAATTTCCCATGCACGGGTCGAACAATTCAATTTCATGTCAGGTTTCGTCGGCGGGCGCCAATATTACTTGGAAAAGCATGGGCACATGGATGTAAAGCAGATGCACGCCCATGTCCCGATCAGGCACGCTGACGCGGAGAATTGGCTTTTTTGTATGAAAAGTGCGCTGCATGACGAAGGTCACAGCGGTCCGCATATCGACAAGCTGCTGGCTGTTTTGACGCGGGTGGCGACCCTATTGATCAATGAAGTGCCTGATTGGGAGGAAAACCGGACGCCGCCCGGTGAGATCACGTGATCTGGAGGGGCGCGGCCGCCGCTCTTCTTGCGATTGCTGGTTTGCCTGTCGATGCAGATCCGTTTTGCGATGATTTGAACGCCGTGGCAGATCAGGTCGGCGGTGCCGCCCTGACTTACGCGCAGCGCCCGGCGATCTGTCGGCCTTCGCTCGCAATGTCCGGTGCAAGGCACCTGCATTGCAGTTGGAAATTTCCCTATCGGTCCGCTGCCGCGATAGATGCCTTTGATCTTTTGACTGCCAAAGTTGCAGCGTGCGTCGGTCCCAATGCCACCAAGACGAAGGATCAAAGCGTCAATCACCCTGACGCCTATCAACTGCGCCAATTCAATCTGGATGGCCGGGAATTTGCCGTATCGTTGAAAGACAAGGGAGCTTTGCAGCAAACCCTCGTCTTTGTCCGTGTGCAGCTGCGTTAGTTTTGCAGATAGACGTCCAGGCTGTCGTCCAAGGCGTCTTTCCACGGGGTATGATGCTTTGGGGCCATGGTGCCGGTCATGACCGACGCATAGCTGTTGTCACGGAAGGTCATGATGTTCGCCTTCTTATGGCCTTTCCATTGTTTGAACGCCTGACACGCCCCTTCGACATCAAAGGACGGATAATCGGTCTCTGACACCAGTTCCTTGATGTAGTCGCCCTGATACCAGATCGCGTCATAGTCATCTTTGCCGCCATCCTCGCGCGCAATGCGGTCGGCGACATCGGTCTTCATCGCTGAGGTATCGGGCAGATCGATACGGCCGAGAATTACATCGCGCGCCCACCAAGCCTGCGCGTCGAACATATTGAAGGTGAACCACTGGTCCTGCATTCCGATGTAAAACAGCGCGGGGTCATCGACAAAAGCAACGCCCTTGTACAAATCCGACGTCGCCAACCGGTTCGCCGTTTTCAGACGCAGATCGTCGGGCAGGAACGGGAAATGATGCTTGTATCCGGTACACAAGATCACGGCATCAATCTCGCAGCTGGTGCCATCCTTGAAGTGCGCGGTATTTCCGTCGACATGGGTAAGCAGCGGCACCTCGGCCCAGTTGTCGGGCCAGTCATATCCCATCGCCGCAGTGCGGTGGCTGACGGTGATGGACTTGGCACCGTATTTCCAGCACTGCGATCCGATATCCTCGGCGGAATAGCTGGTGCCGACAAGCAATAGGTCCTTGTCCTTGAATTCCATCGCGTCGCGGAAATCATGGGCATGCAGAACGCGGCCTTTGAAGTTCTCGAAACCGTCGAATTGCGGCACGTTGGGTGTGCTGAAATGGCCTGAACAAACGATCACATGATCGAATTCCTCGGTATAAGTATGGTCCTTGGGCAGGTCGCAAACGGTGACTTCGAACTTGTCACCTGCCTTCTTCACCCAGCGCACGGCAGTCTCGAACTTGATCTGGTCGCGCACGTCCGCCTTTTTCACGCGGCCTTCTATATAATCGAACAACACGGCGCGCGGTGGATAGGATGCGATTTGTTTGCCGAAATGTTCCTCGAACGAGTAATCAGCGAATTCCAGACCTTCCTTCGGGCCGTTGGACCACAGATATCTGTACATGGATCCGTGCACCGGCTCTCCGTACTGATCCAGTCCGGTGCGCCAGGTGTAGTTCCACAAACCGCCCCAATTTGCCTGCTTTTCAAAGCAGACGATTTCGGGGATTTCCGTGCCTTGCTCTGCCGCTGACTGGAACGCACGAAGCTGAGCAAGCCCGGATGGGCCAGCCCCGATTATAGCGATACGTTTGGTCATAGCGTGCGGTCCTTTGTGTGGTGTGCTTTTCGGCAAGTCGAGCCAAAAGCCTACTGAAAGTCAACTATTATTCTTAAGAGTGAAATAGGTTCACGACGGTTTTATGGGTTGCAATCGTTTGGCCGGACAGTCGGCGAAACGTTCAAAGATGCGCACCCGTCGAACGGCAAAAGTGTCAGAACGCTGATTGCAAGACGTCAGGCAGGGGTCACAATGTGCAGGCCGCGCTAGATATCGAGGGTATTTGCCTTTTCCCAAGATGAGAAATGGTTGCAGAAATCATTCCATTCCATCCGCTTCATTTTGAGATAAGCGGCCGAAAACTCTGCGCCCATCGCGTCCTTCAGCCCCTTGTCCTTGTCGTATTCGCGCAGTGCGTCCAGCATGTTAAGCGGCAATTTGGGCGCTCCGCGTACCTTGTGTCCATCGGCGTACATATCGATGTCATGCCGCTTGCCCGGATCCGCCTTGGACCTGACACCGGACAGGCCTGCGGCGATGATGACAGCCTGCAACAGATAGGGATTGACGGCCCCGTCTGGCAGGCGGAGTTCGAACCGGCCCGGTCCGGGAACGCGGACCATATGCGTGCGGTTATTGCCCGTCCAGGTGACCGTATTGGGGGCCCATGTCGCACCAGACATTGTGCGCGGTGCGTTGATCCGCTTGTAGCTGTTCACGGTCGGGTTCGTGATCGCGGCCAGTGCGCTCGCGTGCTTCATGATGCCGCCAAGAAAATGCTTGCCGCGTTCAGACAGGCCAACTTCGCCGGTCTGGCCCTCGCCCTTGCCCGCGAAAACATTACTTTTCGCTGCAGCACCCGGCGCATCCCAGACAGAGATATGCGCGTGACACCCGTTTCCGGTCAGGCCGGCAATGGGCTTGGGCATGAATGTCGCGCGGTAGCCATGCTTTTCCGCGACCGTCTTGACCATGAATTTGAAAAAGCTGTGCTTGTCCGCCGTTGCGAGCGCGTCATCGAAATCCCAGTTCATTTCCCACTGACCGTTCGCGTCCTCGTGGTCGTTCTGATAGGGGTTCCAGCCCAGCTCAAGCATGTGGTCGCTGACCTCACGGATCACATCCAGCCGTCGCATGAAAGCCTGCTGATCATAGCAAGGTTTAGCGGCGGTATCGTATATGTCGCTGATTGCATCGCCTTCAGGCGTCAGCAGAAAAAATTCCGCCTCGACACCGGTTTTGACGTGCATCCCCATCTCGGCGGCTTCATCGATCAGACGGCGCAGAACATTTCGGGGTGCTTGGGCGACGTCTTTGCCTTCCATCACGCAGTTGGCGGGAACCCAGGCGATCTCCTTGTTCCACGGTAAGATAATGACCGCCTCAGGATCCGGCATTGCCAGCATATCGGGGTGGGCGGGCGTCAGATCCAGCCATGTGGCGAAGCCTGCAAAGCCCGCGCCGTCTTGCTGCATACCAGCGATTGCGCGGGCGGGCACAAGTTTGGCGCGCTGACCCCCGAAAAGATCAGTAAAGGAGATCATGAAGTATTTGACGTCGTTTTCATCGGCGAATTTCGCGAGGTCGGTTGCCATGCTTGTGTTCCCTGTCGTCTTTTTTATTGAGAAGGGCGCGTACCGTTGCTGGACGCGCCCTGAGTATTAAAAGCCTGTACCGGGCTTGCCGGGATACCAATCGGTTCCAGCCAATGGCACTTTTGCCATCGCAGCAGCCTCCATCGTCAGCGCCACCAGATCTTCTGGTTCCAGATTATGCAGGTGGTTCTTGCCGCAAGCACGTGCAATCGTTTGTGCCTCAAGCGTCATGACCTTGAGGTAGTTTTTCAACCGGCGGCCCCCTTCGATAGGGTCAAACCGGGCCATCAGTTCGGGATCCTGCGTGGTGATGCCCGCGGGATCACGGCCTTCGTGCCAGTCGTCATAGGCACCCGCAGTCGTGCCAAGCGCGTTATATTCGGCCTCCCACTTCGGATCGTTGTCGCCAAGGGCAATAAGGGCGGCGGTACCGATTGCAACGGCATCCGCGCCCAGCGCCATGGCTTTGGCCACGTCTGCACCCGACCGGATACCACCCGACAGAATCAACTGGACCTTGCGATGCATGCCAAGGTCCTGCAGAGCTTGAACGGCGGGACGCACGATGGCCAACGTCGGCTGACCCACATGTTCAATAAACACATCCTGCGTCGCCGCGGTGCCACCCTGCATCCCGTCCAGAACGACAGCGTCAGCACCTGCCTTGATCGCAAGCGTGGTGTCGTAATAGGGTCGCGCGCCGGCTACCTTGACGTAGATCGGCACTTTCCAACCGGTAATTTCACGCAGTTCAAGTATCTTGATTTCCAGATCATCTGGTCCGGTCCAGTCGGGGTGACGACAGGCAGAGCGCTGATCGATCCCCTTGGGCAGGTTGCGCATCTCGGCAACGCGATCACTGATCTTCTGGCCCAGCAGCATACCGCCGCCACCGGGTTTCGCGCCCTGACCGACAACGATTTCGATGGCATCGGCTTTGCGTAGGTCATTGGGGTTCATGCCATAGCGCGACGGCAGATATTGATAGACCAGCTTCGTCGAATGGCCGCGTTCTTCTGGCGTCATGCCGCCGTCACCTGTTGTCGTGGACGTACCCGCGGCAGATGCGCCACGACCAAGCGCCTCTTTGGCGCGGCCGGACAGTGCGCCGAATGACATACCTGCAATTGTGATCGGAATATCGAGTTCAATCGGATTCTCTGCGTGTAATCCACCGATGGTCACAGAGGTTTCGCATTTTTCCCGGTAGCCCTCCAAGGGATAGCGGGAGATCGACGCGCCCATAAACAGCAGATCATCAAACGATGGCACCTTGCGCTTGGCACCGCCGCCCCGAATATCGTAGATGCCGGTGGCCGCCGCGCGGCGGATGTCACTGTTGACGTCCTCGGAAAAGGTTGCTGATTGGCGCGGAGTCGTGCGCGGGATGGCCTTCGCATCGTGTTTGTTCATGTCAGGTATCCTCAATACGCCGCAGCGTTGTCGACGTCGAAATTATAGAGGTTTCGGGCAGAGCCGTAGCGCGTGAATTCCTCAGGCTTGGCATCACTGCCAGCTTCGGCCAGCAACGCGCGCAGAATCTCCAGATGCTCTGTGCGCATTTCTTTTTTCTCGCAATCGGCCCCCAGCGATTTAACGTCGCCGCGAACGAACAGACGCGCCTCATAGCAGCTGTCACCCAGCGCATCACCTGCATCACCGCAAACCACCAGATTGCCCGATTGCGCCATGAAAGCGGACATGTGGCCGATGTTTCCATGCACCACGATGTTGATCCCCTTCATCGAAATGCCGCACCGCGAGGATGCGTTTCCTTTGATCACCAAAAGCCCGCCGTGGCCCGTCGCGCCCGCGTATTGCGACGCGTCACCTTCAATGATGACTTTACCTGACATCATATTTTCCGCCGTTCCCGGCCCGGCAGAGCCATGAATATTTACCGTCGCCTGTTGGTTCATGCCCGCACAGTAATACCCGGTTGACCCTTTTACCGTCACTTCAATCGGCGCATCCAAACCGCAGGCGATAGCATGCGCGCCCTTCGGATTCACGATTTCCCAAGCCGTCTGGTTGGTGTCATTTGCCTGAGCGTGCAGAATCTTGTTCAAGCCGCGCAGCCCGGTTTTCTGTAGGTCGATGGTCTGCATTCTCAGGCGGCCTTTTCAGAGGAAGTCGGAGCGTTGTCATGGCTCCAGAAATACACGGTTGCGGGCTCTGGTTCCCAAACTCGGGCGTTTTCAATGCCCGGCAGGTCCACCAACGCGCGGTATTCAGAGCCGAACGCGACATATTGCTCAGTCTCTGCCATCACTGCGGGTTTGCATGCGATCGGATCGCGCACCACGCCAAAACCATCTTTTGTGCCCACGACAAAGGTGAAAAACCCGTCCAGATCGTCCAAGGAACTCTTCAGTGCCTCCCCAAGGCTCATGCCATTTTGCATCTGCCAAGTGAGGTAGGCCGCGCCAACTTCGGTGTCGTTTTCGGTTTGGATATGGATCCCTTCGCGACGCAATTTCCGGCGTAGGGAATTGTGGTTGGACAACGAACCGTTGTGTACAAGGCACTGATCATCGCCGGTGTTAAAGGGGTGCGCGCCCATCGTTGTAACAGCAGATTCCGTCGCCATGCGCGTATGGCCGATCCCGTGGGTGCCGGACATCTTTGCAATGTCAAAACGCGCGGCAACGTCTTTGGGCAGGCCCACCTCTTTGTAGATTTCCAAGCTGTCGCCGCGGCTCATCATGCGGATACTGCTGTCGATGCTCGCCAGAATAGCCCGCACATTCGATGTCGTCCCGGCAGGAATATCCAAAACCGCATGGGTGCTTTTGATATCCATTGAGACTGGCGCGCCCAGCGCCTTGGTTAACGCCTTGTCCAGTCCTTCAAAAGCTGTCTGCGGGTCGTCAGATTGCACGGTTATTTTCGTACGACCCTTTGTTTGGCCCCCATAAATCGCAATGCCTGCACTGTCGGGACCACGGTCCGTCATAGTGATCAGCATGGAGGTCAGCATTTCGCCCAGCCTGGGCTCAAGCGACTTGTCCTTGAGGAACAATCCTACAATTCCGCACATGGCCTATGCCCTCCCGGCAGATGATGGAAAACCTGAATCAAACGCTAGCACCAAATATTTTCACACTCAACTACTAGGAAACATTTTTTCATTTCGTTCAAAAAAGTCTAGCCAGAGCGGGTACTTCGTGATCTTTTTTCCAAATACGACATCTGAAGGCGCAAACACGCGCAAAATAACAATATCGGGGAGTTCTTAGGGATGGACACAGTAAGAAAGGAAGGCGAGCTTCATCGCTCGCTGAATTGGACCGGGGCCTTTTGGGTCGCGGCAGGGGTGCCGCCACTCGTGCTGTTCTCCATCGGCGGCATCGCCGGTGTTGCAGGCAAGGCCGCGTTCCTGGTGTGGATTCTATCGATGACGATGGGATTCTTGCAATCGTTCACCTACGCGGAAATGGCCGGAATGTTCTCGAACAAGTCCGGGGGCGCGTCCATCTACGGGGCGACCGCATGGTTGCGCTACTCAAAGGTCATTGCGCCCCTGTCGGTCTGGTGCAACTGGTTTGCCTGGTCGCCGGTCCTGTCGCTGGGCTGTGCCATCGCCGCCGGGTATATCCTGAACGCACTGACGCCAATCCCGGCCGCAGACAGCGTGGCCGTCATGGATTGGATCGCGGCCAATATAGCGTCTTATACGGCTGAAACAGCGTCGGTGGCACAATACCTGGCAGACAATGCAGGCGCCTCCGCTTCGGATGCGATTTCAGCAGTTGTAACAGCAGACGCTATTTCCGCGCTGACCCCCGGCTTTCGAAACTGGGAAGCATATGCGTTCAATATTCCCGGTCTAGGCGTCCTGCACTTCAACTCGACTTTTGTGATCGGTACGATCCTGATGCTGATCATCTTTGGGATCCAGCACCGCGGCATTGCGTCGACAGCGAAGTCTCAAAAAATCATGGCGATTATCGTTCTGGTACCATTGCTGCTGGTTGGCCTTGTGCCAATTTTGACAGGGTCGATCGACACGATGAATGTGACTAACATCGTGCCACCGACCGCGGCGTATTCGGGCGTTGACGGATCGTGGAATCTGGGCGGCTGGACGTTGTTTCTGGGTGCCATGTATATCGCGGCGTGGTCGACATACGGGTTTGAGACAGCCGTCTGCTATACTGCGGAATTCAAGAATCCAAAGACCGACACTTTCAAGGCAATCTTCTATTCCGGCCTTCTATGCTGCGCATTCTACTTCGTTATTCCCTTTGCGTTTCAGGGCGTGATCGGGCCGGAGGGTATGTTGGATGATGGGATCGTTGACGGGACTGGCATCGCGGCTGCCATGGCGGGAATGGTCAGCACTTCCAAGATCATCACGCAGGTATTTGTTATCCTGCTGATCATGGCGCTATTCTTGGCGATCATGACGGCGATGGCCGGTTCGTCACGCACCCTGTATCAGGGCTCGCGCGACGGATGGTTGCCGCGGTTCCTCAGCAAGACGAACGAACATGGCGCGCCGACGAACGCGATGTGGACGGACCTTGGTTTCAACATGATCCTGCTGGCGCTTGCGTCGGATGCGGGCGGGTACTTCTACGTTCTGGCGATTTCAAACGTTGGCTATCTCACGTTCAACTTCCTGAACCTTAACGCGGGATGGATTCACCGGATCGATTCAGGCCATATCGCACGCCCTTGGAAGGCGCCCAAAACGTTGCTGGGCATCAACACAGGGTTGGCTTTCGTCAACGCATTGTTGCTGGGGGCCGGTGCCAAGGTATGGGGCTATGAAAACGCCCTCTGGTCGGGCGTCGTGTTTGCGGCGCTGATCATTCCGGTGTTCTGGTTCCGTCACTACTATCAGGATGGTGGAAAATTCCCGGCAGCGGCTTTCGAGGATCTGGGGCTGCCTGATGGTGAGTTGGGCGAGCGAAAGGCCGGCAAGTTGCCGTACCTCGCCCTTGGGGCCGGGGCGACCGTTGTTCTGTGGGCAAACTGGTTCTTCGTCCTGCCGACCTGAACGCAAATGTTCTATCAATACCAAAGGGGGCGGTTGATCCGCCCCCTTCCCACGCCAATTATTGCCTGTCAGGAAAAAAAGTTGCATCATAATGTTGCTTTTTGACATCGTCTAAGGCTGAATACGATCTAACACAGACTCAACAATGACAGGGGGCACTCATGGCCATTCTTTGGAGACATTCCGTTCTGGGGCCACGCCACGCCGCAATCGGTGCAGAGCTGGAAGATTGGAATGGCATGGGTACCGCATGGTTCTATGACCACACTCCGGAACGCGCTAAAGCTGACTATGAGGCGATCCGCACCAAGGCGGGGCTGATGGATGTATCGGGTCTAAAGAAGGTGCATGTTGTGGGCCGTGATGCGGCGTATGTGATCGACCGCGTGACAACGCGAAACGTCGAAAAGATAGCACCGGGTCGGTCCACCTATGCCTCAATCCTGAATGCTGAAGG
>Ga0115567_10005656_pt1 | contig 12080 bp, 11 predicted proteins | sample COGITO_mtgs_1204_2_FD_88679 | JGI IMG/M metagenome (GOLD analysis project Ga0115567, IMG submission 88679) | Pelagic marine microbial communities from North Sea - COGITO_mtgs_120412 | ecosystem: Environmental > Aquatic > Marine > Epipelagic | place: Germany:Helgoland, sampling site Kabeltonne...
CGCGTAGCCCTCGCTCATGGCGCGATTAAAGCGCTGGTCGGTGTGTCGCTCGCTCACCCGGGCCAGCTCGGCTGCGGCCCGCTCGTGATCCGGGTCCAGGTTAACGGCATCCCTGAGGGCGGATTCGGCGCCGGCGAGGTCATTGCCCGCTTCGGCAGCGGTGGCTTGCTCCAGCTTTGCCATCACGTCCGGCAGTTTGGCGGCGCGCTCGCGCAGCCCCAGCAGGGTTTCGTTGTCGGGCGCCATCAGTTCCGCCTGGTCCAGCGCCGCTGTGACGTCTTCCACCTGCCCTGCTTCAATGCCCTGTCGCGCCAGTTCCAGCTGCTTTGATACCGCCTCTGGTACGCCGGCGGAGATGGCTTTCAGTTGTTCCAGGCTCGCTTCAAAGCGCTCTCGCGCGGGCACGAATTGGCGCTGCTTGTAGAGCTCATCGCCCTCGGCAGCAGCGGTTTTGGCGGCGTTGAAAGCTTCTGCGGCCCATTGCGTCACGCCTCGCTCCTCCAGCTGCTCCTGCAGTTCAAGCAGTTGCGCGAGGACATCCTGGGCCTCCTTGCGCAGGCGCGCCTGTTGGGCGTCGGACCAGGGCCTTGTCTCGGGGGGCTGGGAGGTTTTTGCCGTGGGCCGGGAAGCGGGGCTGGTGGGCTCTCCAGCAGCAGTCGCAGGCGGCTCTGCGGTATCGTTTGCGCTGCCGTTGTCAGCTTGTGGCAGCAGGAATATGACCGCGGCGGCGATTAACAGCAGAGCCAGAAGCGCCGGTACGACCCAGCGTCGCTCCCGGCCGGGCTGTGGCGCGGAAGCGGGTGCGGGTTGTTGGGCCGCCGGTTCGAAGGGCGTGGGTGTAAGTGGGTCTTTGTCTCGGGACATTCCGCTGCAGTGGCCTTGCTATTCGGGGTTTTGATACCGGGCTGGTTTACGCGCGCCTAATTCAGTCCGTCGCGCATCGCTGAGGCATTATTCGCGCTTTCAGTGGGTATTGCGAGGTCGCCGATTTCGGCGCGATAAATATCCGCCAGCAATTCGCGCCACTGGGCGTACTGGTCCTCGACGTTGCCGCTGAGCATGATGGTGCGATCTTCCAGTTCGATGACCTGGGGAGTAATTTCAGCTTCCAGAGACATCCCCAGCTCCTCCAGCGCTTCGACATGGATCTGTGCCTCGTTGCGCTTCTCCAGTCCGCTTTTGAGCAAATAGCCACCGCCAATGATGGCAACATTGCCCGCGGCACGGCTGGATCCCTCGCTGCTGCTCGCAGCAGCGATCCCCGCCAGCACTGCGACGCCGCCTGCGATCAGGCGGCGCATGCTTTCATCCTTGAGTTCCTGCAGCGCCACCGCCTCTTCATAACTGAGCTTGCGCCACTCCTGGTAGGGCGTCTGCATCTGGCCGCTGAAGTTGCCATAATACTCTTGCATGGTATCGACAAACATGTGGTCCCGCTCGCGAATACTGCGCACTCGCTCCAGCATGGGGTCATCGTGGGCGGGCAGGCGCTCTATCCTGTAGCGGCCGCTGTCGCTGTGGCTGAGGTAATTTTCGAAGGCGTCGGGAGAGAAACCCTGCGCAAAGCGCAACTCTGTGATCACGCGGATGTGCTCGCGCGTCACAGTTTTGAGTGCTTCCAGTTCCTTGAGCAGGTCATTGGCGATGGTGTGGTACACCGCCTGAAAGGGGTCGTACTGGACCCGCGTGACGCTGTCGTAGGCGTAGCGGCTGGCGTGGCCGGTATAGGTTCGGTCCAGCCACACTGTGTTGCGCGAGTCGGTGGCAACAATCTGCAGCTGCAGCTCTTCCCCGTCCGAGTGGAGAATCGTGCCCTGAACTCGCAGGTCAGTGATTTGCGCGGCACTGGGTACTACCCTGACTGCGCCCCAGGCGCCGCTGTTCTGCATCGCCTCGGACAGCAGGCGGGGCATGAAACGGGCTTCGGCTTTGCGAACTTCAGGGTAGATCTGTGCATCTTCTTCATACTCGTCCAGCCCGGGATCAAAAATGGCGATTCCGACGTCCAGCAACAGGGCTTCCGGCACTTCGCTGGCCGGACTGACCAGCGGCGGAACAGAAGTACTTTTGACCGTATGATTGACGCAGCCGGTGAGCGCCAGGGCCAGGATGGCCAGGCCAAGACAATGGGCAGTCTGGCGCAGCGGGGATGTCACGGACTGATACCCTTGTACTTGCGATATTCATCCCACAGCTTCTCCCGAATGGCGGGATCGGCCTCGCGCATGGCGGCCTCGCGCAGTTGGCGGGCGACCACGTCGTCATCATCGCCATTGGGTATATCCGATGGCGGTGGGTATTTCGCTGTGTTCTGTGAGATACCGCCGCCGCGCGAGGCGCCGCCCATGCCGCCGCCGGTGCTGCCGCCCGCGTCTGCCATGCCGCCATCATAGGGGCTGTTACCGCCCCCGCCAGCGCTTTCTTGTGGCTGGCTTGGCGCGGGGGTGGGATTGTCCCGGCGCGATTGCCGCTGGGCCGCCTGCTCCTCCAGAATCATGGCGTCAAATTCGCCGGTTCCTCTCTCCAGGCGCGCATCGAGAATGGCGACCTGCTCGGCCGGAGTCAGGGGGCCTTGCCCAGCGCCTGTGCCACCCGGGCCCCCCCCTGGAATGCGGGTTCCGTCACCCGAGGTTGCGCCCGGTGTTTGCGCCGCCGGACCGCTCTGGCCTCCTCCCGGGGAGGGGCTGCCCTGGGCTCCGGCTACAGAGCCTTCCGCGCCCGGCATACTGTCTTCGAGAGTGGGTTCGTCACGCAGATCTGGCAGAGCCGAGCCGCCACCGGGAGAATCACCAAAACCCGGGTCGGCTCCGGCTGGCGTGCCCCCCGCACCGGAACTGGCGCCGGCTGTTTCGTCGCCCTCACCCATGGTGCCCGGCAGGTCGGTGGGAACCTGCACTTGTGGCATGCCGCCGCTGGTGCCTGCACCCGACGCCGTGCTGCCGCTCGGCGAACGGCTGCCAGAGGATGCAGGGGCGCTGGAAGGTGTGTCCGCAGAGCGGCTGCTTCCGGGCGCCGAAGGCGAACCCTGCGAACCGGAGCTGGTTGATGGGCTGCCGGGCGAACCGGAGGAGCTCGAACTGGATGAGCTGGAGCTTGGTGACGAGGGGGGCTGCGGCATGGTGGGATTGCTGGCGCTGGGACAGCCGCTCAGTAACAGAACGGCAGCACTCACCGCTGCGGTCAGGGCCGCGGCGCGGGTGATGCCATGTGTTTTACCAGGTGTTGCTGTCATAGGCCCAAACCACGTTGTCTGTTGCTACCGGAGCCCCGCCCTCAAATCGAGGGCGGAATTGAGTTTTGCGCAACTGGCGCATGAGGCGGTTAACTTTGCCTTCATTGTCCTCGTTAACATCAATCCGATCCAGGTCTACCAGTCTGCCGGTTTCTGTAACGTTGAATTCCAGCAGCGCATTGCCGCTGCTGGGTTCAACCAGGGGCGGCAAGGTGTCCACGCCCTCCAGAGCGGGCAGGGCGGTGGGAGTACCCAGTAGTAACTGTGTCTGTACTTGGGCATCGTCCAGCGCGGCAAGTTCCGTCACGGCGTGTTGGTAGGCGGCCATCGCGTCGTTATCTTTTGCGTGCCACAGCATCCAGTCGCCCATACGGATATGGCTTTGTGCCCTGACCTGAGGGCCTGCGCCTGGATTGTTCACTTCGATATCGTGAATGGCCTGAATGACTGCCAGGCCTTTTTTGTAGCTCTGCGTGCGATACGCGTTGAAGCGGCCCTGGTCCTGGCGTTCGGCAAAGTTGTATTCGGCACCAAAGCCCGAGCTGTTTTCGTCCTGATAGTCGGAAATCAGGTACTGGGCACGCAACATGCCGTACAACGGCGGCAGCAGTTTGGCGGAGTGTTCGCCCTCGCGGGCGAGGATGTCATTCAGTGCCAGGCGGTACAGATCCCACATATTCATCAGGCGATTGAAGCCGTGTTCGCCCAGCCGCAATTCGTAGGCCTGTTTTTGCCAGCTCGCCTGTTGCATCAGGGCGTTGGCTCGCTGAGGTCCACTGGACAGGGTTTTCAGTTGCACCCGGTACAGGTACACCTGTCGCTCGTCGGCTGCAGCGAACTCGCCCAGCGCCACATGGCTGCGAATTTCCGATTGCAGCAGAGGGATCTGGTCCGCGCCGTACAGGCCGCTGTTGATGCGCGACAGGTGTACCCCGCGCTTGAACACAGCAATGGCTTCGGCGTGTTGGCCGGCCTGTTGCAGGGCGCCGCCCAGGCCGAGCAGGTGTTCGGCAATATTGGGACTGTAGGCGCCCTCGTTGCGCTCCAGGGCGGCAATGACCTGCTGGTACGACTGGATGTCCAGGCGGTCCTGCCCGCTGGTCAGTTCCTGCAGGGAACTGGTAATTGCACGGGACCTGGCCGTCGCTGTGGGCTCTGTCACGAGGGATGGCTGGGGTGCAGCTGCCGGCTCCTGTGCGCTGGCCCAAATCGAGGTAAAAGCGAGCAGTGAACCGGTGAGCAACAGGTCGCGGAAGGGGAGTCTCGTGGTCCCGGATGTCGTGGTGCGGATGACAAATTTCACAGGCGCGGTTCCATCATCGAGCCTCCCTCAAGTATATACGTTCTCTGAAGTTCTACACACAATACGCAGGGGCCCGGTGTTTGGCTTTGCGTTAACATGGTCTTTTTTCGTGGGCGCCCGGCCCACGAGTGCAGCAGCGGCGAAACAAGACAAGTCAGGGAGCAGGTATGGGGCAGTTTGAACACGACACCGCGGTAGTGCAGACCGGCGACAATCACTGGCGGGGAGAGCTGTACGCCGGTTGGCGAATAGGCGCGGTGCCCAATGGCGGCTACGTCCTGGCAGTAGCGGGTCGCGCACTGAGTGAGGCGCTGCCCCACAAGGACCCGCTGGCAGTGAATGCATTTTACCTGGCGCCCACCCAGCTGGGTGCCATTGAGTGCGTGGTGGATGTGCTGCGTGTTGGCGGCAACACCAGTCACGCCAGCGTAAAGATGTTGCAGCAGGGAGAGCTCAAGGTACAGGTGATGGCGGCATACACCGATCTGGACCAGTTGCAGGGCCCCGACTGGAGTGCAGCGGAGCGGCCCCGCTGCGCGCCGTGGGAAGAGTGCCGTGCCGGTGGCGATAGCCAGCTCGAGTTCCGTCAGCGCGTCGACTTGCGCCTGGCCCGCGGCGGCGAAGTGTTTGAGAGCCGCGAGCCCAGCGGTCGCGGTGAGTTCAGCGGTTGGATGCAACACGCCGATGGCAGCGCTCCGGACCCGATCAGCCTGCTGATGTTTGCCGACGCGTTCCCGCCTCCGGCATTTGATATTGTCGGCCTGGTGGGTTGGGTGCCGACCATAGAATTGACCGTGCAGTTGCGGGCAAAGCCCGCGCCGGGGCCGCTGCAGGCGCGCCTGCTGTCCCGTCACCTCAGCCGGGGTGTGGTGGAGGAGGACGGGGAATACTGGGACAGCGAAGGCACGCTGGTGGCAATCTCGCGCCAGACCGCCAAGGTTCGCCTGCCCCGCAAGTAACGAACGGCCGCGCCGCTACTCAGTACCCCGCTACGTGGCCTCCCGGGCGGCGCGTATCGGTGGCGCCGTAGAGATAGCCGTTCTCCCGCATAATCGACTGAGTGCGGCCCAGCGTGCGGTTGCCGATTTCTACCTGGTAGCCCATGGTTTCCAGCAGGCGGATGCTGTCCGGGCTGATGCCCTGTTCCATCCGCAGGACGTCCGGCAGCCACTGGTGGTGTACCCGTGCGCCCGCCGCTGCGGCGGCAATGTTCATATCAAACACCATGGCATTCAGCAGTGTCTGCATCACCGTGGTGATGATCACGCTGCCGCCGGGGCTGCCAGTGGCCAGCCAGGGTTTGCCATCGCGCAGCACCAGGGTGGGGCTCATCGACGACAGTGGTCGCTTGCCGCCCTCAATCCGGTTGGCTTCGCCTTCAACCAGGCCATAGGCGTTGGCAGTACCGGGCGCAGCGGCGAAATCCGCCATTTCGTTGTTCAGCAACATGCCGGTGCCCGGCACGGCGATGTGGGAGCCGAAACTGAAGTTCAGAGTGTAGGTGTTGCTCACCATGTTGCCGGCGGCGTCAGCCACCGTGTAATGAGTGGTGTCCCTGCTCTCTGGCGCCATGTTTACCCCCGGGGCGATTTCGGCCGAGGGGGTGGCGTGGTCAGCCCTGATGGTTTGGCGTTGACGCCGGGCATAGGCTTTGCCGGTTAACTCCGCCAGGGGTACGGTGACAAAGTCGCTGTCGCCCAGATAGCGGCTGCGGTCGGCGTAGGCGAGCTTCATACTTGCTGCGAGGTAGTGCAGGTAGACGGCGCTGTTGTGGCCGGCCTCTTTCAGTGGCAAGCCTTCAAGGATGTTCAGCATCTGAATAATATGGACCCCCCCGGACGACGGCGGCGGCGTGGATACCACCTCGTAGTCGTGAAAGGTACCGCGCACCGGCTGGCGCTCCACTGCTTTGTAGGCGGCGAGATCTGCCCGTGTCATCAGGCCGCCGCCGGCCTTCATTTCCGCCTCGATACGCCGCGCCACTTCGCCCTGGTAAAAGCCGGCTTTGCCCCGGGCGGCGATCTGGCGCAGGGTCCATGCCAGATCGGGTTGCTGCCACAGCTCGCCGATGGCGTAGCTGCTGCCGTCCGGTTTGAAAAACAGCCGTTTGGCTTCCGGGTTCTGGACCAGGCGTTCAGCGCGTGAGGCAATTTCGAAATTGAGGGCAAAGGACACTTCCAGGCCATCCTCGGCCAGTGCAATGGCGGGCGCGAGCACGTCCTTGAGCGACATGGAGCCGTACTGCTCCAGCGCGTAGATCATGCCCGCCACAGTGCCGGGCACGCCGGCTGACTGATGGCTGAAATACATGCGCATGCGGTCCACTTCCCCGGTCTCGTCCAGGTACAGGTCGCCTCCGGCGGCGGCCGGGGCGGTTTCCCGGTAGTCGATCAGGGTCTGGCGTTGCTCATCGGCCAGATGGATCAGCATAAAGCCACCGCCCCCCAGGTTGCCTGCTCGCGGGTAAGTGACCGCCAGGGCAAAGCCCGTCGCCACTGCGGCGTCCACCGCATTGCCACCGCGCTGCAGTATGGTTTTTCCCACTTCGGTCGCTAACACCTCGGGTCCCACCACCATGCCGCGCTGTGCAACGACCGGCAGAAAGCGGTTGCGGTAGTCGATAATGGGTGGCTGGTCATCGGCAGCCGGTTGCGCCAGAGCGGCGGCGCCCAGCAGGGTAAATCCACAGGTGATCAGGGTCAGTGCCAAGTGTCGCAAGCGTGTCACGTCGATATCCTTACAAGAATTCAGGCACGACTTTAACTGTTTTGTATTACGCCGCATACTTGCCCGGCGGCTGTGGGTGCGCAGGAGGTGTGAGGTGGTAATACTGTTGGCAGAACTGGAGCGGCGCTGGTTGCGCTTGTTTCAGCAATTGCAGGATGGCCTTGATGTGCCGCCCTCGCAACGTCTGCGCACCGAGGGACTGATGGAAGCGGCGGTACTGCTGGATCCGGGCAGTGAAGAGCGCCTGCAGCAGGCCATGGATGTGGCCTACCGGCAGGTGAACCAGCGTGGATTGGCGCAGGACTTCGGCGCCGACTGGTCGAGTTTTTTCACCTTTCCGCAGATCCCTGCCATGGCGCAAAGGGCGCCGGTCTACCCCAGTACGACAGAATGATTATGTGGCCGGGCCAGTGGCTCCCGCGCCTGCGGCGAAAGTCACAACACATCGGAGTTGACGGTTCATGTTGAAATCCCTGCGCGCTGCCGCCCTGGTTCTACCGCTGCTGTTAACGGCTTGCGCCGGCATCGCAATTGAGCCGCAAACTGATTTCAATGCAGAGTTTGGCTTCGCCGGGGTACAAAAAGTTGCGCTGCTGCCCTTCGAGCGGACCAATCCAACAGAAATTGCCCTGACCGAAAACCAGGCTGACCAGGTCAGCACAACACTGGCCGCTGAATTGGTTCAAAAAGGCTATCAGGTGGTGCAGGAGCGCAGCAATGCGGATGTCTGGCTGGCCTGGCATCTTGTCACCCAGCCCCGGACCGATGTGCACGAATACAATAACGCCACTCTCTACAGCTGCTGGCGCTGTGGCCCGGCGATGTCACAGATTGAGGTTGATCGCTACACTCAGGGGACGTTTATCGTCGACATTATTGACCCGGTCAGCAACCAGTCCGTGTGGCGCTCGGTGGTTGAGACGCGGCTGAAACCCGAGCCCAGTCAAGCGCTGGATGATGAGCGCCGGCGCAACGCTGCCCGCCTGGTGCTGGGCCAGTTCCCGCCACAGTAGAGCCGAGCTCAGTCGCGGCGGGGATCGCGCCACATAAACCACACCTCGGGTCCGCCGCCGGGCAGGATATCGTCGCCGCAAATGACGAATCCGTGCCGCTCGTACAAAGGCAGGTTCAATGGATTTGAACACTCCAGGTAAGCGGGTGCCTGCAGGGCGTCACAGGTGCGTGTGCCCTGTTTAAGCAGGCTGGCACCGAGGCCCCGGCCCTGATCGCGCTGCCGGCAACCGATGAACTGGAGGTGAAAATGCGGGTCCACCGGTTTTTGCCGGGCAAACAGCGCGGATTGCTGACGCAGTCGCAACACGGTTCCGGGCCCCATCCGCCACAGGCAGCTGCCGACCAGTGACAGTAGCGGCAGGCCCAATGGCAATTCGAACGGAGTGCCCGGCGGCAGCCACAGTGCAGCTCCCCGGCCCTGTTGTTCGAGATGTACCATGCCCTGGGGCAGGCTGCTGCCCGATAGAATCAGGCGGAACAGGGCGGGGTAAACCGCGGTGTCGGGGAACATCCAGTTCAGCACCGGATCCCGGTCGAAGGCATCGCTCAGCGTATCTACCAGGGTTTCAAGGTCGTCGGTGACTGCAGCATTGATGACGGGCGAGCTGGGCTCTTCGCCCGGTTTTTTATTCACGGAGACTCCTGCACTTTACCTGGATCGGGGCCGGCCCTAACATACTGAATTGGCGGTCCGGTCAGTCTGGATCGTTTTGACTGTAGCAGGAGCAATTGTGCGATACGAGGATTTCAGACGCGAATACCTGGCTGGCGGCTTGCGCAGGGAGGGACTGGATGACTGTCCGGTGCGGCAGTTTGAGCAGTGGTTGCAACAGGCGGTAGAGAGCGAGTTGGAAGACCCCACTGCGACGGTGGTCGCGACGGTGGATGCAAGCGGCGCGCCGTGGCAGCGCATTGTGTTGATGAAGAGCGTGTCGACCGAGGGTTTTGTGTTCTACACCAATTTTGGCAGCACCAAGGCGAATCACATAGCGCACGAACCCCGTGTCTCTCTGTTGTTTCCCTGGAATTCGCTGGATCGACAGGTCATTGTTGGCGGCACCGCGAAGAAGATGTCGATGCTTGAATCGACGGACTATTTCCAGACCCGTCCACGTGAAAGCCAGCTCGCGGCCTGGGCATCGCGGCAGAGTCGGCCGGTGGCAACCCGCGCGGTGCTGGAAGCGCAGGTCAATTCGATGCGAGAAAAATTCGGTGAGGATGATATTCCGGCGCCGGATTTTTGGGGCGGTTACCGGGTGCGGCCCGAGCGAGTGGAATTCTGGCAGGGCGGAGCGCACCGCTTGCACGACCGTTTTCGCTATACTCGACAACCTGATGACACCTGGTCAATCGAGCAGCTGCAACCATGAACACGGAGTACACAAACCGCAATGATAGACGCTAAAGACCTGGTAGGAACCTGGCACCTCGAATCCTGGACCACGGGTTACTCGGATCGCGATGAGTTGAGCAACCCCTTCGGCGAAGACCCCCAGGGCCTGTTGGTCTACACCGCCGAAGGCTGGATGAGTGCCTCCATCTGCCGCGCCGAGCGGCCTCTGTTTCCCGCGGGCAAAAGCCCGCGCACTATGGGGGACGGTCCCAAGGCAGAGGCGTACAGCAGTTATTTTCATTACGCCGGACGCTACCGGGTCAGTGGGGGGGATGTGACGCACTATGTCAGCCAGAGCCTCAATCCCAATTTTCCCGGCAGTGAGCAGCTGCGACACGCGGAACTGGATGGCCAGACCCTGGTTCTCAGTGGCAAGGATGAAGTGGCGGGCGTGACCCGCTTTCACTCTCTGGTGTGGCACCGGGAGGTGTCCGCCGAAGGTGCAGGGGAGCTTATCGACCGGCAGTAGCTGGCCGGGCCTGGCGCTGGCTGAAATATCGCGGTCGCTGTGAAATGCCGAGCAATTGCCGGCGAATCATATCCAGTCCGGCGGCCGCCAGCACGGTTTGAAACAGGCTGCGTTCCACCGGCCAGTGCAGTTCGAGCGCCTGCAAATCAGAACGCGTCCCCCAGGCCAGCCACACAGTGCCTACCGGCTTGTCCGGAGTTCCTCCGTCGGGCCCGGCGATCCCTGATACGGCAATCGCGTAGTCGGCACCGGAGCGCTGCATGGCGCCGAGTGCCATCTGTCTGACGACCGTTTCGCTGACTGCGCCCTGCTCAATCAGATCCTGTTCGCTCACGCCAAGCACTGAGCTCTTGATGTGATTGGCGTAGGTGACAAAGCCGGCGTGAAAGCACTCCGATGAGCCGGGGATACGAGTCAACATGCTGGCGATCAGGCCACCGGTACAGGATTCAGCGGTGGTCAGGGTTTGACCCCGTTCCCGCAATAACTGCAGGACCGTGGTCGCCAATTCGGCCTCCCCCTCGCCGATAATATGATCGCCAAACAGCTGCTCCAGCTGTGCCCTGCACGCGGCCAGGGCTGCCAGCGAAGTATCGTTGTGGATAGTGAGCTTGATCTCCATCTGCGGCGCCCCGGCGCGAAAGCCCAGTTCCACCTCCGGTGGCCAGCCCGGACAGGCATCGGCAATCATTTGTTGAGCCGTAGACTCACCGAGGCCGAAAGTCTGCAGACGCAAAACCTGTCGTTGGCCAGGGCGGGTCTGGCGCCGCGCCAAATCCGCGACAATCCAGTCCAGCATGGCGGTGAGCTCACTGGGAACCCCGGGTGTACACAGAATGCGACAGTGATTGACCTGGAGTTCGAAGCCCACAGCGCTGCCAATCGGATTGTCAATCAGAGTCACTCCCACAGGGAGTAAAGCCTGTTTGTAATTGGCCTCGTTCAGTTGCAAATTGCGGCGCTGGCACCACTGCTGCAAATGGGCCAGGGCGGCGGCATGCTCTTCGACGGCCACCCCGGCCACGTCTGCGAGCACTTCGGCGGTCAAATCGTCCACGGTGGGACCGAGCCCGCCGTTGACGATCACCAGGTCGGCGTCGAGGCTCATGGCGCTGAGCTCGTTGGCGAGCTGTGCCCGATCATCGCCCAGCGTGACTTTGCGTTGCACCGCGATGCCCAGTTCGCCCAGCCGTCGCGCGATCAGGGCGGAGTTGGAATCTACCGTATCGCCGCTCATTACTTCGTTGCCGGTGAGCAGCAGTTGTACTGTAAGCGCTTGGTCTGTCATAGCAGTCCTGTCACTGTCGATGCGTGGCTCGTTAGCATAACCCACAATGCGCGCTGGCAAGCAAAGTGCTATGTTCGACAGTTCAGGGGCCGGCAACAGGAGCGAGGCGGACTTGAATATGCAATTTTGCCCGGATTGCGGCACCGCGCTGGAATCGCGGCGGATGGCGGCCCATCAGCGGCGACAACTGGTATGTCCCGCTTGCGGTGAGCGACGGCTGGATTTCCCCCGGGTGGTGGTGACCTGCTTCATAGCCAGTGGCCAGCGCCTGTTGTGGATGCGGCGGGCACTGGACCCCAAAGCGGGTTGTTGGGCGATCCCGGGAGGGTTTTTGGAGAGCGGCGAGACCCTCGCCGCAGGCGCGGCCCGGGAGCTGCGTGAGGAAACCGGTATTGAATTGGCGCCGGGGGCGCTGGAACTCTACATGATGGGCAGCATTACGTTTATTAATCAAGTCTATGTCGCGTTTCGGGCCACTGTGGACAGTGACATTACCCTGCCCGGTAGGGAGTCACTGGAGTGTCGGTTTTTTTCCCGGCAGAACTGTCCCTGGGGTGACGTGGCCTATCCGGAGGTCAACGATGTGATCGAGCAGGCCTATCGCGATCTGGCGTCCGGGGAGGTTCAGGTGTGGCACTCAGAGATGACATCCAG
>Ga0115567_10005657_pt1 | contig 12080 bp, 17 predicted proteins | sample COGITO_mtgs_1204_2_FD_88679 | JGI IMG/M metagenome (GOLD analysis project Ga0115567, IMG submission 88679) | Pelagic marine microbial communities from North Sea - COGITO_mtgs_120412 | ecosystem: Environmental > Aquatic > Marine > Epipelagic | place: Germany:Helgoland, sampling site Kabeltonne...
GGGGGGGGGGGGGGGGGGGGGGGGGGGGGGGGGGGGGGGGGGGGGGGGGGGGGGGGGGGGGGGGGAGGGAGGGTACAGTAGGGTGAGTGGTAGGGGGAAGAGTAGGAGGGGGCGTCGAGACCTGGACGAGGTTGATGCCGAGCCCAGCCCCCTCGTTGAAGTGCACCTGCGCCGAAACAACGCCGCGCTCAGCTGCGCCGCGGCCGCGGCCGCGGCCGCGGCTGGCGCATGACAGGACGGTGGGCCGAGCCAACCTCTCGCCGCTCCACCTCCTTTGGTTGCCGTTTGACCTGTGGACGGCGCGCCGGGCGGGGGCTCAGCGCGCTGCGGCAGGGCGGCCCGGCAGGGCTCCCGCGCGGCCGCGGCGCGGCCGTGAAGCGGCTGCGACATGCAAGACTGAACGGTCACCCGGACGGGAATGCACCTTGATGTGTAGCTTCGAGTACGCTCGCTGGCCCAGGGGACGGTACATTCCCAGCTTGACCTGTGCTCGCCAACTGTGAGTCGCGGCAAACCTTCAACCCGCATCCGCGGCCGTGGCACGGGCGCGGGCTAATAGCACCTTGCTCCCGGCCGGTCCGACGAGAAGCTTGCCGATGGCTAGGCGCGTCAGGCCCTGGTTGCGCGAGGCGTGAGTTGCACATGTCAGGCGCACGAGGGGGCGGGTCTGAATGGACGAGACGAGGCTCGCGGACAACAAGAGTCTCGCGGCACCTGGACGCCTATTCCATCGACCTCGTACAAGACGTCGCCAACTAGCACGTCTACATCGTAGTAGCACGCTCCGAGTGGATCAATCTCCGACACGCGAATAGTGCTTTCTTGCCCAACCTCAAATTTCAACCCCACTCCACATTGCACCAATCCAAGGTCTGCCACTGCCGTTTCTTCTGCCTCTTCGTGCACCTTTGCCGTATGCACATGGGCCTTCCACTGGTCCGTCTTACTCCATGACTGATTGAACTCCTTATTCGCCATGGCTCACAACGATGCTCCGGGAGTCTGCCTGCACCAGTTAGTTGACTGCGGCCGGATTTCCACCAGGCCGACAGCCGAAGGCCCGCTCCCGCCTATGGTGGATCTTCCCAACACTCTATATCCAGCAGATAGGCCCTGAGGGGATGAGGGGAGCGATAACTTCGATGCCGCCGCAACCCCGCCGCTTCCTCCGAGGAAGGCCACTTTCAAAGTTTACCCTCATAAGTCGTTTTTGTCGTTTTCCTTTGTTAGCTGGCCCTCTAAGCGATGGCACCCACCAAGCGAGCGGCTGAGGCTTCCCCAGCGGGGGAGCCTGGAAAGCGGCCAGGGGGATCACAGCAGCGGATTGACCAGAACCCACAGATAAAGGTTACAAAGAATCTTAGGTCAGAGCGTATCCGTAGTGAGGCCAAGCCGCCAACAAAGACGTGGGACGCCAAGCCAGCCGAACAGGTGCGTCCTAACCGTGATATACAGCTGTCGCCCCCTTGGTGCGTAGTGTTCAGCTCAACTGAAATAGCCCAATACCGCGCATCGGGGTCACTGAACGTGAGATCCCATTGTGCAGAAGCCTTCCGTGAAGAAGCGCGCGGCGTCCCCGCTTGAGGAACGCGAGCTTGCAGATGGCACCATCTGCTCATTCCAGGTCACACGGCACAAACGATGCGCGTAAATCCGCGTCTTTGATCGATTTTCTACCCGATGAAATCCTGATTCACCCAAATCTTGCGTGTTCACTGCATCTCAAGAGAAGTCCGGATTTTCCAGTTGGCAAAGGCAGAGCTCCGTACATTCGACATGAAGACTTCTTATGGTCTTCAAGCACCCGAACCCAGCACACATTCTGAGCCGCAGCATTCTTGATGCATTGCTGCACCATTCGTGTGTACCCGATCGTGCATGTCGCTGCTAAGCTTGCTTCAGCTCTCTAAAGTGCCGAGAGCAGGGCCATGCATGAGCCTAACGCGGATGGAGCGGTTCGAGCGTGCCAAGAAGCTTAAGCTCGATCCTCCCGCGCGCGTCAAGCAGGTAGATTGCATGCTCACTGCGCACGCGCTATGTCTCACACCGAGCTCCTTCGTGTGGCTCAGCCGGCGCATGCGGGGTGCCCTTCGAGCAGATTCTCGATGCCTTTCCGGAGCTCTGCGACAAGTCTGTTTGGCACGGGCGCGTCAGCCAGGACACAGAACTCAAGGCGCTATGAACGCGCGATCAAAATAGTTGCGAGCAACGCCCCACCAATGTGGGGCCGAAGAGAGCTGCAGAGCAGAGCGAGGACGCCGAGCTCTGTGGATGTGAATGTTGAGTTCTGTGTTCCCAAGCAAGTGAGTAGGATAGCACTGTGTGTACGGAACAAACAAAATTGTTTTAGCTCGCAGCCTAGCGTTAACAGATAGCCACTGAGGTGTGGGCCAACTCCTGCATGGCCCAAGCCACAGCAGTCTCAGATCTCGGATTGGCGTCGTTTGCGAGGGATCCCGCGGACTCCGTCTGGCGTAATGGTGTAGTTTGCGGAATCCTCCTTGCGAGATGCAGACTTGTACAGATGCGCGACCCGCTGGTTGTTTTCCCAGTACCTGCACGCCGCGAGCAGCGTCAATGCGCTCCGCGCTGGTCTCGGTCTGGTTGCGCTCCCATGACACTCGAGAGACGAGCACCGTACAGCTCTGAAAAAGATCACAGAAAGTCCGGGCGATGAGCACACTCACAACATGATCCGATTTGTGCACGCATGCGCCCAAGTCTCTCCCAGTGCCGGAGCAATCGCTGCAGCCCCTCCCCCGTTGCCGACTTTCGTCGTGACCTGGTTGATGATCACCACTGCCAAGGAAGCGCTCAACTGACCCAATGGTTCCGCAAGGACAGTACATGGGAATTTGATTTAGTAGCAAATTGGGCACAAATCAGGTTCCCATTCAAACTTCAAGAGCACTGATTTGCTCTCCGGGGCTAGGAACTTCGGAGCACCAGCGATGCCTCGTGTGCTTGCGATATTAGTAAGTTGCTGGGCCATGGAGTTCAGCAGACGCGATCTCTGCGCGAAGTCGTCGAAGTCGTGCCGGAAATGAAATGCGATACTGCACAGGGCATTGGCCAGCGCGTGATCTTTGTGGTGCACTCGCGCGAGAGAGTTGCTATTTGTGCGGTGGTGGACAAAGTCATCCTAACATCCTGATATCTCAAGTCACAAGGTAGGGCACGAAACCTGTCGACAACGATCAACTTGACATTCGGGTGGGTATCCAGGAAGTCGGGGAGTTGGCGGATACACGCGATTTGCTCGCAAAAATCGTGTACGCGGTAGATGTACCTGCTCAAGGTCTTTGTATGAGTGTGAAAAGGACTCGGAGGCTGGGGCAATTGCGCCGAATCAATTTCAGCAGGCATACAAGGAGATGCGCCCAAATCTCTTTTGACATTGAAGCTGCTCTTTCTGCTCATGCCGGGCGGGGCGATGCACGTTTTTCCCATAATCTCTTCGGCACTGAGACCTTCTGCTGCCGCGGCTGCTGAAGGGTCGTGTGCGCTGAGCCGACCCATCGCAAGTAAGTAGCATGAATCGGGCTTCAATGAACGATCTTTTCCTACCACGAGATTGTGATAGCAAAACGCAAAACAGCATTTTCGGATAGGCGGGGCTTGGCACTTGAGGCGCGCCATTTTGTGCACATGGTTGCTGAAAGCCTCCGCGATCTCGTAGGCCCGCTCAGCCATGAAGCTCCCCTCCGTATCTATGTACACTGCTTCACCTTCTGCACCTCCATATGTCTGTGGGAGGTGCGCATCGACAGAGAGCTGAATTCCGAGTTGCGTTTTACCAATGCCCGGCGTCCCCACAAACTCGGTCACCTCTCCCATCGGAATACCGCCGCCGAGCATGCGGTCGATTTCACCGCAGAAGGTGATAATTGGCGTCATGTCCTTTTTGGTCATCAAAAGTTCCAGTGCAGATCGTGACGCACCCGCTGCGTGGCTCGACGCCGAGCCACCCTCGCGCACCTCTTTGAGGACGCCCACGGCCTCCGCGCGCGTGATGCAAGCGTCTGTCGAGGGCACACGCGGCGCGGCACGGGCATTCGATTAAAACAGACATCATGAACGCCAAGAAACCCCTAAAGCTCCTGGATAGGGCGGCTGAGCACACCTTTGGCAAGCTCCAGGGCACTCACACCGTCAAGGTCGTCAGTGTTCTTGAAGCCAGCCTTGAGCAGCTTCGCGCGCACCGCTGGAGCGATTGGAAAGGACGCCAACTCAGCCCTGGGACCCAGCATATCGGCCCGCGAAACTCCTTACAGCTAGCTACCGCTCGTTCCCCACGGGACGCCCTCGCTATGCACAACTACCCGAGCTTCCCTCCAACTCGCCACTCTCAATCTCAATCTCGAAAGTCCAAAAGTGAATTTTCGTCCTGGACAAGATCCCCCGCTCGACATGGCGACGACTGCGCACACGACGGGCAGGTGACTGCTGATGACCAAACTTGCCCGAAGCCCGCCCTATGGGTTCGCTTGATAACCAAATTCGACTGGAGATCACCCTGGCATTTCAGGAGAGAGACCTGCTGATTCGCTTGTGAGTGTAAACAGCGGGCCTGGGACGGAAGAGTGCGGCATCTCAGACGGGGAATCATCAGCGTGCGACGATGAAGAACGGCTGCTGCGTTCAAGCGAGAGCTTAAATGTTGACGTAGAAGATCAAAACCGCGAGGTACCGTGCCCTTGAGGCACCTAGCGGCAATCACAGTAGTCCTGGAACGCAGATGGACGGTCCATTCTGGTGGAGAAACATTCCGTGAAACGTGCTCTGTGGTACAATCGTAGCGCGCACCACTACTTCACATGAATATTAGCTCCTTGGTTTGGCTTCTTGGCCTCAAAAGTTGGGCTGGCCATGATTGTGGCAGATGACTGAGGAGGACTATGAAATTGCCGAGGAGTTAGCCTACACTGCTGCGCACGTTACTTCAATCCTGAAGCCGGTAGGTTGACCCGTAGCAATGGTGCCGTATTGAACGTGTGACCGCAGGATCGCGCCCAGGGCGCCCCGACTCTCCCGCCCAACATGGCTTCTTCGCAGCTGCAGCCTTGCTGTGTCTTTGACTAGCCGACATGTTGTTGAGGTGCGCAGGTAACGGTAACGATGGCGCTCGTCGTCTGGGTTATAAAGGCCACAGATGAGCAATTTAGAAACATCGATATCCAGTCAGTTTCCTTGCCATGGTGGAACTGAGCAGCAGAACTTATCCGTGTAGCAAGGGTCGTGGCCCACTGGTCTGCAGCGTCGATACTCCCAATTAGTGTTTTCGCAGGGATGAATTTGTGTAGGAAAACAATTGCCAGATCGAGGAGTGTAAAGTTACGCTCGCGGGTGCCTGGCAGATCTCCGTACCTTGTGTACACCGAAGACAACTCGGATGACACTGCGACGCTCTTGTGGAAATCTATCGTCAATGCGGTTTGTCCCAGTGGCATCTACAATGATTCTCGAATGAAAAGGCCCTACTTGTGACATGTCATGCACTGTCTTTGTTTGAGATCCTAGCTTGATGATAAGGGAAATCCGATAAGGACCCTTGAAGCGATGCGGTTGGGGTGACGCCAGAAACATGCGGCCAGGTTGTGATAGTAATGGCGGTTCTGACCTTTACTGTGGTTTTCTACTTGCTCTATAAGTACCGTTGCAATTTCATTTTGTATGGCTGGCTAGCAATGTCAGTGACACTTCTCCTCGGGTCTCGTCCCCTCCAGACACAAACCGTTATTGCGCATGCCGTAACCTGTTTCAACGCGACTCACAACCAAACTGACCTCCATTAAGACGAGAGAATGCCCTTTCGTGATACGCGAGCGTTATTGTGCGCGAGTCTCTATGCGCCAGGTTCTCAGGAGGCGCTCTCTCGTACACGCTCATCACAAGCGGGATAAAGCAGGTCCCAATTCAGGCGAATCCGTGCTGCCGCTCGCTTCTCTGCATGCTTGTGCCATTGCTCTGAAGTCGGGCGGCTCTGACATGAATGCAAAAACAGGGCTGGTTACCTGCTATCGATTGGTACTCCTTCGTGTTCATTCAGTATAACTTCGCAGTCACCGGTGTCTTTGCCGTGTTCGTCAAGTCACCGCTCATCGTCAAACAGGTACCAGCGCAGAAATCAAGCTGACCCAACAGTTGGTGAAAGCAAGTGAGGTGTGCACGACGTCGGCAACTCGGATAACTTACTCGCTCCCAACACAGACATATTTGGTCGCTGCGTCCTGTATCATGGCCTGGGTACTCTCGCGCTTCTTCCCGGAGTGGTCCGTCCCTCCGCTCATTTGGCGGGATCCTTAGACGCTACCCGTCGGCGCAAAGAGCCCGCAAAGACCACCTATTTGCAACATTTACACGATAGGAGAGCTTCCGAGCTAAGTCAGCTCGAACCTCATCAGGACGATCTGGTCGATCCTCATCGCACTCGCCTTGTAAGCCTGCACTGCCAGCTCCCTACCCAACTTGTGCAGCACGAAAGTGGGAGTCGACGTTGTGGTCCAAGCTTGGTAATGTATTCACCTCTCATAAGATTCCCTGCGGGCGGCGAGTGCAGGTACGACATCTTTGCCGTGCTTACGCCGTACGGCCCGCTCAAGGCCCTGGTTGAGCTCTCCCAGGACCGAGGTGCACTCCACACCGCTGCACCTGCTAACGATTGTGCGCATTGTCACGTGCGAGGCACAGCATGACATTCAACTTGACCAGGGGACGCCATTCCTGGGCTGGTGTACGAAGCGGCGCCTCCAGGGCGTGAGGCCCGTTTGCCCTCGCGTAACCAAGGTGCGGCCTGCTACTGCCATCAAGAAAGATCGATGCCTCAAGTGTAGTGGCCGCGACCTGGATCTCTCGATGTGATGAGACCCCATCAATGACATCGAGGCATCTTAACCCTGACCCCCCTTGACCCCTTGCACCGCACAGTCCAAGAGAGTGGTGATTCTTTTGAGTCGTCACCTCGAGGAGTGGAATTTCGTGCGGCGGCTGGGGACGGAGGGGGGGGGGATCTCAGGCTCAGAGAACGCCGACAAGGCGTACAGCAGGACGCTCGACGAACCGAGAGAGCGGACGCAGCGCCTGGAGACCCGGGCCACAGTGCGGGATTGGGACAGGCAGGCGGGTTCAGCGGCGTCGGAGATCGGAAGGAGCCAGACGATGCAAGACGGGGGGACGGAACAGGCGCTCACGCCCGGCTGGGAGGAGGGACGGGGCTCCACAGCGCGGGGCGCGCGCCCGCGCGCGCGGGAGGGCGGGCGATGACGGTGCCGACCACGCCACTGGGCGGAAGCCACATCAGCCTGCCGCCTGCGCGCGGGGACGCGGGGAGTGAGGCGGACTCCAATGACGACGACGACCGGGGCGTCAAGCTCGGTGCGCGCAGCGCACCTGCAAAAGAGCGCACAAAGAGTGCCTCGCGTCGCACGCCATGAGCCCCGCGTGTGTGCCGTCGCGTGTGCTGCCAGACCAAGGCCCGCGGCGCGGCGCTCACGTCCCAGTGTCCCGCCCGTTGCGGTACAAAGAGGTGTTCTTGCGCTCATGTCCCTGTGCCCCGACCAGGACTGGGCGATTTTGTCTTCTACAGCGTTCTCATTGGCCGCGCTGCCGCGTGAGCCCCGTCCCCCTCCCCCACGCTGGCCCGCTGCGCGCAAGATGGCTCTCCGTGGCCGAGAGCCAGCGGCAAGCCTCTACCTTGTGAAAGCACTGAAAAGTTTTGCTCGATTGGCAGGTACGATTTTACCACCGTTGTCACATGCTTCCTTGCTATCCTCACGGGCCTGGTAAGATGCTCCTGCGGCGTGCATTGATGTTTTCGAGTACGGGCTTGACGGCTGAATACTGAGAGGGCCCGAATGGGGTTTCCATGTCCCCGCCTGAATTGAGCTCACCTAATTGATCCCTCCCCATGTACAGATCTTGACGCTGTTCTTTCTCGCGGTCTTCCGCAAGGTGCGTGCGAATATCTCTGCAAGCAACCGAATCTTGTTTGACCATCGCGATCTCCCGTGCCTCCTCACCACCACCAAGCATTGCGTCGCTGTAAAACTCACCGTCCCTCACACACAGGCACTCCCAGCTCTACCGCTCAGCATATTCCTTGGAGCCGCCACATTTGCAGGATAACACTGTCCCAAATACTTACCGCGGTCGCGGCTGTGCATTCGCACGCCCACCTCACGAATGTGCGCCCCTTCTGCAGTGACCAAGACCGCTGTCATGCCCTTCATTCTTCCACTTGCCGAACGACAATTCTTTCTTTAGCGCCAGGAGACCGGATGCATGATTGAAACAAGCTAGGGACAAGTTTGTTCAAAATGAAGGCTGGCGCCTCGACAACGGATGCGCCTAGTCCATCGGCCACACGTTATGACCTCATAATGACTTGGGTAGTTACGCCAGGCGGATGTGCATTGCGGTTCCTGCTCCAGAAAGTCCAGGGAGCGCATTCAAATCATTGTGTAGTCACGAGTAACGAGCAAGTTGCGATGAAGATTTGTCTAGGCGATCAAGGCAGGGACGGGATTCTACCTGGGTACGAGGGAAGGAGCAGGCCGTATTTGTCGCGAATGGCCGGGGGGACGAATCTTCCCCCCAGGTAATGCGCCCCTGCGCTCGAGCGCACCCTTAGTCAAGTGAAATGGTGGGTCGTATTCGTTTCTCCAGACGGCGCATGCGTTGAGCTGCGCACGTACCTTTGAAAGTTTTCGCAGCCGGCTTTGGCGCCGTCAGTGAAATAAGCACAGAAGGATCTAGCCTGACAAAAATGAAAGTCGTTTAGGGGTGATCGCTTTTCCCTTTGAGTTTTACCATGTTGTTCGGCCCTCCTAGCACCACTATACGACAGTCGGCCTTCCAAATCGAGATCATGGAAAGTAGGCAAGCAACAAGTTTGGCATCACACACCCGTCACCACTCGCATTTCCTTCGTCGACATCCCAGCCCTGCACCACGCAATTTGCCTGAGACAACAGGATGGTCGCAGGAGTACTCCTAGCTGATTTGTTTGCGATTGAACATACTCACCGAAGGGATATCCACTGAGACAACCGGAACCGCCGAACGCTTGAGAGCGGCAAGCACATCTGCAAGGTGCACAGCTCCTTCCTTGAGAGCGGCACCTCTGGGAACGCGGAAGTCATTCCAGTTCCCGAGATTACAGTGTCTCGCCACGGCGGCTGGGCTAGACCGACAAATGGCTGACGAACCTCTCCCTTGAACGAGAAGCCAAAAATTGAGTCGATGATCTGCACACGCCAATTTTCCTCTCGTTATTCACGACCCTCTCAAGCAATTTCGTGGAAGCCAATCGAGGATTGTGAGTTGCAACTCAAAGTTAGGTATTATTGTTGCAGGGCGGAATAATTCAGCAAACGCACCACATCAAATTCGCCATCAAGTTGGACTGGCATGTCTGCGGAGACGGGAATCGCCAGGGCAGCCAGCTGCTTCACAAGATTCTACGAACACAGCACCGGATCACGCTTAGCTGAATGGACCTTTTGATGCCAGCGCACTGATTGATAGCGCGGGCCAGTTCCTGGTAGAGCGGCTTTGGCGTCGGCTTCGGGTAGCACACGTGAACTGAGTAGCCAAAGTGGTGCAGATGCCTTGCAGCTACCTGCGAATCGGACCTTGTGGGATGAGGGCAAGGGCTGATGTGTCTTTCACGGCATAATTTTTGGTGCAAAGAAACTGCATGCCTGTAAAGCTCGGATGTATGAAGGGTGCCCACACCAGGCCATCTCCTCCGTTGTTACCCGGTCCGCTTACAATGAGCAGACGGGTTGGAGGTGACGATGGAGAAAGCGGGAAGTGTTCCGCCGTAGCAGTTGCAACGCTGAGCCCTGCGAGGCATTTTAACGTCGAAAAAATGCAGAGAAATTCGTGCAGGCTTTGGTGGCTTTGTGCCAAAACGAGGTCTATGGTTGTCCAGCGCATGCCCGCCCCACCCAACCCTTGGAACACATTGTAGCGGATGCGTACCGGCTAGTTCCATTAGCTGATCGATCGAAAACCCGAGCTCTGGGCCCATCAGCTGCTCATCGATTGCTGCTGCGTCTGCGGCAGACACGTACGAAACAGTATCTGTTGGGGAGTTGGACGGCATCGTGCACTGCGGTGAAGCTGAGAAGGCAGGTGCGCAACTTGACGCTGTCGCTTTTGGGACACGGGACGAGAGGGCTGACGCGACGAACATGTGGACGAGGCTTGAGACACACTTTGAGCTTGTCCTTGATCCACGAAGAGAGAGCGCTGTGCGCCGCACTGCTGCTGTGGAGAACAGAATAGTTGTCGTTCGCTCGCCGCCTCCGGGAACAAATCTCTTGATCTATCAGTCTCAGAGGGATTTCGCCAGTCGCTTTATTCACAATACGCGCACGCCATTTCAAAATTGAATTTTGTTTGACTACTAGCCCTTCCTTGAGGCAGCGATGGATGCCACCAACGATGGCGAACCTCGCGGCTCGAGGTCTTTGAACTCGAATCGGCAACGCGCTGACTCTAGCGGAAAATCTCTGCGGGCTGACTACAGGGAGATTCTCCGACAGAGGGAGCTCTTTTTCTCTCCCGGGGCCGCATCAAGGCGCCTTGAGGCAGCTCGTGTGAGCGGCTACGATGGGCGCGAGGAGCCTCTTCGACTCCTCCAAGTGCATGTAGATACAGTTTTCTCCGCTCCTCGTGATCATGACTCTGACAGCCGCAGCGAAATCCAACAAGATACCCGCCGCTCCAACAGCCTTGACACTTCGGAGCACGCGAACGTTCGACCCAGAGAAGGGGGCAGGAGAGAAGGGGCAGTCGAGATCGTTGATCCACCGCCTACAAACGATCCGCCTCATCTCAGCGGGGAAGATATCTATGAGCAATCGTTGAGCAAGGACGAGAGGTATAGCATCGTGAGGCTGCTTCGGGTTTCATCTCGCAATGAGCGCAACGCCAGGACGCGAGTGCGCCAGGGCCATCGTAGACAAGATGGCCGGGCCATCGCAGTATTGTCCCGAGGGACGTCGCCCGTACGTGTCAGGGCGGTCAGCCGCGGCGTTCCCTCGGAGCGCTGCGCGCGGCTTCAGGCTGCGGAGCGCCTGACACGCTGTACGTTCCCGAGCCATGCCTGCGGGCCCTGGGAGCTGGAGGTCCCTTGGCAAACCTGCCGCGCAAATCAGCAACGAGCATTGATGTCGTGCTCTTGCCCACCTCCGCCGTGTAGGCCCTGGGTGCCATCTCCCAGCCCCTAACTTTCCCGCTCCTGACTGGGCAGGGGCTCGGCCCTTGCTGCGCGCCTGGGCAGCGCGGCGACAGCACACAGTGGAGCACTCGCTCACAGCCCTGCAGGTTTGTTCCGACTCTTATCACTGCAGGAAGGCTGCAGCGTGCTGGGGCACCAAGCGGGCGGCTGCAACGGGGCGCGCGGCAGGGCGGCAGGGAGCAGGGACGAGACGTGTCCGGTTAGTACGGGGTGAGGGACGAGGCGTGTCCAGTGAGTACGGGAGGGAGGGGGGGGAGGGGGGCAGCAGCACCGCGGGAGCCCGTTCTTAGGCGGCTCGCCCTGAAAACCGGCCTCATGCTCATGCGGCAGGCCCGGGCACGCGGGATGGCGGCGCGCGCCCTGGTCCAGACTCTGCGCGCAAAACGGCGGCAGGAGGCAGCCGCGCTCACGATCCAGCGTGCAGTAAGGTGCGAGCCGAGCCCCGCCGCCCCTCGCCCTGTCCTCGCCCCCCCCCTCCCCCTGACAAGCCGCCCTCCCCCAGACAATGGCGCGCCCAGCAACAATTTGTAAAGCGCGCGAGACACGGCAGGACAATGAAGCATCAACGGCCCGCCCGCCTCCTCCTCCTGGTCGTCCCGCGCGACGCCCCTCTGGACCGCCTTTCGGGCCTTTCGGGGGGTGGCGCGCACCCCGACGTGCCTCGCGCGAGGCCCGCCCGCACCGACAGGGGGCTCCCGGCGCTGCGGGCCGAGCTGCGTGAGATCGACGACCGCCTCCAGGCACCCCCCGCCTCCCCCCCCCCCCCCCGCCTTCGGGGGGGCCCCCCCCGCCGCCCGGCCCGCGCGACAACCCCGAGAAGGGGGGCCCACCC
>Ga0115567_10005661_pt1 | contig 12077 bp, 16 predicted proteins | sample COGITO_mtgs_1204_2_FD_88679 | JGI IMG/M metagenome (GOLD analysis project Ga0115567, IMG submission 88679) | Pelagic marine microbial communities from North Sea - COGITO_mtgs_120412 | ecosystem: Environmental > Aquatic > Marine > Epipelagic | place: Germany:Helgoland, sampling site Kabeltonne...
CTGCGCGGGTGACGATGGTTGCCATTGCCTAACCCCTTAATCAAGTGTGACGTCTAGATCGCCCAATGGAATGCGGAATACATCGCCCGTTGCAATGGTCTTGGCCGATGTCAGCGTGGCGTAGCCGATCATATTGCCAGCAGTCACCGCGTCAAAGATTGCCAAGTCCGTAATCGTTCCCCACGATCCGCCAGCTACGGGCCACTCAACGGCTGCGCTATTAGAGGCCGTATCGCCAGTCACGGTAAATGTAACCGCCTCGCGGACGTAGCCAGTGCCAGACACCTCAGTGCCGCCGCCCGTATCATTGGGCGCAGCCGTGAATAGGCCAATGTACCACGCAGTGGGGCGTGTGGCGCTGTTAGCGGTCAACAGCCACGTCAGCGTCGTTGTTTCAAATGTATTCGTTAGCGACATTAGTAGCTCCTAATCTTCATGCGATGGCCAGAACCACCAAATTTCGCTTTTTCATTATCAATGTTTATACCATCAACGGCGCTTTGATACAACGCAGACCAAATTTGCGTGCGAGTATCTTCAACTAAATATGGTGCTGAATGGATCAATGCACCATACAAATACGCATCAGGGTGATATGATAAAACCCAATTAGATGTCGCATCATCTGCAAGCGCTGGTATCTTGGCGTGATACACCATCTCCAACTCATATGTCGCGTCAGGTGATGGATAAACCTCAATCTTACCGTCAGTCATTGCATAAAAACGTGGGCGACCACCAGTATCCAAGTTTTGCATACGTCTGTTAGACATTTGCGCTTGGCTTTCCATCTCAAGCGTATAAGTGCTGTTACCAGTAATGCTTAAACGTATTGGCTCAAGAAAATCAGCAGGCAATGCAGAATATTGCGTGTCTAGCTCAGCCGTGCTGCGCTGCTCCATACGCCAGTGGCGAATTTTACGGCTCATGTCAGCTTCGCACAAATCAATGAACGTAGGAATAATCGACGTTAAATCACTACGATCTAAGAAGTTTGCGATAGCCGTCTGTAGCTCTGCGTATGTTGTAATTGCCATTTATTCTATTCCAGCTTTCTTAGCATCATGCTTGCTAATATTAAAACATCGGGCTGTTTTGGTAATTCTGATACATAATGCGCAACCCTTCTGGGCTCATTTTATCAACGTTAATCGCGCCGCCTTGGTTGCGAAGCCAGCTAAGATACCTTAGCTCACTCATATTTTTTGGCGGAGTATTGGGCGTATTTGGATCAATTTGTGGAGCGGCTTGTGTAGGCATTCCATAATCTGGGATAGGTACAGAACCCAGTGCGCCAGCGCCAGTGGTGCTAGGTGGCATTGCGCCTGCCGTTACAACATTTGTACCAGCGGGCGGCACATACGGTGCAAAGCTAGATTGCAGCGAAGATTGCGGGGCCTGCATAGCAGGATTTCCTTGAAGATTGTAAAAATCCATAGGCGAAGATTGTTGGGCCCCAGCGGGCTGCATGCCAGAACCTAAATTCATGTCGGTTGCATTGTAACTACCCATAGACATTTGCCCATTCATAGCTGGGTTGCCTTGCAGACCATAAAAATCCGCTGGGCCAGCTTGCTGTGGTGCCGCCGCCGCCGCCGCTGGTCTTGCTGCGCCGTCACCTTGGTTAGAATTATTCATAGCCTGTGCAATAGCTGGGGCTTGGTATGCACCGCCGTATGGACGCTCACGCTCAGAGCCATACGGCTTTACACCAAGCGCATTCAACAACGTACTGTAAATAGGGTGCCCCTTAAACTCATTACCAAACATGTCAGCGCCGCCGCCATTCTGCATATCAATGCGCGCAGGGACGTAAGTCTTTAATTCATCATCAAAATAACCGTAGCGACCATCAGAGTTAGATTTGGCGCGCTGCTCAGCAGTAGACTTTTCATACTTTGCAGCATTTCGTGCAGCGCCCTTGCCACCACCCAACCCACCGCTGCGCTCAACTACATCAGGCTTACTTTCGCTAGATGAAGATTTGGTCTGCGCAGGTTTATCTTTTTTTGGTTTAATGGCCATTGAATCTTACCCTTCTTATCTTTGCCGCAATATAACATACTTTATTTTCTTAGGCTATACCGCGCAAATTCCTACGGATTTCACCCTTCCAATTGCTAAACTTTCCACTCAGCGCCGTGGCCGCATCACTCGCCATACTCAAACACAAAGCGTCGGCCAAGTCAGGTGAGGCCAAGCCACGCTTACGCATGTCATCCTTACTCTCAGCCTTCATTTTCCCAGAGCTAGTAAAGCTATAACGAATGCTAGTCAACTCAGAGATAAGCTGATCATTCTTAGGCAACTTACACCCACGATCTTCAAACCACGCCTTAGTCTTAAACCAAAGTTCGCTGCGCAAATTAAGATAAGTCCCACCCATACTGGGGGCCTCAGACACATTAATCCCACGCACAGGCAAATTTAACTCCCTCAACCTATCCACAACACCACCACCAACCCCAATACTATCAACCAATATCTCCCTTGGCCGCTTACTAGGCTGCAACGATTCATATTCAGCAACAACCCGACCAACAGTCTGCATTAAATCTAATCCACGCCAACTGCGCATTTCCGTTACAACCGATCCACTCCTTTTACACAGCGCCGTGCTGTCAGAACCAAACCTTGCCACATCCAAACCCCACACAGACTGCGCATCTTCACTTATCTCAATATCCCGATGCGTTGCCGACTCAACTAAATGAAACGGAATAATCGTATCATCATCGGCCAGCGGAAACTCACCCAATACCCTAATGCGAAAAGCATTGCTTTCCTCACCATACCGCGCACGCATCTCATCAACAAAATCATCACTCACAAGCGGGCTATCAACACACGACCAGCGCCGCGTCCACCAACTGCCAGCAAGCCGCGTCTGGCTTTCATAAAACGTACCGCTAGACCGCGTGGGGTTGCTCAGCAAAATAGTAATAGCATTATGGCCAGACATAGACCCAGCCGCAGCTTCAAACACCTGCTCAGGCACACCAGAAGCCTCATCCACAACTAACATAACATTCTCAGAGTGAACACCAGCCAATGCCTCTGGCGTTTCGGCGCGTGATGTTCTGGCCGAAATAAACGCCTCAGACGAAGCAGACGCATGCTCAACCCTATCCGACTTCACATTCAACATAGAACTCAAGTGAGGCGGCAATTCATTAATCCAACGCTTCAACTCAGCAAACAACGCATCAAACAACTGACTCGAAGTGGGCGCAGTTACCACAACCTTATTCGGAAACCGCAACAACAAATACCAAAGCATTGCCCAAGATGCAGCCGTAGACTTTCCAGTACCATGCCCAGACCTAACACTAATCTTACGCTCACCCCTAGCAATCGCCTCCAAAAACTCAGCCTGATAATCCAGCGGCTTTACGCCAAGCACCTCCTCAACAAACAACGTGGGCGACTTATGATAACGCTGGGCAAAATCCAGCATAGTATTCTTGGCAAGATCATTCACTTTGGATCACCTTCATTTTACGCAGCGCGTCAAGATGCAAGTCACCAATATTAATCTGCACATTCTGCTGGCTACCCGTGCCATACTTGGCCTTATTATAAGCCGCAGCAATAAAGTTATGCTGACTTGCTAATCCCTTTGCAATGCCAAGATCAACTTGGCTTACATTCGCCTCCGCAATATCACGATCCCCACCAATAGCCTGCTCAATCTCACTCAGTCTGCGCGTATGCACATCATGCAAATACTCAAAACTTGCATCAGCGTGCGCATCTGCAATCTGCTCCTGCACCTCACGAATGGCATTACCATACGCCTCATTCTTCAAAAGCAGTCTGCGTAAATAACCCTTGTCCAACCCAATCTCACGCGCAATCTGCGGAATGGTCTTACCACTCAACAGCGCCTCCTGCAGAGCTTGAGGCCCGCCACGGCTTTCCAATTCAGCTAACGCTTTTTTCGCTAAGGGCCTACCCGCCATATTAATGCTCCACTTTTATTTCACATGAATATTAAACCGATAATACCAATAAGGCAACTAGGGATGGGGCGAGGTTGCGCACTGGCCTAGCTAGGGAGGGAGCTAGGGATTGCGTGGAGGGCGCGCAACCTCAATCAAAATATAGCACAGAATTTTTCGGTGTGGGAGGGTAATATAATAATGACGGGGTGGGGTGGGGTCGGGACGGGGGGGATCCGACCAAAACCCGTGCAAAACCACGCGCAAAGCTTTGGGTTGCACTCAATGTATGGCTAAGCGCTACGCCTATAATAACTATTATGTAATATGAAAGCCAAGCCCTTGATATTACTCAAGTAATATCTGAGCTACCCCATGTGCTAATTGCATGGCACAAGATGTAGTATGCGCGACCCTGTAAAACGTTTGTGATCACAAGGGTTTTACTAAGGTATTGCCTTGCGATCACAAATGTATTATTCGCGCGCGCCCCTGTGCAATCCCAAGCTTTGCGTTTGTTTGGGATGTATTTTATTTGAGTTTGTTTGCGATTTGCTATTGACTATATATATAGCTCTGATATCTTTGTGATATAATGTAAACACAGAAAGGGCGACGCATGCTACACGAAGTCAAAGCAAAATCAGTTATCCGCAAGATCATTCGCAAAGCCAAGCAAGATTGGACTGTACTAATTAAAGTGCATGATCCTTTCGACGGCGATAGCATCCTTGATTACAACAGAAAAGAAAAAGACTTGATCGACGCGGTTTTTAGCGTCGATATCTCAGAGCTTGTTTTTTTAGACATGACAACTGGCAAGCAAAAGGGCGCGATTCAGATTGTATTAGAATACGACAGGCCCGCGGATGAAATTATAAGCGACCATTCAAGCAACTCTTTTATTAATTACCTAGTCAATAAATAAACCCAAACATAAAGGAAACTTACCAAATGTTTACAGATACAGCAAACTTTCAAGCCGATTACCTAAACGGGATTTTAGTAATAACTTGCAGCGCAACTAATGAATGCGAAGCAATAACCTTGAATGATGACAAGGGCCGCAATATTACTTTGTCGCAATTTAAATCTGGCATTAAATCCCATGGCATGGATAAAGCATGCCAAACTTTCTTGCGCCTTGCAAAATATAATAAAAAGCGCGCTTAAGCCGTTTATTCTTCAAAAACCCTATTGACAGTATATTTCATAACTATATCATAATAATATCAAAGCAACATAAAGGAACCTTACCTTATGAACAATATGACCCGCATCACTGGAAAGCTTGAAATTGTTAAGCGCATGAAAAACTCCATCAATGGCAACCCCCAATTTATGCTTGCTTGCGATGGTCACAAATTTAGAACGCCTAAAAATTCAATGATAGCTTATTCGATCACTAACTACGCTGATAAAAATGTTGAGGTTATCATAGGCGCGCGCTACGGCCTGCACGAAATTAAAGAAGTTTGATGCATCTATGTGCAGCGCTTCGCGGCGCTGCCGTTACATGCACCAACGCATGACACGCAACATAAAGGAACCTTACCCCATGAAAATTAATCAAATAGCTTCTAACATGACTGAATTGACAACCCATTGCGCAACAGTTTTATTTTCTTATCAAACGCCTGTCGCAGGCTATGACGCGCAAGGCCCGTTTCGCACGGATTGCAAATACAGCGTAACCACGACAAAGCATATCAACAAATACTTAGGCGGCTCTACAGTTGGCCGCGAAGTTTCGCAAGAGTTTATCAATGAGCTATGCCAATGAGCGCCCTTGTGATCCCTTGCGTTTTATTCTTCGCAATCTGTGTTTTGACCATGCTTCTTGAAGCTGGCTATTTTCGCAACATGTTTTAACCGAAAGGAAAACCCATGACAAAAGAATTTATAATTTGGGGGCATATTGCTAGTGACGATGCAAGCAACGGCCTAAAAAGCCAAATTCTCCACACGCAATCAAAGACAAGCCAAGAGGCGGTCAAAGTTATGCAAGCACTTTCTAAAGAGCATGGTTGTCATAACATGCGCGTGCAAGTCTTTGATATTGATTCTCTAATGGATATGGAAAAAGCTTTTGCTAAATCCGTTAATATTTAACCGAAAGAAAAACCCATGACAAAACTTGTAAAATCCCGTAAAGCCTTTGCTTGCCAAGAGTGCAAGGCCCCTGTCAATAAGGGCGATTCTTACGCCCGCAAAACGCGCACCATTGGCAACCCACGCCGTCAAACCGTGGAAAACCGCGCGGGCATTCCAACTATAATTGAGCATGGCTTCAGCTACACCGCAAAGCTTTGCGAGAAATGCGCAGGGAGTTTTTCGCAATCTTTTGCGTCATGAATTAAGCCCGCACTTGCCCGCACCTGCCCGCGCCAATTATCCCCAAACTTCGCTTAAGCCCGCCGCTCAGCGGGCTTTTTGCTTTTGCTAGGGCATAACACCCGAAAGCCCTCAAAGCGGCTCTATGGCCCCTCCTACGCGTCGCTAGGCGCATCTAATCGCGCCGCTTCGGCATAACACGCCGCATAGCCCGCTAAATCAAGCGCGCCGTCCCAATCGGGTTGATTCGAAAGCCTTGCAATTTTCAGCAACGCCATCATTGCGCAGACGTCATGCGCTTCAATCTTTTCGCGGCGCTGCAAATAGATATTCCAAAACCTTGCGATCTGCCCGAAATTCTCCTCAATCCCCCCATAATCCGTTGAGCGCTTTCCGTGCAATATTTTATCGGCTTGCGTGAGTATTTTTTGCCGTGTTGTTTGCGTCATTTCCTTTTGCCCCTCTTTAATTTTTCTAGCTCATATTTGCGCCCTATAATCATTGCGCGTTGTTCGTCCGTCCATGGTGGAAAATCTGCGCGAAACATGCGCCGCCTATTGGCAAAGCCCTCAAGCTCCTCAAGGCTGTTGATTGTTGCTAGTCGTGCCGCAACGTCTATCGCCTGCAAATCCTTTTCGTGCAGCGTATCGCCCGCAAGCCATGGGAGCACCATTTCGGCAGCTTCTAGCTGCTCAACGGTCAAAACATAATTATCCCTTTTGTATGTCAACTCATTTGACCCTGTTACCGTGCCAGCCTCACAAAATCTTGCGTCACGCAAAAACGCTAACTTTCCGTAGCCCCCGCAAATCCAAACGCAAGAGCCATCTTTTGGCGTCATGGTAAAAACCAAATAATCGCAATCTTGCTTTTTGTTGCTGGCCATGATTGTGACTTCGTAAAATTCGCGCGGTTCCCCGCTAATCATTTTATTCTTAACATCTACCCGTAGGCCGTTCTTTGTCTCTATATCAAAATCAAACGTGTTTCGCAGCGTCCCTTTGATCTGCGCATTAACGACTAGCTCAGCCAAGGCCGCGTGAGCATCCCTAGCCCCTTCCATCATGCTGTTAGCGTAGCCCATACCCTTAGCAATTTCTTTTGCCTCTTCTTTCGTCTGCAGATCACAATCTATCTTTATTATCATCTTCACCCTGCCCTAAAAAACCCTTGCACGTTTGCACGGAAATATTTCATATATATTTCCGTGCTTCCGTGCATTTGCAACAATTTACACGGTTTGTGCCCGTTTTTGCACGGTTTAGCCCGATTCTATAGCTTAACCCATTGTTTTTACTTGATTTGCTAAAACGGTGCATCTGTCCCTCTTTTGCCCACTTTACCGTTTTTGTCGCAAAACCAAATTGCGCCCGAATTGGCCGAAACGTGCCCTAATGCGACCAAAGACGTCACAGTTTGCTTGTAGGTTTGCAGCGGTCTGCTAACCCCCACAAGCTTGCCAACGAAATGATCTTGCAGCACGCCCTCATCGATGCACCAATACATTCCCGATTCTGGCCAGCCCGCACCCGAAGGATTAGGCCAGCCAATGCCCTCACCGCGCAATTGATAAAACACTTGCTTGAATAGCTTTTGGTTTTTACCCTTGATCTGTGGCTTGGCGCTGTCTTCTAATTCTTCGGCGCTGGCCAGCCTAATTGTGCACGTTGATACCTCATCCCCGTCTTCATCTTTACCTAGAATCATTTGCTCAAGTATAAATGAAAATTCTGCGCCCGTTTCCATGTCGCGTTGCTTTGTCGCTTTAGCCGTTCTTATGTGGGTATCTATGTCATATGATAGCTCAATTTCAGTATCCACCGCCGCCCGAATACTAGACGCACCGCGCAAGCCCTTGCTGCTATCTTTTCCAGAGTGCGCGACGATCATGATATGAACGCCCGTGCGATCCCTAATCGCGTCTAGCTGATTGATAAACCGTGCCGCCTCGCTGTTTGAGTTTTCATCCATCTGCCCCTGCGTTGCACGGCTCAGCGTATCAATCACAAGCATTTGCACTTGCCCATGCTTTTTGCTGATCTGCGATATTAGGGCCTCAACCTTGGCAATATCTTCCTCTGCATTATATAGATTAATGGGTGATGGTCTGACTGCAAGCTTCACGTCCTTATGCTCTGGGTATTTATTGCGCAGCGCAATGAGTCTGTTTTGAAAAGCATTGCCGCCCTCAGTGGCGAGGTAAAGCACGCTGCCACCGCTTACCCTAAACCCATTCCAGTTTTGCTTGGCCGCAATGTGCCACGATAGGTCTAGGCAAAAGAATGATTTGCCGACATTGGATGCGCCGTAAACTGCGCTGATTGTGTTTTCTGTGATCCAACCTTTGACAATATAAGTTCTGGCAAGCTGTGCGATTGCATCCTCTGGAAATACAACCTCATCTAATATATTGCGCGGTACAAGTAGTTTACGCGTGGCATCAGCACCCTTTGCGCACCAAATATCGTTCCAGTCTTGCCCCTCGTTTGGCGGTAAAACATGTTCTACGCCGCATTCTATAAAAGCCTTTTCGCAAGCCTTTATGCCTGCGTCATCATTATCGCCCGCGACGATCAAGCGCGCTTGTGGCTTTACCTCTTGGATTGACTTGCATACTGCTGCGATATTGCCTGCGTTTAGCGCATGCACCGCTGGCTTGCCTGTAGCTTCGGCCACGGCAGCGGCAGTAGCAAACCCTTCGCAGATATAGGCAAAGTCTGTGATTGGCCCATTTATAACGGTGAAGTTGCCAATGACTGGCATTTGAAAGCTGAATTTCTTTTTGCCGTCTTCATCAATAAACTGCGTGCCGACGACCTTACCCTTATTATTGATTATTGGGATGCGAAGGTCTGGCCCATCAATTTCTGCGTTGTGCAGCTTAATGCGCTTTCTAGTTAAGTAAGGGTGCAATTCCTCTGGCTGTGGCAACATAGCTTCGCTGATTTTTGTGACCTTGGCTTGCGTTTCTGATTTCTTAAACTCAGGGTAAAGACCGTCTTTGCGCATTAAATTTATTATCCCCTTGAAATCATTGCACTGCCTGCAATTCACCTTAATTTCGCCTTGGTAATTGCTAATCCAAAACCTATCTTTGCCGCCGCAGCTTGGGCAGGCCCCGTGGTATTCATTAGCGCTCGTCTTTTTTAAGTCGTAAGCGTCAATGATAAAACTGGCATGCTCAGCCCAATATGCTGTGTTTGTGTTGCCATTAGCTACATTATCTTGTATCATTCCCTCACAACTCCTCTTTTGTCATTGGGTTGTTTATTGCCTAAGACCTGCTTCCTCACAGGCCACTGCCCCGCCTATTAATAAGGCGGGGTTTTTTCTTTTGCAAAACTAAAATCTAAAAAGGAATTTCGTCATCAAAATCGCTGGCAGATTTGCTTAGCGTTTCTTCGCGCTTTGGTATAGGCGCGCCGCTTGCGTAGGATACTTCACTTGGTGCCTTTGCAGCGCTAAAGCCTGTCGTTGCGCTGAATGGATCATCACCGCCTTCGCGTTCTAATAGCTCTAGCACTTGCACGCCTTTAAGTCGCAGCGATACGCCTGACACTGCGCCTGTGTTGTATGCGAATAGCTTACCCCACACATTCACTGTGCTGCCCGATGTCAGTTGGAAGTCATCTGGCAAAGCGTTCTTTTCAGCATCCTTTTGCAGGGGTGGCTTTGTCTTTTCAGTACCATAAGCACCTTTAAGTTTAGCTTTGCCGACAAAGGGTTGCCCCTCTTCCGCTGGCTCCCTGTAGGGCAAGTATTGCGGCTTATCCTTCCACTTGCGCTTGGTGTCGGCGCTGGCCGCTTCTTTAAATACGGCCATGCATTGTTTGTGCATTTCTATGGCTTCGGCCTTAGTCAGCTCAAAACTTGTTTCATAGGCCGCACCATCATCCATCGCATCGCACGGCACAGTTTTATTGTCCACGCTGTCGAATTTGTATGTGCGGTTAATTCTGGGATATAGCGCTTTTACGCCTTCAAACAGAACATCGCCATTGCTTAGAATTTTCATTTTATTGCCTTTCGTTAAAATGGTGTTTCGTCCAGTTCTTCTTCTTCTTCTAGCCAAGATGGGAGGTGGACGATGTTTACCTCTCCACATCCAGTTGTAAACTCTTCAGTCTCACGAGCGTGAATGAGTTTATCCATTGCCGCAAACATGCGCTTTTCAGCGTGCTTGAGGTATAATTCGCTTAGCAGGTGCAGCGTAGTTATGCCCGTTTCCTTCTGCACTGCAGCAAAGTAAAATGCTTTGCACGGGAAATCTGCGCACTTCATGGTGTGTAGATAAAACGCCGCTTGGATTGCATAATCGTAGCGTCTGATTTCGCGCTCGAAAGCCTCTGGCGTTTCAGCGGTGGTTGTCTTGATGTCAATTAAAACGCCCTGCTCACCTTCCGCTTGCGGCATAAGCCATCCATCTGGGCGGCACTTAATGTCTAAACCTGTGCGGTCGCATTCTGTAAATATACTGGCCTCTGCGCAAAAGTTTGGCGCTGTGGTCATATTGTGCAAAAACTCGCAGGTATCTAATGCCGCATCTGCGGTGAATTGAGCATCATCATATTCGCCCTCAGTGAGCAAGATTTTACCTTTGCGCTCTGCGGCCTCTTCCATCTCAGCCCATTCCTTGCGCTTTACGCGATTAGGTAGGCCACGCATAAACTCATTCTTATGCGGCTCTAATATCATTCCATGAATAGCTGAACCCATGCGCATTGCAGGCGTTTCTTTGCGCGGCTTACTTTGCTTGATTGCCCAATGCAAAACAGAGGTCTGCGCAATAGTCTTAATGTCGCTGCTGCTTATGTGTGGGTGTTGTTCTTTGTCATGGTAATCACTGTTTTCCATTTCCATGTCGATGTGCGTTGTCATTACATTAGCTCCCTTGCTGTCCAACAGAATGTTGGTAAATCCATCTCAAGCCGTCCACTTTCTGGCGGTTCATACTTGAATTTGTATCCTGCCTCATACGCTGCACAAACCTCTATGACAAACCTGACAGGCTTGCGGTCATACTTGTAAATTAGGCACGGCAGTTTTTTTGCGGCTGTAGCGGCCCTTACGCATTGCTGCCACCAAGCCTCTTGCCCGCCAATGGGGCCATCCTTGTAGCGCTTTAACTCAAGTATGAATGGAAAGTCGCTATCGCTTGCAATTAGGTCGCCATGGTCTGATGCGCGGTATTGCTCCAAGTCGCGCTTAAATGTGATCCTTTGGCCAAGTTCAAGGTAAAGCTCTTTGGAAAGCTCGCGCTCTAAATCTTGCGCCATTTCGCGCTCGAAACTCGCCCCCTTATTTCGACCATTAACCATCAGTCAGCCCTTGGTTGGCCAAGGACAATATTTTTGCTGTCCAAAAACTCGCGAATGGCAATCTCTGCAATTGCGCTCTTGCTCATGCGGGTAATAGATTTGTAAACTTCCATTCCTGCGTCTACATCTTCGCGCAATCTAAACAGCACGGACTTGGTTTCAATCTTAATCATAATAAGCCTTTCATTTGGATATTAATATATATCACTTAACAACTGTTTCGCTATAGGTCAACAGGCCTTTTGCGGAATTTAGACAATTGTTTACGGGTAATCCCATATCTGCGCATTGTATCGCCCACGGCTTGCCTTGTGGTGCCCATGAGTTTGGCTATTTCGCTGTGCGTCAGGCCGTTTTCCAGATAATCAAGCACCAGCTTTGCCGCTGGGCTAAGGTTAGCGGTTGGATCGGCTATGGCAGGCTTACCCCCAAGCTTACTGTCTTGAATGGATTGTTCATGGCGCTCAACACTAACGATAAGCCC
>Ga0115567_10005663_pt1 | contig 12077 bp, 8 predicted proteins | sample COGITO_mtgs_1204_2_FD_88679 | JGI IMG/M metagenome (GOLD analysis project Ga0115567, IMG submission 88679) | Pelagic marine microbial communities from North Sea - COGITO_mtgs_120412 | ecosystem: Environmental > Aquatic > Marine > Epipelagic | place: Germany:Helgoland, sampling site Kabeltonne...
TTCTTTTACTTTGGCTTCGCTCCCTAAAGAAACAAAATCTTCATAAGCGATCACTTCGGCACGGATAAATCCTTTTTCAAAATCGGTATGTATTACTCCCGCGGCTTGAGGTGCGCTAGATCCAATTGGTATAGTCCATGCTCTTACTTCTTTAACACCTGCAGTAAAGTAGGTTTGTAAATTCAGTAATCTATAGGCTCCTCGAATAAGTTTCGCTGAACCCGGTTCATCCAATCCTATATCCTGAAGAAACATTTTTCTTTCTTCATAATCATCTAGCTCAGTAATATCAGCTTCGGTACCAACCGCTAAGACAATTACCTCAGCATTCTCATCTTTTACAGCCGCTTTTACCTGCTCTACAAATGCATTCCCATTTACAGCCGCAGTTTCATCTACATTACAAACATACATTACCGGTTTGTCTGTAATAAGTTGAATGTTCTTTATGAATTCTTCTCTTTCAGAATCCGTTAGCTCAAGAGCTCGTACAGATTTACCAGCTTCTAATCCTGCTTTCACCTTTAATAAGGCTGCTTCCTCTTTTTGAGCCTCTTTATTACCAGTTCTTGAAGCTCTCTTTACTTTTTCTAATTTCTTATCTACCGTTTCAAGATCTTTTAGCTGAAGCTCCATATCTATGGTCTCTTTATCTCTAATAGGGTCTACAGAACCATCAACGTGTATAATATTATCATCTTCAAAACAACGTAAAACATGAAGAATTGCATCTGTTTCTCGAATATTTCCTAAAAACTGATTTCCTAGACCTTCCCCTTTACTTGCACCTTTAACAAGACCAGCGATATCTACTATATCTATCGTTGCAGGTAATACACGCTCTGGATTTACCAAAGACTCTAATTTTTGAAGTCGCATATCTGGTACATTTACAACTCCAATATTAGGTTCTATTGTACAAAAAGGAAAGTTTGCACTTTGCGCCTTCGCATTAGATAAACAATTAAACAGCGTTGACTTTCCAACATTAGGTAATCCTACAATTCCAGCTTTCATATAATAAAATTTAATGCTATGTTTTTGCGGCTGCAAAGATAGGTTTTAATCTTGTAAGTATAAAGTGAGAATTTAAAGAAACAAACTCTATTTGGTAACAACTTTCATAATTTGGGCCTCAAATCATAAATAAAGTTAGAATATATCCTAGTCTATATATTTTTCCTTTTACCTATTTTTTCGTTATTCTTGTTAGGAATTAAACTTTTTCAATGTTTTTAACAGAATTTCCCCTCAATTTCTCTAATAACATTTTACTTTTATTACAATTAACTAACTACTAAAACAATCACTTATGAACAAAATTTTACTGGCATTTATTTTATTATTTGCCCCCGGATTCCTAATTGCTCAGCAAGTTAGCGGAACTGTAACAGATAACTCTGGCGTACCACTACCTGGTGTAAATATTTTCGAAAAAAACACTAATAATGGGACTACCACTGATTTCGATGGAAATTATACGATCACGGTTAGCGATGATGCCACTTTGGTATTTAGCTATGTTGGCTTTGAACAAACCGAAGAAATTGTTGCTGGTAGAGCTACAATAAATGTTTCTTTAGCAGATGGAGTTTCCTTAGGGGAAATTCAATTAGTAGGATCCAGAAGTCCAAAACGGACCGCTACAGATACTCCAGTAGCAATCGATGTGATAGATGTAAGCTCTGTTTCTAACCAAACAGGACGTATTGAAGTAAATGAGTTATTGCAATATGCAGCACCCTCATTTAACGCTAACAAACAATCTGGATCTGATGGAGCCGATCATATTGACCCTGCTTCCTTAAGAGGTTTAGGGCCAGACCAGACCTTAGTTTTAATAAATGGGAAAAGAAGACACCAATCTTCTTTAATCAATATTTTTGGAACTAGAGGACGTGGAAATACTGGAACAGACCTTAATGCAATTCCTGCTTCAGCAATTAAAAGAATTGAGATCTTAAGAGATGGTGCTTCTGCACAATATGGATCTGATGCAATTGCAGGGGTAATCAACCTCGTATTAAATGATAAGGTTGGTCAATTCACTGGAAATGTGAATTATGGTTTCTATAGTAACAATCCTGAAGGAGATTTTCCAGAAGGAACAGCAAATACAGATGGAAATAGATTAGATACGGAGAGAGATGGAAATCAGATTGGAGACGATAAATCTTTTGATGGAGGTTCTGTAAAGGTTACAGCAAATTACGGGGTAGGAATTGGGGAAGAAGGATATGCGAACTTTACTACAGAATACATAAGTAAAAATAAAACTCTTAGACCAGGATTCGATTTTAGAAGAGGATTTGGGGAAGCAGCAATAGATGGATTTAATTTCTTCGGAAATGTGGCCGTGCCATTAACAGATAATTCTGAATTCTACGCTTTTGGAGGTAGAAATTATAGAGATACAGATGCTTACGCTTTCACAAGAGGTAGTTCTGAAGATAGAAATGTACCAAGCATTTATCCTGATGGCTTTAATCCTAGAATAACTTCAATAATTACAGATAACTCTGTTGCTGCAGGTTTTAGAACTGAAACTGAAAGCGGATGGAAAATAGATGTTAGTAATACTTGGGGAAAGAACTTTTTCCATTATTACATTAAAGGAACTTTAAATGCTTCTTTGCAAGATAATTCCCCAACCAATTTTGATGCCGGTGGACATAGTTTAAGCCAGAATACTGTTAATCTAGATTTCTCTAAGTATTATGAAGATATGTTAGAAGGTGTAAACTTTGCATTTGGTGCAGAATATAAAACTGAGAATTTCGTGATCTTCGCAGGAGAAGAAGGTTCTTATGCCACTTATGACGGTACTGGGAATATAAATAATGCTTATGATGATGTGGTAAGAGATGATATTGGAGAACCTATTTTAGACGAGGCTGGAGTTCCAGTTCCAAATCCAATTACGGCTTTATTACCAGCTGGACCTGGAGGATCTCAAGGATTCCCAGGATACGCTCCAGCTAATGAAGTAGACAGAAGCAGATCTAACGTCTCTTTTTATGTAGATGGAGAATTTGAATTTACCGATAGATTTTTGGTGGCAGCAGCTGCAAGATTTGAAGATTATAGCGACTTTGGAAGCACACTTAATGGTAAGTTAGCAGCAAGATTTAAATTGACTGATGATGTGAATTTAAGAGGATCTGTAAGCACAGGCTTTAGAGCACCTTCTTTAGCACAGATTTATTACAATTTAAAGTTCACCAACTTTGTGGGTGGAGAAGCTTTAGAATCTGTGTTATCTCCAAATAATAGTCCTGTAACTGCCTCTTTTGGGATAGGACCTTTACAAGAAGAAACAGCATTTAATGCTTCTCTAGGGTTTACAGCTAATTTTGGAAATTTTACGGCTACAGTAGATGGATATTATATAGATATTCAAGACCGAATAGTTTTAACTGGAAATTTTGATGCTCCTCAAATAGAAAATGTAGAAGCAGCACAATTTTTTGCAAATGGTGCAGATACTGAAACGGTTGGATTAGACATTGTACTTTCTCATAAAGTACAATTAGGAGAAGGAACTTTAACTTCCAGCTTTATAGGAAATTTTAATGATATGGAGATTACTGATGTGAAAAATGGAGTATTAAATGAACAAAACTTCTTTGGAGAAAGAGATAAAGCATTTTTATTAGCATCAGCCCCAGACAGTAAGTTGATCTTAAATGTTAAGTATGACATCAAAAAATTTGATGTTGCTGTAGGTTTAAACCGGTTTAGTGAAGTAAAACTATTAGATTTTGGAACCTTTGGTGATGCTACGATAGCAGAAGCTACGGATACTTATAGTTCTAAAATCACGACTGACCTAAATTTAGGATATAAAATAAGTGATAACCTAAAATTGAATATTGGAAGTAATAACCTTTTCAATGTGTACCCAGATATACAAGACGATGAGAATACTGAAGGTGGAGGATACTGGGATTCTGTGCAAATGGGCTTTGGTGGAGCATATTACTATGCTAAATTGAATCTTCAATTCTAACATAAACTTTTAAATTAAAAAAGGCGGGAACTAATGTTCTCGCCTTTTTTTTGTGCTTGAAATTTAACAAGTCTTTAGATTATAAATAAATCTTAAAGAGCATTATTTCATAAACTTATCTTTTAAATTAGTAAAAGTAATTCCTAATTTCTATTAGATGTTTTATAAAAATTTAGCCATTAAGTTTCTCTTGATTTTTATATTTTCAGTGATTTCTTCTTGTAATATCCCCAAAGATCCCGAAAACTCTTGGGAGAAAATTCAAAGAGATGGTTTAAAAGTAGGAGTTGTAATTAACTCTCCTTATGCATTCCAAAAAGAATCTTTATTTACAGGATCTGAAGTAAAATTACTTAAGAAATTTGCAAAAGAGAATAATTTGAAAATCAAATTTATAACTGAAAATGAAACATATCTTGTGAGAAAATTAGAAAATTATGAAATAGATATTCTTATTGGGGGTTTCACTAAAAAAACAATTTGGACGAAAAAGGTTGGAAAAAGCACTCCGTATGATGAGGAAGCTCATGTTTTTTTAATTCCGAAAGGAGAAAATAAATTATTACATGTTATAGAATCATTCATCTTTAACCTCAAAAAAAATGAGCTATTCTGAAACCTTTGAATTACCAGAACATTTAGAACCGTTACTTAAAAAAGCTAAAACCTTAGAATGGTTAACTTTGCTCTATCTACTTTCTACTATTGTTTTAATGTATTTAGTGATGGGGTCTTCTCAAGCCATGAAAACAGCTTGGCTAGAGGACGCATTAAGCATGTTACCCGCTATTTCTTTTTTAATAGCCTCTCGCATCTTTGATAAAAAACCGAATTCAAAATATCCTTATGGGTATCATCGTGTATTTAGTATTGCATTTTTAACAGGAGCAGTAGCACTTTTTGGAATGGGTTGCTTTCTGGCAATAGATTCTACTATTTCTCTTATATCACAGGAACATCCAACCATAGGTTCTATAATGCTTATGGGAAATCAAATTTGGATGGGATGGCTAATGATTGTAGTATTAATTTATAGCGTTATACCTTCTGTAATATTGGGATATAAAAAATTACCGATTGCTAAAAAATTGCATAATAAAATTTTATATACAGATGCTAATACCCAAAAAGCAGACTATATGACTGCCTTGGCTGCCATGCTTGGGATATTAGGTGTTGGATTAGGGTTCTGGTGGATGGATGCTGCTGCAGCGCTTTTTATATCGTTATCTGTAATAAAGGATGGCTTCGTAAATTTAAAAGATGCCATAGAAGACTTAATGGATCGGAGACCCGTTCATGTTGAAAATTCCAAACCAGATGAATTAGTAGAATCTATTGAGGAACTTGTTAATTCTTGGAATTGGGTAGTGAAAGCGAAAGTTAGATTTAGAGAACATGGTCAGGTTTATTTTGGTGAAATCTTTGTAGTTCTTACGCCAGATATGGATCCCTCAGTCAATTTTGAAAAGGGAATAAGAGAGATCAAAAAACTTCATTGGAAAATTAATGATATTACATTTATGGCCGTTAAGTCCTTGCCCACCAATATAGGGTAACAACTCCCCTATTCTACTATATACATCTCATTAGAAGCCTTTATATAATCTTGCGGATTAAATGTAGATTCAAAACTGTTGCGTACCAAATTAAGTTTTAGATCTAATTGATCTACCCTATCCTTTAAATATTCATCTTGTTTATACTTTGCTATTAGAACCTTGTATTTATCTAAATTCTCAAGGATTCTAAAGGTCAAAGTGCCAAATCTTATTTTTAGATTCTGCACGGTTACCATCTGGTTATAGAATTCCTGTTTCCAATTCTCTCCATTCTTATTGCGTTCTTCTACAATTCTATCTTCAGCAATTTTTGAAATATCCAAAATATACTGTGTTCTTTTCTTAGCATCGGTTTCCTCTGTAAATCGCTTTTTAAATTCAGTTTTATTAATACCCAAGATCTTAACTATATTCTCATTCATTGACTTTTCCTGAAGCGCTTTTAACTCATCTAAACTTTTGGCAATTGCATTCCACTCGGTTTCAATAAGATCTTTATCGTGTGTAAATTGAGATACAGAAGTTGTAAGTTTGAACATTTTCATGCTCTTTTCTCTAAGTTCCCTATCTCTCCTACCAAGACTATTAACAAAACTTCCTATTCCTTCAAACAAACTTCCAGCAAACATTCCTGTAAATGGAGTTCCTTCAGCTAAATTCCCGGTAACATTTATAATATGACTTAAAGCCTCTAGCCTAGCCTCATCCTTTTTATTTTCTTCTATATACTTTTCAAATTCTTTAAACCATACGGCATAACCATCATAAGACATAGGATTGCTCACTTTATCTAAAGTTGTATAAAATTCCCTCGAACTATTAAATAAATTAAGCGGCTTTATTTCGCGCTCCATAGATGCTAAATTTAAAACTGCAGAGCTATAGTTGTATTTATAAACACTAATAACATTTTTATCTAGTTCCTGCTGTTTCTCTTCCAATATTTGCACACGTTCAATTAATTTCTCTATTTTTTCTGAAGAAGAACTTGTATTGCGGATACTTTCATCCAGATTTGTGATCTTGGCGTCCATTAATTTAATCCTGTTATCCACATTTTCCTTCAATAACGATCTCTCCTTATTTAACTGATACAAAACAAGTTCTGTGACCGATTTGTTTTCAGAAATTTCTTGAGAAAACATTATTAATGGATTAAAAATTATAAAAACAAAGAGTATTAGAAAATATCTTTTCATATTAATTAGTCGTTTTGTTATTATAAATGATAACGTAGACAATCAATTCATATTTTATAATCATTTTAAAGGGTGTAGAAATTTAAACCTAATAGTATGCAATAAAATAATTAAGCCATTATTAATATTACTGATGTATTTAATCGGCAATTAATGCTTTTTATCGATTATATTGATTTTTAATTATATATTAGCAGGTGATATTTTTGTGAATAAATCAACACAATAGAACATTAACTAACCAAAAAAAATATGTCTAAAAAATTACACAAAACCATACTTGCTACTGCAGCATTAGGTTTATTTGGAATATTTTCCATGAATGCTCAGCATTCCACAGGAAATACAACTCATGATCATAATGTTGCTAAAGGAATGTCCACACCTATAGAAGATTCATTTTCTTGGCATATAGGAGGACCATATTTAGAAGGAGGAAAAGAGGATATTACTTTATCTTTAGCTCCAAACCCTACTTCAAGTCATCTCAATATGAAAATGTCTAATTCTCATATTAAATCAATTATGATTTATAATTTGGAAGGAAAGAAATTATTAGGATTAACTTATGATATTCCTGGACATGCTGCAAATGTGGATGTGTCAAGTCTTAAGAGAGGATTGCTAATTATACAAATGGAAACTGAGTCTGGAAAAGTAGTTACCAGAAGATTTATGAAAAAATAATTAAAAATTTAAAATGTAAAAGCTAGATTTTAAAAATCTAGCTTTTACATTTTAAATAACAATGCTACACTCCTCTTCTTCTGGGAGTTTATATTTATTTGAGTATTCTTTTTTATATAATTTATAACTGTTTTTTAAAACACCAAAGCCTCTATATTCCTTCGTAACACCCTACCCACTGCAATAATATTGCGCAGCTACATTGTTCCTCTCTAAAAACAAATCTAAATTATGGGTACAGGTCAAGAATTTTTAAGCAGTAATTTCTATTTCTGAAAGTACTGAACAATAGTTTTTATTTTTGCAGACTTAAAGCCCCAGCAAGTTCTTTTCTAGAAGTACATTTTTTATATTCTATATTTTCCATCTATAAAATATAAAGTGAGCTTACATTTGTTTGCTTCATTACTATTTATAAAGAACTAGGTCAATTAATTTAGTAAAAATCGATATATTAGTAGGTATTCTACTTAGATTAACTAAAACATTTTAGCTATGAAAACACAAACTCGGGATTTTTTTATAAAGCCCATCACATTGTTATTGTTCGTGGCAATATTATTTCTAGCTCCAACTTCAATTCATGCAAATTATTTTCAGCAAAACGTAGAAAATAATAAGTTTCAATATGTAGAATTTAAAGGTGAAGTTATAGATAATAATAGCGGAGACCCTATAACCTCTGCACATCTTACTGTAGAGAATAGCAATATTTCTACTATTACCAATAGCGAAGGGGAATTTTCAATCAAAATTCCGGCAGATCTTATGAATTCTAATCTTAGTATTTCATATTTAGGCTATAAGAGTAAAACTATTCCTATAAATTCTTTAACTAAAGAAAACAATAAAATTACCCTAGAGCAGACTATTGAAGTACTTTCTGAAGTAGGTATTTTTAAAGCCAAGGATGCTAAAAAATTGATTCTTGCTATGCTAGAAAAAAGAGGCTCTAATTATTTTGATGATCCTACTTTAATGACTGCATTTTATAGAGAAATAATTAAAAAGAGAAGGAAAAATGTATCCCTTTCTGAAGCGGTAATTAAAATCTACAAACAGCCAAATAGTTCTAATAAAAAAGATATTGTTTCTGTATTTAAAGCCAGAAAGAGTACAGATTATGATAAACTAGACACCTTAGCGCTTAAACTTAGAGGTGGTCCATTTAACACATTGTATGTAGACCTTATGAAGTATACAGATTATGTTTTTGACCCGGATAATATAGATGATTTTGCTTTTAGTTTCGATCAACCTACTAAAATTAATGATCGATATGTATATGTGGTGAATTTTGAAGAATCCAACAAATCTTTGCCGTGGTATTATGGAAAACTTTTTATAGATACTGAAACTATTAGTTTGATAAAAGCTACTTATAAATTAAATGTAGACGATAAAGATGCTGCTTCAAAAATGTTTGTTAAAAGCAAACCTTCAAGGGCAATAGTTTATCCTATAGATGTGAATTATAAAGTAGATTATATACAAAGCAATGGAAAGTGGTATTATGGTTATGGAAATGCACTTTTAGAATTTGTAGTAGATTGGAATAAAAAAATATTTAATTCTCGATACACACTTAGCAGTGAAATGGTCGTGACAGATTGGGAAGCTTATTCTCAAGAACCTAAAAAAGATGATACTTTTATAAAACCTTCTGTGGTGATGGCAGATGATATTACTGGATTCGCAGATGCGGGATTTTGGGGAAATAATAATATAATAGAGCCAGAAAAATCTATTCAAAATGCTATAGAAAAGATTCAACGTCAACTTAAAAACTAATTTAAAATCTATAAAAATAAAAACCCCACAATTTTGTAGGGTTTTTATTTTATTTTAATTCTATCGGAGTTAATCCTGATGCATGAATTTTTGTTTTCCAAGTAACTCTTCTTCAGTTTCAACATGACTATCGTCCGGTACACAACAATCCACAGGACAAACTGCCGCACATTGTGGCTCATCATGAAAACCTTTACATTCGGTACATTTGTCTGGAACTATGTAATAAATTTCGTCACTTATTGGCTCCTGGGCCTCATTAGCATCTGCTTTTTTTCCATTTGGTAAAATTATATTTCCTTCCAAATCGGTTCCATCTGTATATCTCCAATCGTCTGCACCCTCGTAAATTGCAGTATTTGGGCACTCAGGCTCACAGGCACCGCAGTTTATACACTCATCTGTTATTATAATTGCCATTGCTATTTTCTTTTTAAATTGTAATCAATAAACCGCCAGTAATTTGGGTTCAATTTTTCACTGATTTATAAGCGATTTTAAATCTATAACTTTTAATTTCGCAAGCACAAATTTAAAGCCAAAACAATTCATAACCAAATAAGCCTTATGTCAATCGATAGTCGAATTTCACATTTTGAAGAACTAGGTAAGTTTTTAAACCAATTTCGCAGAGATGGAATAGAAAAGAATGAAAAGGTTAAAAAGAATGAGTTGTTTTTTGAAAATTTTAAAGAACAAATTGAACGCGCAATACATCATAATGGTTGGTTTACTTCAGAAAATATATTGTTTGCTCTAGAAGGATGGAGTGATTCACTTAAAAGAGAGAATCTTGAAAAATGGTTAAATCCCTATAATTTTAATCCCGCTTCTGATAAAACAGTTGGTGTAATTATGGCGGGAAACATCCCTTTAGTGGGGTTTCACGACTTTATTTCTGTATTAATAGCTGGACATAAAGTTTTAGTGAAGCAATCTTCTAACGACATGAAATTATTGCCAATACTTGCTAATTATTTGATTTCATTAGATTCAGAATATAAAGATAAAATTGAATTTACCGATGGCAGAATGAATAATTTTGATGCGGTAATTGCTACAGGAAGCAACAACACTTCACGATATTTCGAATACTATTTTGCCAATAAAAAATCTATCATTAGAAAAAACAGAAATTCTGTTGCAATATTAACTGGAACTGAAACTACCGAAGAGTTAGAAGCTTTAGGACACGATATTTTTAGATATTTTGGTCTTGGTTGTAGAAGTGTTTCTAAATTATATGTACCAAAAAATTATGATTTTGATGCTTTTTATAAAGCTTTAGCTCCATGGGCAACCTTAATGAATCATGCTAAATATGCCAATAATTACGATTACAATAAAGCGGTGTATTTAATGAGTGAGTATAAAATATTGGATAATGGCTTTTTAGTACTTAAAGAAGATGCAAGTTTTGGTTCTCCCATTGCAACTATTTTTCATGAAACTTATTCCAATAAAATGGCTCTAAAAGATACCATTGAAGAAAACATAGAGAATTTTCAATGCATAGTTTCTACAGATTTTATAGATTCTGAAATTCCTTTTGGAAAAACTCAATATCCAGCATTATGGGACTATGCAGATAATATAGATACTTTAAAGTTTCTTGAATCGCTATAAAAATTCTTCAATTTTATAAAGCAATATCTATTTAAGCATTTTTTCTTCTTTAAGTAGAGAAGACCTTAATGATTTCAGCAATTATAATTTTAATAACACAAAATAACAGGAACTTTTAGCATCTTTGTTGCAAACTACATTTTTTATGAAAAAACACAACTTTAGTGCTGGTCCTTGTATTCTTCCACAAGAAGTTTTTCAGGAGGCCTCACAAGCCGTTTTAGACTTTAATAATTCCGGATTATCTATACTTGAAATATCACATAGAAGCAAAGATTTTGTTGCAGTAATGGAAGATGCCAGAAATTTAGCACTGGAGTTACTAAGACTAGAAGGAAAAGGCTATAAAGCTTTATTTTTGCAAGGGGGAGCTAGTATGGAATTTTTAAGAGTTGCTTATAATCTTTTAGAGAAAAAGGCTGCCTATTTAAACACCGGAACTTGGTCTAGCAAAGCTATCAAGGAAGCTAAATTATTTGGAGAAGTTACTGTAGTTGGTTCTTCTGAAGATAAAAAATTTAACTATATCCCAAAAGGATATATGATTCCTACAGATGTAGATTATTTTCATTGTACAAGTAACAATACTATCTATGGGACTCAACTTAAATCGTTTCCAAATACACCAAAACCCATGGTCTGTGATATGAGCAGCGATATATTTTCTAGGGAATTGGATTTTTCAAAATTCGATTTGATTTATGCCGGTGCCCAAAAAAATATGGGGCCTGCGGGAACTACGCTTATCATTATAAAAGAAAGTCTATTAGGAAAAGTTACTAGACAAATACCTTCTATGATGGATTATAAAGTGCACATAGATAAAGACAGTATGTTTAATACTCCTGCAGTGTATCCAGTTTATGTTTCATTTTTAACTTTAAAATGGTTGAAAGCCCAAGGTGGAATTAAGGCTATTGAAGAGAAAAATGAAAAGAAAGCTGCATTATTATATTCAGAAATAGATATAAATCCTTTATTTAAAGGTTATACAGCAAAAGAAGATCGATCTATAATGAATGCTACCTTTAATTTAACAGACGAATCTTTAAAAGAAGAGTTTGATGCTATGTGTAAAGAAGCTGGTATTAATGGATTAAATGGCCACAGAAGTGTTGGAGGATACAGAGCTTCTATGTACAATGCCTTGCCATTAGAAAGTGTTCAGGTATTGGTAGACGTAATGAGCGATTTAGAAAGAAA
>Ga0115567_10005667_pt1 | contig 12071 bp, 7 predicted proteins | sample COGITO_mtgs_1204_2_FD_88679 | JGI IMG/M metagenome (GOLD analysis project Ga0115567, IMG submission 88679) | Pelagic marine microbial communities from North Sea - COGITO_mtgs_120412 | ecosystem: Environmental > Aquatic > Marine > Epipelagic | place: Germany:Helgoland, sampling site Kabeltonne...
CCAACAGAAGACCAACGAAGATGTTCTCCTTAGAGCGTCTCCTGATTGCGTTTTCCGCCTTTCTCGGCGACTCGATTTCGAAAACGCCCAAGGTGCACGTGCTCGTCTGCTTGTGCGCGTTTGGCGTACTCGCGGTTGGTATAGTTTTGGTCGAGATCGAACACGACGTGTTCAAGCTTTGGGTACGGTTTCGTTCTCGTTATCATCTCGTCTCGAATGAGATATTTTTCTCATCGCGTTGATGATGATGTTTTTCTCTCCTCTTTCTCTCGATCGTCGGAAAAAAAACTCGCGCGACAGAAACAAAAACGCGCGCACACGAGACAGAGGAAAGAGTTCGTTCGACGCGTTCTCTCGTTCTTTCCTTCTCTCATTCAAAACGGAGGAGGAAGAGGGAATCAATTTCCCCTCCTTTTTTCCCTCATCTTTCCGGTACTTTGAAGGAAGCAAAAAATCAAGATTTTTTTTTCAGATTGAAGAAAACACTGATGACATTTTACCTTTTTCTCTCTTTCTCTCTCCTGCGCGCGCGCGCGTGTGTGTATAAACAGGTTGACGACAGCACGGACATCCACGATCAAATGGACTATTTCGAGGACGCGTACGGTTTTGCGCGCGTTCAATCGTTGATATTAACCGCGAAAGAAGGGAAGACACTGGCGTCGAAAGAAGCGTTCGCGGAGATGGAGCGGTTGGAAAAATGGTTCGTTTCGGTGGAGTACGACCACGACGGCGCGAAATATTCCGGAAAGGTGAAATATGAAAATTTGTGCTATAAAGTGGTGGATACGGCGGACGAGACGCCGTGTTTCCATTTAACGCCGTTGGATTGTTTTAAGCAAGGGATGCAAAGCGTCCCGGGGGTTGAGAATAACACCAAGTTTTTGCCGTCGTACTCGGCGAGACCGGATTTTTCGGACCAGACGCAGTTTGATTTTGGAACTGATTTTACCAAGGCATTCATCGACGATGCGTGCAAGGAGTGGTATAACTTGCAAACGCCTTTGAAGATGATTTTTGGTGGCACGACGCACGAAGGGGAAGGGGAATCGGCGCTTGTGACCGGCATCGGCGGCATGCGCAACGTGTTTGCCACGCGGTCGGCGAAGAATCTCGCCGAGAAAGGCGTGTTAACGACGGAGTGGCTTGACAGTGGCTCCGTGGAGACGGATATCTTAGGTTGCCCGTTGGACGTGACCGCCAATGATTGCTCTTGCGTTGATTCGTTCACCATCACGTCCGTGACGTCGTACGGGTGCATTCCGAGTGGCTCAAATCAACCCGCTTCGTGCTGCGATGGTTTCATGAAGCCATTTTCCACGCACCCGTGCGCGAAATATTTGTTCCAAATAAACCCGTCCGCGGGGGCTATTGGAAGGTCGGTTCTCGAATCGTGTCAATTACCGGCGATCGATATGGGCACCTCGAGCTGTAATTTACAACCGGATGGGACAACAAAGTATCTACAGCCGTACACCGGGTACGCGACGCCGACGGCGACCGAGTGTCAAGTTATCATGGAAGATGCAGAATTGACCGCGGCGTGCAACGATTTCGATAATTCGTACGAAAGCGCGACAAAGTGTTGCGCGATGGTGTACGACGCGTCCAAACAGATGTGCCACTGCCGCTACTTGGACGCGCCGGTGCAGGCCTATTTCACTACGTTTGGAGAAGACTTTGAGACGTACGCGGGAAAATGTCTCAAGGACAACGAATCGTACGAGGCGTGTCCGAACGTGTCACCACCGCCGTCGCCACCGCCACCGGGCGTGGGGTACACTTGTATTGCCAACATGGAACCGTTTTTAAATGCTTTGGCATTGGCGCAGATGGATGAAACGAATGTGGAAAATGCTATCGCGATGTGTGGTTTAGCGCAAGGGTATTACGGGAATTATTGCATGGATGACCCTACTGTTATAGCAACCGTTGCTACAAACCTAACACTTTATGGAGCTGCTACTAGTAGTGCCATTAACGCTGGAGTATCCGCTAATTGTGCTACGGGAGGTATCGCCGTTCGAGCGCATACCCCCGATCAAAAAACGAAACACGAGACGTGCGCGAGTAATTACGACGATTACCAAGGCAAGTGCTACGTTGTGATTGGAAAAATGGGCGCTAATCCGCCCATTAATCCGACAGCGGAGGAAGTCTTTGCTTGCTGCACCGCCGCGAACGTCATGGCGTTTAATGCATGTCCGTGCGTCAATGTGGAGGACGGATACGGCGTCGACAGGTCCATCGCTTCGACGAATGACATCCGACTTGACTTTATTCTTAACACACCAGTAAGCGGTTGCGTGGCCGCACTCGGTGCTGCTTTTACTGCGAATACGTACACCTGCAACTCGCCGCCGTCACCGCCGCCGTCGCCGCCACCGGGCGACCCGAAGTATACGCTACCGAGCTCGACGAGACACGCGGTGGACGAATCCGAAGCGGAATCCATCTTAGAAGGATGGGAAAAAACGTGGCTGGATGGCATCGAAGATGCGACGAAAGATTTTGAACACATCGAGGTGTCGTGGTACGCCTCTCGTTCTCTCGAAGATGTCATTAGCGACGCCTCGAAGTCGGCGTACGGATTCGTCGCCATCGGCTACGCTTTGGTGGTTGTGTTTTGCTTCTTCTTCTTCATCAGAGGTCTCTCTGCGCAAAGCGGGAAACCCCCGGGACCTGTGCCGGCGATTTTAGCCACCATCGTGTGCATTCTGAGCACGGCAGCTTCTCTTGGATTTGCCGCGTTTTACGTCGAAGCTGGGTTGAAGTTCAACGCCATCACGTTGCAAGTCGTGCCGTTCCTCGCGCTCGGTCTCGGCATGAATGATTATTTCGTGTTTGCGAAATACGTTGGGATATGCCACGGTGAAAGCCCAAAAGGGTCGTCCGCGCGATACATAATCAGGAAGGCGTACAGAAAGGCGGGTGCGAGCATCACGGCGAGTTCAGTGACAAATTTTGCAGCGTTTTGTCTCGGCGCGATCACGCCGATTCCAGCCGTTCGCGCGTTTTCCATTCAAGTCGCCATGACTGTCGTGTGTAACTACATCGCCGCCGTGGTCATTTTTCCGTGCCTTTTGCTCTTCGATCTTGAAAGGCACGTGAACGCGAATCCCGACGCCGTCGGTCAGCGTGCACGTTTAACAGCGAAGAGTGAAGAATCGAGCGGTAAAGACGGGTTTTCGTGCATCAGATGTATGGGCGCGCTAGCGAGCATCGTCTTTCGGATGACGTGCGTTTTACTCTCGGCTGGATTTTTCGCATTTTGTGCCTCTGGAATCGACAAAGTCAATTTAGGCTTAGATCTCGAAGATGTCGTGCCTTCCTCGTCGTACATTTACGATTACGCTTTGAATACGAGAAACTATTTCGCGACCTACCAAGTGTCGCTCGTCTCGTCGGGTATTGACTTTGCGACCACGACAGAAAATCAAGCGTTGCTCGAGCACGATTTTGTCACGGCGCCGAACGTAAACGCCGACTACGGCTCGGTAAACTACCTGCGATATCTTGCGGACGAAACGACGGGGAGAGTTAACGCAGGGGAAGTCTGCAGCGAGAATACAGTTTGGCTGTACGATTACATCAACCTCAGCGACGAATCGTTGGAGAGGTGCGCGTCTATCAACGCAGACGCGATTTTAAGTGATTCCGATAAAAAGAAGAAGTGCATTCGAACGTGCATGAACGCAGAGCCGCAAATGGCGTACGCACCGACGACCCACAATCCAACCGTTACGAGTGCTTCGCAGACGTACAGGTGTTCGTACAACGCGACGAACAATCACTGCGTGTGCCCGTGGCGTCAAGTGTATAACCCAACGTTGTACAATACAAACTTGCAAACTTTTCTCGACGGAGGCGAGAGAGGTCAAATTTCGCAATCGCTGATGATCACCAACTCTACGCCAACGAGTGTTGGGCACACGACCATTAGCGACGTGCGCGCCCTCTTTTACGTGGAGGATGTGTTCTCGTTGGAAGACAAGTTAAATCACATGCGCAAGGCGCGAAAGATTGCCGAAAATTCTACGCTCGCCACTGAAGATGGTGCGACGGTATTTCCATTCGACTACGCTTTGTACGCTTTGAACGAACAGTATCTGAACATAGAAAGAAACACTCTGCGCGGTTTAGGCATTTCCGTGGCGATTGCCTTTGTCGTCATGTATCCGTTTGTGACCTCCCTATGGCTGGATGTTATTTTGACCTTTGTGATCGCGGTGATTCAAATCGAGCTGTATGGTTTAATTCATTGGATTGACTTAAAATTAAACGCGGTGACTATGGTGAATTTGATCATGACGGTTGGTATTTCGATCGAGTTTGTCATTCACGAAGCTCGCGCTTTCGCGGAAGCGAAAGGCACGAGACCCGAGCGCGCCGCTCAGGCGCTCTCGGAAATGGGACCGGCTATTTTCGCGTCTGCGTTCACGACGTTCTTGGCGGTACTCCCGCTCGTCGGCGCAGATTACGAGTACTTCCAGAAATATTTCTTTTCTATGTACGCGATGATTTTATTTGTTGGCTTGTTCAACGCTCTCGTGACGCTCCCGGCGATATTATCTTTCATTGGCCCTCCGGAGTTGACCGAAGACGCCGTTCGCGACTCGGAAGGTGTTCTCGACAAAGAAATGGTTTAACACGAGAGAACGAGAGAATAGGAAAAAACGAAATAATTAAGATAATATAATATGCGCAGTAATACGCACGTACAATACGCAAGCGCGCGCGAGAGTTGTTGGTATATATAGATTTTTTACGATGACGATGTGTATGAACGCAGTTAGGCTCGAACGAGTGATTTAAAGAATACTAATAAAACAACTCACACAAATAATCAATCAATCGATGCCAAAAATAAGCTCAATCAATCTTATCTATTCTCTCTCCTGTTTTCAAATCTTTCACCTCTATGTCGCCGACTTCTGGTCCCTTTCTCAACTTTTCCTGTTTGCCGTCCTCGCGCAAACGCTTGTCTATAGATTTACAAATCCTCTCCACGATCGTCTCCACGCTCGCGCCGTACGCCTCGTCCTCTTCCCCATTCACCGAAACCGCAATGTCGCACTCCGCGTACATCTTTCCCCTATCTCGCCACAATGACTGTATCTTCTCTTCAATTTTCGTAATCTGCGCCTCTTCGTCCTCCTCGGAAAGACACTCCTTCAACAAAGGCCTCGCGCCGACGCCGTCTTTATGCACCCGCCTCGCCAACGTCCTGTGGTCGCCTTGTAAACACACCGTCACGCCGTTGTGCAAGTGCATCCAGTTATTCCTCACCGTCACGATGCCCCCGCCAGTGGATACCACCACTCTTTTATACGACGCCACTTCCGCTAATATCGCGCTCTCTGTCTCTCGAAACCCCTCCTCGCCGTCTTCCTCGAATATCTCGTGCACTTTTTGCTTGCATATTTGTTCAATCAACTGATCGGTATCGAAGTAGCCGTACCCTAAAGCGTCGGCGAGTTTTTTACCCACCGTGGTTTTCCCGGTCCCCATGAGACCGAGGAGGAATACCGAGGAAGACTGGAGCGACTCCGAGGTTTTGTTGTCGTCGTTCGACGACGACGACGCAAACGCGACGAACTTTTTTCCTCTTCCAATCCTTCTGCTGCCATCACGCTCAACAACGCTTTGAGAAGAAGATAAAGAAGAAGAGCTGCGAAAAAAAAGACATCCTCGACTGCTCCTACTGTTGCTGCTGCTGCTCGTGCATTGCGAGGAGGACGCGGTCTGGAGGACCGACGACGACGAACAGAAGGAAACACCGGCAGTCATGGTTGGATGATTTTGTGGATAAAACGCAACACTTTTCGAACTCTTTTTTTGTGTTGCACTAAATTTAGGGCTTTAAACCCTAATTCGAGCAAGTCCTCCCTTTTTTTTGCAAGAAAGGAGACAAAGAGAGGAAGGAAAAGAAGCGTCAAAAGAAGAGCAAAACATCTATCGCATCATCATGGCTTTGATTGTCGGCGACGATTTCCAGCACATTTTGCGCGTTTTAAACACGAACGTCGATGGACGCGAGAAGGTACGTGAAAGAGAATTTGTTTTTCTCGTTCGCGTCGTGCGTGTTTGCGCGCGCGCGAGATTGAAATTCAAGCCCCGCTTTCACATTTTTTAGCCCTCGTTTCCTCCCTTTTGAGAGAGATCCAAAACCTGCGCATTTGTGTTTGAATGGACGACGCTGTTTGGAGAAACAAACTCGCGAGTAAAATCGTTCGCGTCGCGTTCAGAAAGTATTTCCGCGCGCGAATGCGTGCTTTTGGAGCGAGTGGCGCGTTCGCGTGGTGTGTTGCGGCGCCGAGATGGCAACGAAATTTCCTCGACATTTCGAGCACCACCAAACACGAAGAGCGAAAAAGGGTCCAGAGAGACCAATTTTCCTCTCCGTTCCTCGCGTGGTTTTCGATCACCGAGTTCTCTTTTTCTCTCTCTTTTGCGCTCTCCCTGGTGTTTATGCCGTTTACTATTGTTACTCACACGCTTGCCTTTCTCACACATAAAACAGGTCATGTACTCTCTCACGAAAATCAAAGGCATCGGGCGTCGATTTGCCAACATCATCTGCAAGAAGGCGGAAATCGACATGGGGAAAAGAGCCGGGGAACTCTCCGCGGCTGAACTCGAATCGTTGATGGTTATCGTCTCCAACCCGAGACAGTTTCGCGTGCCGGATTGGTTTTTGAACAGAAAGAAGGACGTGAAGGACGGTAAATATTCGCAATTGACGTCGAACCAGTTGGATACCAAGTTGAGAGACGACATCGAGAGGTTGAAGAAGATGAGAAACCACAGAGGTTTGAGACACTACTGGGGGATCAAGGTGAGAGGCCAACACACGAAGACGACCGGGAGAAGAGGGAAGTTGGGCAAGTAAAAGGTGAACTTTTTTTCGTAGTCAAGACTTAGAGAGAGAAATACAGAGAGAAGATGCGAGCGAGAGAAGCGCGCTTCTCGACTTAGACTTATTTGTAGTAGATTCCTACACAACTATTTAGCATTATTACACAATTTACAACAACAATCTGATGTTTTTCTATTATTCTATCTGCTTCGCGCGAAAGCTCTATTCTCTACTCGTATACTATTATACTGTGACCGAACGCGTCCGGTCTCTCATATAAACTCCTCCTCTTCTCCCTCCGGCGGCATCGGGAAGCACAACTTTAACCGAAACGCATCCGTTCCGCTCAAATAATACCGTCGCAACCGTTTATCCCGAATAAACCCCAAGTTCTCGTACAACCTCAGCGCCCCTGCGTTCGTGCTCTCCGCCTCTAACACGCACTCGTCCGCGCCCATCTCGTGCATCACTTCCAGCGCTCTCTCCACGAGCATAGACCCGAGTCCAACTTTTCTCATCTCTGGTGCAACCACCAACATCGCCACGTACCCTCGAAACGACCCTCGGTGGTCGTCCAACTTACACACCACCGTCCCGATGCACTTATTCTCTTCAGAATCGTACGCGAGAAACGTCAGCTGTGGCCACTGGTTTAAGAAGTATCGGTACGTGAATATCGAATACGGTTCGCTGAGTTGCTGTTTAATCAGAAGGGAAATTTCGGGAAGTTGTTTGTCCTCGTCCGTGTATTGCGTGAAGGTTATTTTCGATACTCCTTCTGATGTCTTTGAACGAGACGGGATGCAAATGGTTTCGGGAGGACGGAGAGGTGGGATCGGAGGCGGTGGGCCCGGTTTGACCGGCATGTGTTATTGTAGCGTAGGAAAAGGAGTTTTGTGCGTAAAAAAATGACGAATTCAAGGGGACGAGTGACTCGTTGAGAGTGGTGTTGACTGGTATCGTCGTATCGACGAGAGATATCGAGAGATGTTTTCGGGTTGTTCTTTTTACAACAAATCTCTAACTCGAAAACTCACCCTCGCTTTCCATCTTCGCCAACACTTTGAGTGTGGTTTCTTCGACAGAGTCGCGCCAATTTTGGAAATCTTTACGCGCGGGCGCCCAGTATCGACCTCGGTTCGGATTCGCTTTGGCGGCGCGAGCGAGGACGTCTTCTTTGGGCGAGCTTTTCGCGTCGGCGAATGATGCTTTCTTCGAGGAGGCTTTTTTGGCGACGGCGTTGAGATTACCCTCAGCAGCGTCGTCTTCTAAAGACTTTTCAAAGGCGTAGTAGCGGACCCACACGTCGCCGTCTTCTGGGCGTAACGTGGCGGCTCTGTTGAACCAGGCGCGGGCTTTGTCTAATTTGCGGTCGTTCCAGAAAAGGCGCGCGACGGCGCAGACGACGTCTGGGTCGTCGTCGCACGCTTTGAGTGCATCCACAGAACGAGCTTTGCGCTGCGGGCGAGGCGCAGATTTGATGGCTTCGGCGTGGAGAATACCGGACTTCGGACACTCGCGAAGGGCTCTCGCTAATAACGCGGACGCGGCGGTGTGTTCGCCGAGCTGTTTCTCCACCGCGACGGCTTCGAGCCAAACCTCTGGAATTTTCGGGTTCTTCAATCGCGCCTGCTCCAACGTCGCTCGCGCTAAACCAAACTTCTTTTCCAACACGTCCAATCGCGCTTTAGCGATCCACATCGGCGAAGAGTCTGGACATTTCTTTAATCCTAAATCGTATATTTTTCTCGCCTCGGCGTACTTCTTTTCTCTCTCTTCGAGTTGACCGGACATGATCCAGAGTTTCCAAAACTTCGGGTGCAACGCCCGGCCTTTCTTCAACACCTCGCGTTCTTCCTCGGCGTCGTTCATTTGTCGAGCGCACACCGCAGATTTCATCCACACGCGAGCGGAATTCGTCTTGTCACCGCCTTCTCGATTGCGCGCGTTTTTTAAGAGTAAACTCGCGCGTTCCAACTCTTCGTTTTCAAATTCTAACTTGAACGCCGCCAACCAAATGTCCTCGTTTTCTGGGTTTGCAGAAAACGCCTCCTCTAATACCGTACGCGCGCCCGTCACGTCGCCTTGTAACCATCGCTCTTTTGCCGCCATGAGCCACAAAATTTCCTCGTTCGGAAGTTTCGTCGTCGCCTCTCGTAAGACTTGGTCCATGCCTTTGAAATTTTTGCAATTCTTCTCCAGCGTCGCGGCGTCGATCCAGATTTCCACGTCTTCCGGAAAAACCTCGATGAGTTTCTTACGAATCGTTCGCGCGACTTCAAACGAGCCATTCTTTTCAAACTCGGACGCATCTGCCGCGTACGTGAGCTTTTGATCTAATTCGTCCACGTTTTCGCCAATGACCGCGTGGACAATCGCGCGACACGTTTCCAGCGATTGCGGCTCGCTCTTCTCGCACGTCTCGGCTTCTTTCATCCATAACTCTCTGTCAATTTTCACGTTCTTACCTCGCAAAGACTTGATGGCCCGGTCGATAATTTTTTGACACATTTTGCCGTTCCCGTTGGCTTCTTCTAACCGCGACGCGGTGACCCAAATCGCGCGTTCCGTCGGTAACGTTTCTCTCGCTTTGTTCAAAACTTTCCTCGCGTTGTCGTAAGACTCTAATCGAGCTAGCGCGAGCCATAACTCGATGTGTTGTGGACAGCACTCCGTGGCTCTTTGCAATAACGCTCTCGCGTCGTTCTCTTCGGATAAATCTACCAACGCTTTCCACAATCGGACAGAATTCGGAACGTTTTCTAACGCTTTCCTTAAAACTCTTCTCTTGCGATCCTCGTCTTTTTCCGCTTGCGCCGCTCGCATCCAAATCGCGACAGAGTTTGGCAACGATTCAACCGCCGATGCTAATATCGCTTTCCCTTGATCAGATTCCGTGCCGTGTAAACGAGCGGCTTCGATCCACGCGTCTTCGCTTTTCGGGCACGCCTCGCACGCTTTCCTCGCGAGATCTTTCGCCGCTTTCAATTTCCCGGCAATCTCTTCCAACCGAGCTGCTGCGATCCACCCGGGCGCGTGCTTTGGGTTCGTGTTTATCACCGACTTTAAAAGCAAGCGCGCTTTCTTAATATCCGAAATTTCCGCCGCCGAGTTAATTTTCAACGACGACAGAGAGGTTAAATACCCTCTCGGATCGACCGTAGATGACCCGTTTTGACTATCTTGCGATTGTTGTTGCAAACCGTCTAATTTCAATCCCAATCCTAAACCTCTCGCCTCCCCGACCGCGGTTAAATCCGTGCTCGTTCCATCACCTCCTCGCTCGTGATCTTCGTCCGTATTTACCGTCTCTCGTTCTTTCAACGCCGCCGATAACAACGTATCTGGCGCCGGCGTGAAACGTTCGTACGCCTTTGACTTCTTAACGCTATAATCTCCAATCTCTGGAATCTGATCCCACTCTTCCTCGCTCACTTCGCTCAGTTTCCTCTTCAAATCCGCGAACTGATCTTTAATCGTCTTATCTTTCACCCTATCGTTCTTCTCCTCTCGCCGTTCGCGTCGCATCTTTTCCTTCTTCGCTCGCGTCCTCTCGTCCGGCTCGCAAAACGCGTCGACGGCGGCCCATATCCGATCCGCTTCCTCGTCGTCCTCGTCGTACGAGCCATCGTTTTTATCCTTGGCGAACAAACCCGCGTCGTCGTTCGTACCTCTCCTTCTATTCTTTTGGTCGGTATCATCGCCTTCGTCTTCTTCCTCTCCTCCTCCTCCTCCACCTGCTCCTCCACCACTCACCAAAGTCACTTTCCCAGCGGCGGTTTGTTTCACCGCGCCACCTATGTCAGACCGAGTGGTAAACCCAGTCGCGCCTCGGCCGATGCCGGCGACGTAGTTTGCGGGTGGTTTTTGTTTCAGAAAGTCCAGGCGAGAGACTTGAGGCGGTGGTATTCCCGCCATAACTTACGACGAAGAGATTTCCCCACGGGGAAGGATTTTGAATTCTCTCTCGCTCTTTCTCTCTCTCTCTCTCTCTGAAGACAGTCGGAACGGGTTTTACAGACGTGAAACGAGAATACGCTTTCCCCTCGACGCTACCGCGCGTATCAAACGCTTTTTACCGTAACAGGCGCTCGAGCGTAAACTCTTCTCTCTCTCTCTCTCTCTCTTCTTTCCAATTGGTTCCTTTTAAAAGTGAAGGAAATGTCCGCACTTTAATCTTATTAATAACAACGATATACACACGCAATGGTCGAAGCAGGAGCCGCAGAAGACGACGAGGAAGAAGAAGGCGAAGTCGTTCACCTCGCAAACGGAGCGCGCGACGAAAACAACAACAGAAACACCATTAACGACGGCGAAGATGACGACGAAAATGATGTCGTCAAAGTGTCCAACGGAGACAAAGACGAGAAGGAACACGGCGAAAGGTATTTCGGCTCGCTCGCGAAGGAAGGGAAAGCACCACCGGGGACGAACCCGTTCGCGACCAAAACGTTTGCGAGTGATACCAAAGAGGATATCAAAAAAATGATCGAAGACGCGAAAAGGCAAACGGAAATGCAACGGAAAGAACGAGAGAAGATCGAATTTGAGGAACGAGAGAAGGAACGTTTAGCGGCGGAGAATCGAGGGTTGAAATACGTGCCGAGAGCGAAAGCAGGGGAAGGAGAGGAAGGAGGAAAAGGAGGGGACGTGGTGAGAAGGAAAGTCGTTCGAGCGAAACGGCCGGGGGGGATGTCTAAGAATGATGGCAAGGAGGACGGAAACGAAGCGAAGACGCCGAACGCGTTCGCGAGCTTAGTCTCCGGAGGCGTGAAGAAAGCGGTTGACGAGAGTAAGAAAGAAGAGAGTCCGCAAAAAGGGAGCGTTTTTAGCCGTTTGAGTAAGAAAGGAGGAGGAGAGGAGGACAAGACAAAGAAAGGTTCTCCTTCGCCCGAAGCCGCCAAACTCGCGCGAGAACAACAACAACAACAACGACAAAAGAGCGAAAACAAAGACCGACCAGGCCTGGCGCTTTTCCCAGGCCTCGCCAACTTCAAAGACGACGAGAACAAAAAACCGCCCCCGAAAGGCGGCGCGGGCGTCTTCAGCGGCTTCGCCGGGTTCGCGCCGAAACCATCGACTTCGAAACAACAATCACACCGCGGCGGCGGCGAACCGTCGTCGTCGATTTTAGAAGAAAAAGAAGACGAAAATTCGAAACCATCGTCTTCGTTCAAACCGTCCGCGTTCGCCAAAGAGCTCGGCATCG
>Ga0115567_10005669_pt1 | contig 12069 bp, 10 predicted proteins | sample COGITO_mtgs_1204_2_FD_88679 | JGI IMG/M metagenome (GOLD analysis project Ga0115567, IMG submission 88679) | Pelagic marine microbial communities from North Sea - COGITO_mtgs_120412 | ecosystem: Environmental > Aquatic > Marine > Epipelagic | place: Germany:Helgoland, sampling site Kabeltonne...
ACCCCCGATCATGTTCCCGAGACACCCGCACCCGATGCCCAGACCCTGACTTTGCTACGCGGTGAAGTCGCCGACGCGGTCACCGAACGCTACCCGAGCTTCGCTGCGAAGGTTTTCGGCGCGACAAACGCGGCCTGAGACAATTCTCCGCGACTAAAAGGCCTTACCCCGCGCTGAAACAGGCCACAGGGTTTCGACCTTGCCGTTCCGGACCCCGACATACCAATCGTGGATATTCGCGGTCGGGTCACAGTGGCCGGGGACCAACAGAAGCTTATCGCCGACGTTCAGGGCGCCAGCCGGGTCGGTGACCACGCCATGCTCATCTGAACAACTGATGTACTCCACATCGTCGCGGCCATGGACAACGGGCAGGCCGCTGTCGACGGACTGGACTTTCAGGCCGGCGTCGACGACCGCCCTGTCGGCTTTCACATGGCTCATGACCTGGGTGAGAATGAAGCAGGCATAGTCCCATTCACCCGCATCAAACCGATGGCCGTCCTGATCCTTGATCCGCCCGTAATCGGCATCCATGAAGGCATAGGAGCCGCACTGCAGCTCGGTGTAGACGCCCGAATTGCTCTCAAAATTATAGGAGCCCGTGCCGCCACCGGTCACGATGTCCGGCGCCAGCCCGGCCGCGCCCAGAGCGCTTACGATCTCTTTGACCTGCGCGATGGCGGCGTCGAGTTTTTCCTTGCGTGCCGCATAGCTGTCGATGTGCTGGGCCGAACCCAGATAGGCTTGAATCCCGCTGAACTTCAGCCCTGAGGCGGCATCGATATCCTTTGCTAGGGAGATCACCTCTGCAGGTGTCGTCACACCGCAACGGTTCTGGCCGCAATCGATCTCAACCAGAACTTCGAGCTGCGTGCCGTGCCGGCTGACGGCCGCGGACAAATCGGCGACGTTGATGGCGTCATCGACACAGACAATGACCCGTGCGCCCAGTTTGGGCAGTTGGGCCAGACGGTCGATTTTCACCGGATCGCAGACCTGGTTGGACACCAGCACGTCCTTGATGCCGCCGCACACAAAAACTTCAGCCTCCGAAGATTTCTGGCAGCAGACACCGACCGCGCCGCCGATGCGTTCCTGCAACTTCGCAATGTCGACCGACTTGTGCATCTTTCCGTGTACGCGCAGATGCATGCCGTGCGCCTTGGCGTAGTCCCCCATCTTCATGATGTTGCGTTCCAGCGCATCGAGATCGAGCACAAGGCAGGGAGTCTGGATGTCGGCTTCATCCATACCGGGCAACGCCGGGACATCAAAACCAACTTCGAGACCGTCAAGGTTCACTGGGGCGTTCATCCGGATTTTCCGTTCATCTGGTGCGAGGCATGGACGGATGTCGCCAAGAAAACTAGCATCGACGCTGCGAAATTTTTTCGCATCTGGTAATCCCCCCATTCGTTCCCCATGATCTGATCGAAACCCTACCGCAGGCAAACAAACATGTCCTCAAACCAATCCCCCTTTGGCGCACTGGCCGGCCTCAAGGTCGTGGATCTCGCGCGCGTGCTGGGCGGGCCATACTGCACGCAGATCCTCGCTGATCACGGCGCCCATGTGATCAAGGTCGAGCCGCCACAAGGTGATGAAGTACGTGACTGGGGGCCGCCGTTCCACGAAGGCGATGCGTCCTATTTTGTGGGTGTGAACCGGAACAAGCGATCCATCGGCATCGACCTTTCCAAGCAGGAAGGACGCGACGTCTTGATGCGCATGCTTGAAGACGCCGATGTGCTGATCGACAACTACAAGACCGGCACCCTGGAAAAATGGGGCATCGGCTACAAAGACACATTGGCGGAGAAATTTCCGCGCCTGATCCATTGCCGCATTTCGGGCTATGGCGAGGACGGACCGCTTGGCGGCTTTCCCGGATATGACGCCATCGTACAGGCCATGGCGGGCTGGTTTTCGGTCAATGGCGGCGCCGAGAAAGAACCCACACGGGTGGGTATTGCGGCCGTCGATATGGGCACGGGCCTGTATTCCTGCGTCGCGATCCTGATGGGATTGTTCGAACGCGCGAACTCAGGGCGCGGGCAATTCATCGATATGACGCTTTATGACTGCGCGATCTCGATGATGCATCCGCATATTCCGAACTACTATCTTTCAGGCGGCGAGGTGCCGGGTATTCTGGGCAATCAGCATGGCAACATCTCGCCCTATGACAAATTCCCGACCAAGACCGTCGAAGTGTTCATCGGTGCGGGCAACAATCGTGCTTATGGACGTCTGTGCAACGAACTCGGCCGCCCGGAACTGATCGAAGACCCACGGTTCCTGACCAACTCCACCCGGGTCGCAAACAAGGCCGCGTTGCGTGAAGAACTCCTCTCCGCATTTGCGGATGTGGATGGCGAGGAACTGTCCCTGAAACTGCTCGCCGCCGGCATTCCCTGCGGGCCCGTTCTGGACACCGGCCAGGTGATGAACGCGCCCCACACCAAGCACCGCAAGATGGATGCGAAGCTCGACTGGTACGAAGGCGCGGGCACACCGATCAAGTTCAGCCGCACTCCGAGCGAATTGCGGTCCACACCGCCGGCCTTTGGGGCACAGGCCGATGATATTCTGGCCGAGCACGGGTACGGTGAAGACGACATCAAGGCACTTGCCGATACTGGTGCGCTCGTTCGCGAACGCCGCAAACTTTAAGCTCGACTCTGGAAAGAAACACATCATGCGCTTCTCCCAACGCCGCAAAAATTTCCGCGCCATCCTGAACAGTGCTCGCTGCGTACATCCCGGCTCTGTCGCCGACCCGATGACCGCACGCGTAACCCAGGAAGCCGGCTTTGAAGTTGGCATTTTCGCCGGCTCGGTCGCTTCGATGGCAGTACTGGCCGCGCCTGACCTGATTGTTTTGACCCTGTCGGAATTTGCCGATCAGGCCCGCCGTATCGGCCGGGCCTGCGACCTGCCGCTGCTGGTGGATGCCGATCACGGATATGGCAATGCCCTGAATGTGCGACGCACTGTCGAGGAACTGGAAATGGCGGGTGTCGCCGCACTGTCCATTGAGGACACCGTCCTGCCGAACCTCTACGGGTCCGGGGGCAAGGCCAGCCTGATTTCACTCGAGGAAGGTATCGGCAAGATGAAAGCTGCCCTCGATGCGCGCATCGACCCGGATCTGGCCATTGCCGGACGGTCAAGCGCGGCAGGAATCGCTGGCGTGGACGAAGCGATCCGGCGGGCGACCGCCTATCAGGAGGTCGGCGTGGATGCGTTGTTCCTCGTGGGCGTGAAGACACGCGAAGATCTGAAAACCATCGCCAAGGAACTGACCACACCGATCATTCTCGGCAGCGCATCACGTGAAATGATGGATCGTGACTGGCTCGCGTCACTTGGTGTGCGGGTGTGCCTGCAGGGACACAAGGTTCACGCAGCAGCACTAGAAGGTTTCATGAGCGCCCAGACGGCGCTCGCAAACGGCACCCATCCCGACGATCTCGAGAACGTCGCGTCCGGCGACACGATGAAGCGGTTCATGCGGAACGCGGACTATAGCGACTGGACGAACGCGTTTCTTGAAGGCGATTAAGTCCGGGCGGCCACGAATTCCCGCAACCCGTCAAACATCTCCGTATCGTTGATGATGCGCGGCACCTTGTGCTGACCGCCCAGCTGTCCACGGGACTTCATCCAGGCCGCGAAGGTGCCTGGTGGCACCGCGATCGCATCGGGAATTCGCATTCCGAAATCGCCCGATCGATGGGCTTCGTAGTCTTCGTTGGTTTTTGAAAGCGCGGTGTCCACGGTCTTTGCAAAATGTGTCATCCGCGCTTCGGACGGTGGCGCATTCGCAAACTCCACCACGTACAAATGGCCGCCCCGGCTGTCTTCATTGTCAGCATGTATAGCGCCGACCGACCAGTCCGTGATTTCGGCACCAATAGCCGCAGCTCCGTCACGGATAGCGGCCTCAAGCTCACTCGCGATCAGGTGCTCCCCGAAGGCAGACAGCATGTAGCTGGTCCGGCCCGTGATCTTCACACGCAAAGGATCAAGGCTGACAAACTCCACCGTGTCCCCCACGACATAGGACCAAAGACCGGCGCAGGTTGTGAGAACAATCGCGTAGTTGATGCCGGTCTGGACCGTCCCGACCCAGCGACGGGTCGGTCGATCAGCATCCAGTTCCTCGACCGGTACGAATTCATAGAACAAGCCATTGTCGAGCATCAGACGCAGCCCGTCTTCCGGGCCGGCATCCGCCATCCCGATAAAACCCTCGCTTGCCGGATAGACTTCGCGCAGTTCTGCCGGCGTGCCCGCAATAAGGCTTTCAAAACGATGGCGGTAGGGTTTGAAATCAACCCCACCGTGGATCAGCAATTCCAGATTTGGAAAATACTTCGCCAGTTCCGTTCGGGCATCACCGTGCGCCTGAGCGATCTGGTCAAAGAACAGGAGCAGCCAGGACGGGGTCCCACCGAGAAGACGAATATCCTCTCCCTCGATGGCGGCCACCAGGCGTGTCATCTTTTCTTCCCAGTCGGTGATCTGTGTCAGATCGTCCGGCGGAAAGGTACGTCCGCGGAACCACCAGGGCAGGTTTGCCGACATGATTCCCGACAGGTCTCCGCTGCGGATACCCTTGGCTTCCTGAACAAGATCCGTGCTGCCTCCCAGCATGAAGGACTTGCCCCCGAGAACCCGGCTCTCGGGCCTGTTGCTTAGATGATGGCAAATCAGGTCCAGTCCGGCGACGGTGTTCGACGACACCATCTCATGGGTGCAGGGAATATATTTTGTGCGCCCGGTCGTGGTGCCCGAGGTGACAGCGAAGAATGGAACCGCACCGGGCCAGCTGACGCCCCGCAGATCAGGGAAAGATTTCTTCCAGTATTTTTCGTTGAAATCCTCGTAGCGGCGCAAAGGCACGCGCTTCTGATACTCGGTGACGCTGCGGATATTGCTGAAATCATGGTCCCGTCCAAATTCCGTACGCGCTGCCCGACCGACCAGTCCGAGCAACTGGCGCTGCTGGACATCGGCGGGGTCCATACGCGCGAGCTTCCGCAGGCGACGGCGCGCATACAGACGGGCAATAGACGTGGCATTCAGCATTTACGGGCGTAACTCAATCTTGTGGCGGAACTGACGTTTCACCGTCTCAACCAGCAACGGCACCTGAACATACTCACCACGCAACCATAAATCGAACTGGTCGATGAAATTCGCGCTGTTGATCCAACCATCCTGCCCGCCCAACAGCGCAAACCAGTTCGCATCAGGATCGGACATATCAGAGATATGGCGCGACTGTGAACCAAACCGCGTGAGATGCCGTTTATCGGTATCGCCATGTGCGGTCTTCATCACCGTCGTTGAACTGCCGCTGATCGGCACATTGCCAAAAACGTATTTGTCGCCGACCACAGGGATAAAGCTCAACGGATGTCGCAACCCCAAACGGTGCATGTCACCCCAGACACCAAATTCCTGCATACCTCGGGACGCTGCATCGAGAGCCGGCGTCAGGGCAGAGGCAACCCGTGCGGGTTCAGCTGCCGCGATGGCCTCACCGAGCTGTTCATCGAAGCGGCCGCCAATCTCCATGAGCGCACGTTCTTCCTCGCTCCAGAAGTTCGCCGCAAAGGCAAAGCCCGTCAGCTCAAAAGCAAGCGCACCCTGAGAGTCTGCATCGTAATGGCCATCCCAATCCTGCAGAGTTTTGGCAACCGCATCCTGATCAAGGGTAAGTGTCACACCCGATCGCTGAAGCTGACCGAGCAACAGGTCTCGAAGGGCAACGGCAGATGGCAGGTAAACATCGCGTTGCAATGCTTCGAGGTCAGCCACCCCGATTTTGCCATCACCCGAGAGAAGCTCCCGCAACCGGGAGATCCTGTCGTCATTGGAGAAGTGCCAACCCACCGCAACCTCCGCGTTGGCGGGCTTGTTGTTGGCCGATGCCACATAGCCTTCGGGCGGATCAAACGCAGCGGGCAAGTCTGCCGCGGTGACCGGGTTGGCCCAGGCATCCATGCCATTGGGTGAAACCAGCACATCCGAAGGTGGCGTAGTCGGGCGTGCGGGAAGTTTGACAGCCATCACCTGACCGATATGCCCCGCAGCATCGGCGAACACCATATTCTGGCCGGGAACATGAAACCCGTCGAGCGCACGCCGGAACTCAGCAAAGTCATCAGCCTGACTGACACGCAGCATGGAGGTGATTTCATCACTGGGCTGATGCCCCATCCAGCGCAGGGCGATTTCCACCCCTTCCCCGGCAGACGGCACCAGAGGTGCATCAGAGATCACGGGACCATAGGGGGTCTCGCGAATGGTCATCTCGGTGTCGAACCACCACCGCACACCAATTTCCTCGGTGCGGTGGGTGAAATCGCTCTCGGGCAGATCGCTGACATCCACCAGATCGGTCGAAAGCGCCCGCATATTGGTGCCCCCCATGCGATCTGTTCGTTGCGTCCGAGCGCGATAAAGGGAACGCCGGGAATCATCATGCCCACCGCATGATAGGATGGCGACTTGTAGCCCGCGAGAACCCAGAGGTTGGGCAAAAACACCCCCAGATGCGGATCGCTGGCAATCATGGCCGAACCCGTACCGGTGCGTTCACCCGACACCGCGACCGCGTTGGAGCCCGCCTTGGCAAATCCGAGCAAAAGCTCGTGAAAAACAGATTCCTGATCCCGGGCTTCGGCTCCAATACTGGGGATTGAGTCTCCCCCGATATCGGTGATCCGCGCCCACAGCTCGGGCCAATCCGGGCGGTCACGAAGATCCAGCATCCCGAACCAGATCAGCCAGTTCACATCCGTGGACCCCAGACGGCCAATGGCAATCACATCTTCGGCGGTCCAGGTTTCACGTTTGATGCCGAGCACCCTGTGCTCATGAGGAAGGGTTTCAACATTCGCGATATAGTGGTTCACCCCCGACACAAACGAATCCAGCCAGTCCCGCGTGTCAGCCGGCATCATTTCCAGAGTGGCTTCCGCCCCGCGTCCGAAATTCAGGACACGCAGGGACTTGTCGAGGTCACCGGCAAGCGGACCGCCCAATTCCGAGATTCGTCCACGAACAAGGTGTCGGGCCAACTCCATCTGCCCGAGCCGCAGATGTGCGTGCACCATGCCAAGCGTGACCGCCAAATCAGAGTCGGTCTGCGCCTCGACAAACGGCACCTGCTGATCGTTCCAGTAAATCTCGACCGGCGCCGAAACTGGCGCGCCATCAATCGGAAAGGCGGCAAGCCGCTCGGTGGTGGTCAAAGGCTCGGGCAAGGGAGTGAGAACTGCACAACCAGCGAGAACAGTCCCCATGGCTGTGCCTGCCAGCAAACGGGCTAACCGCATGAACAGAACTCCAAAATCTTGAGGGGAAGATGAAACACCCGTGCGTCAGGAAGGGTCAGAAACATTACGCTGGACGGGAAATGGGAAGTGACGTCATGAATTTCCAGTGTTCTGGGACAGACAGAGTCTCGAACGCCAGCCTATAATGCCGTGGTCATACGGAATCCTCACGCGCCTTCGGAGTCGCCAGATCATGCCGACCCTGGAAACGATCCCGGTCGAAACATTCGTACTGATCGCACTCGCCTTTTTCGGCGGCGGTCTGAGCAAGGGTATTGTGGGGATTGGATTGCCTCTGGTCTCACTGCCTTTCCTGGCCGTACTGATGCCACCGCTCCAGGCGATCGCGATGCTTGCGATCCCGGTCATCTCCACCAACATCTTTCAGGTTTTTCACGGCGGATTGTTTTTCGTCGTTCTACGCCGCTACTGGACCATGATCGTGGCTGTCGCGGTCACAGCAGTTCTGGCATCCAGCCTCATCGTCGCCGTCAACAACGAGATTCTGCTCACGATCATCGGGGGCGTCATCACCGCCGTCGGCCTGATGCGCCTTGTCCGCCTGCCCGTTGGCATTCCCGATCGCCACGAAAGATGGCTAAACCCGATCGTGGGCATCACATCCGGTGTGATTGGCAGCGTCTCCAACCTGTTTGGGCCGCCCGTGTTCACCTATCTCTCTATGCGCGGCACGAACAAAGACACCTTCATCGTTGTGATTGCGATGGTGTTTCTCGTTGGCGCGGTGCCTTTGCATGGCAATCTGATCCTGCAGGGTGTGACCACTTCCGATATCCTGATTCTTTCCGCATTGGCCTCTCTCCCGGTGATTGCCGGTATGGCCGTCGGCACATGGCTCCGGTCACGATTTTCGCAGGCTGTTTTCGAACACCTCCTGATCGCGGTCATCGTGATTGCGGGACTGAACCTGATCCGACGGGGTTTGATGTAGCGCCCGATAGTCATCAAACTTTTGGCCGATGCAAACGGCAAAAGATACGCTAGACTAACGGCAATCCGCGATCAGGGATAAAGCCCTGACGCCATCCAGTCATGATGAAGCACGCCTCTTTAAGGTCGCTTCCCGAGAAATCAGGGAGAAACAGTATGGTCAAAAATGCACTCAAATCCGCCGCGCTTGCGGGGGCCGCCGTCGCGGCACTCACGATGAGCGCCGGTTCTGCCATGTCGCAGGAAATCACCCTGCGCATGCACACCTTCATTCCGCCGGTCGCAAACCCCGGCAAGACTTTCCTCGCCCCCTGGGCCAAGAAAATCGAAGCGGATTCCAATGGTCGCCTGAAAATCCAGCCGTTCTGGGCCATGCAGCTCGGCGGCAAGGCACCTCAGTTGCTTGATCAGGTTCGCGACGGTGTTGTCGATATCGTGTGGACCCTGCCCGGCTTCTCCCCGGGTCGCATGCCCGAAGTTGAGCCCTTCGAGCTTCCCTTCGTGCATCGAGACGCATTGTCCACCGCGCTGGCCCTTCAGGATTACCAGGACAAGCATCTCGGAAAAGCATTGGCGCCTTACAAGCCGCTGCTGCTGCACTCCCATCAGGGCTTCCTGTTCCAGACCAAGGATCCGGTCCGCAAGATGGAAGACCTAAAAGGCATGAAAATTCGTGCCGCATCGCGCGCGGGTGTCTGGCTTCTTGAATCGCTTGGCGCAACCGGCGTTGGCTTGCCGCTCCCGCAGATCCCTGCAGCCTTGTCGAAAGGCGTTATCAACGGTGTGACCCTGCCCTATGAGATCGCACCCGCCGTCAAAACACCGGAACTGGTAAACTATTTCTCCAGTCTGGCCGGACCGCAGCCGCGTCTGGGCACAAACGTCTTCACCTTCCTGATGAACAAGGACAGCTACGACAAGCTGCCCGCAGACCTGCAGAAGGTGATCGACGACAATTCCGGTCGCAATATTGCACGGGCCGCCGGGCAGAACTGGGTTGATGTCGAGGTTCCGGGTCGCAAGGCTGTCGAAGCCAAGGCCAAAAACCAGTTCTATGTGATCCCCGAAGCCGAAGTGAACCGGATGCGTGCAGCCTCGGAGCCTGTCTTCACACGCTGGTACAACGAAGTCTCCAAGTCGGGCCTCGACGGACCGGCCATGGTTCGTGACGCACGCGAGATGATCGCGAAATACGCCGGCAACTCCTGAGGACGGCATGGACCTGACACTTGAGACAGGTCCGGCAACCCCATGAGTGAAATGTCCACAGAACACACCCGGCCCACCGATCCGGTGGGCCGGGTTCTCTATCAGGTCTCCAAATGGCTCGCGATTTTTGGAGGCGTTGTGCTGAGCGCAATGGCCATCCTGACATCGGTCAGTGTTTTCGGGCGTTCGGTTCTGCAGCAACCTGTGCCAGGCGACTTCGAACTGGTTGCCATTGGAACCGGAATTTCCGTTTTCGCTTTTCTTCCGTGGTGCCAGATCGTGCGCGGCAATGTGCTGGTCGATTTCTTTATGTCCACGGCCCCTGTCCGGGCGCGCATTTTCGGCGATGTGGTTGGTGGCATCCTGTACCTGGCAATCGCCGCACTTCTGACCTGGCGCATGATTTTCGGCGGGCTCGACATGTACTATTACAACGAGCTCTCCATGACCATCAATTTTCCGCGCTGGACGACCTTTCCGATTTCCATCGCGATGCTTGGATTCCTGACCATCGTGATTGCCTATACGATCGGACGCAGCATCGCGGAAATGCGCGCAGGACGTTACCTGGATAAACCGGACACACCTGCATGAGCGGTCTCGAAATCGGACTGACCGGGTTTGGTGTCATGCTGGTGCTGCTCGCGCTGCGCATCCCGATCGGCGTGGCAATGCTGACTGTCGGCATGGCCGGCTATGTCACTATCGCCGGAGAGAATGCCCTCTTCAGCTACCTCAAAACAGAAACCTATTGGCGGTTCACCGCAGAAACCCTCTCCGTGGTCCCTCTTTTCCTGCTGATGGGCCAGTTCGCTGCCAAGGCGGGCCTCAGTCAGGCCCTGTTCGCAGCGGCCTATACATGGTTGGGACATCATCGCGGCGGTATTGCCATGGCGGCAATCGGTGGTTGCGCGGGCTTCGGCGCGATCAGTGGATCTTCACTGGCCACATCCGCCACGATGGGGCAGGTCGCGCTGCCCGAACTCAAACGCTTCAACTATTCAGGGGCACTGGCCACCGGATCACTCGCAGCCGGCGGCACCCTGGGTATTCTCATCCCGCCATCGGTCGTTCTGATCATCTACGCGGTGATGGTCGAAGCCAATGTTGCGACATTGTTTCAGGCCGCCTTCATCCCCGGCATACTGGCCGCGCTCGGTTATATTGCCGTGATCGCCATCGTCGTGCGGGTCAATCCCGAGGCGGGTCCTGCGGGAGAGCGGGCCACGCGCGCCCAAAAATGGGCCGCGCTGCTGGAAATCTGGCCGGTCCTTATCATTTTCGTTCTCGTGATGGGCGGGATTTATTTCGGGATATTCACCCCGACCGAAGGTGCGGGCGTCGGGGCCTTCGGCACATTTCTGATCGCGATCACCCGCGGCGGGATGCGTGTGAACGGGTTTATTGAAGCCTTGTTGGGGACCGCCCAGACCACCGCCATGATTTTCCTGATCCTGCTCGGTGCGGCGATCTTCAATGCGTTTCTGGGGTTTTCCCAATTGCCCATCACAGCAGCAGACTTTTTCGGGAACTCCGGCTTGTCCCCCTACACGATCCTGTTCGGGATGATCGCGCTCTTTATTGTTCTCGGGTTCGTCATGGATTCCCTGTCGATGATCTTCCTGACAATCCCGATCTTCTGGCCGATCATCGCCGCGCTGGACTTCGGGATGTCGCCTGACGAAGCCAAGTTGTGGTTCGGCATCATCGCGCTGATCGTTGTGGAGATGGGCCTGATCACCCCGCCGGTCGGATTGAATGTCTTCATCATCAATTCGATGGCCAAGGACGTGCCGATGATCGAGACCTTCAAGGGCGTTATTCCCTTCTTTGCCTCGGACATCATCCGGGTTGGGGTCCTGATCGCATTCCCGACGATTACACTGATCCTGCCGCGATTGCTGGCCTGATAGCGCCGTCCGGAACGCGAATACCATACTCTTGAGAATGGTGTATAAAAGTACCAGATGATATCCGGAGCCACGCATCACAAATGCGGCCCGACCACTGGAGATACAGACATGACCATTGTTGCAGACGTCCGCCCCGACCTGATGCCCTACTACAAAGATGATTGCGATCCGAAGAATCTCGCACCTTTGTGGGAAGTCCTCCACACCTTCGCGCGAAAGACCCCGAAGAGCGACTGTCAGCCCTATATCTGGCACTACAACGAGATCCGCGACACGCTGATGAAGTCCGCCGACCTGATCACAGCTGAGCAGGCCGAGCGCCGTGTGCTGATCCTTGAAAACCCGGGTATGCGCGGGCGCTATCGCGTCACAACGTCCCTGTTTGCCGGTCTGCAGCTCATCATGCCGGGTGAAATCGCCCCGGCCCATCGCCACACTCAGGCCGCCCTGCGCTTCATTGTGGAGGGGTCAGGTGCCTACACGGCTGTTGATGGTGAGAAGACCATCATGGAAGAGGGTGACTTCGTCATCACCCCATCCTGGACATGGCACGACCATGGCAACGAAACCGACACCCCGATGGTCTGGCTCGACGGACTGGACGTACCCCTGGTCGAAACCCTCGATACGACTTTTGCCGA
>Ga0115567_10005674_pt1 | contig 12056 bp, 13 predicted proteins | sample COGITO_mtgs_1204_2_FD_88679 | JGI IMG/M metagenome (GOLD analysis project Ga0115567, IMG submission 88679) | Pelagic marine microbial communities from North Sea - COGITO_mtgs_120412 | ecosystem: Environmental > Aquatic > Marine > Epipelagic | place: Germany:Helgoland, sampling site Kabeltonne...
AATAATGGCGGAGAGAGAGGGATTCGAACCCTCGATACGCTATTAACGTATACACGCTTTCCAGGCGTGCTCTTTCAACCGCTCAGACACCTCTCCGTGTTGCGTGGGACTGGTTTGGTAGAAATCAGTGGCGTTATTTAATACCAGTCGTAGACGCTGGGCGATTCTAGCAAGGTCGGGGAGGCGACTCAAAGTGATTCGGCTTTTTTGTTAGGTGGATTGCTAGCTTTTAAGGTGAGACATTCGCGCGGTAGGGTTCAAGCGTCTCGATGCGACGGCTACCGTCGCCCCATTCGTAATCGCCGGCGTTCTTCTTCTCGCATGAATTCTTTTAAGGCAGCAGAGTCAGCGGTTGATATGCCGAGAAAGCGCACGCCAAATTGTTGAAGGTTAGGTGCTTTGGCAACATCTAGCACGTTCATGATTTCAATTTTGGGCTGAATCGTAATCTCCGAGGTGAGATTGAAGGCGACATGATCAATACGATCCCCTTTTTCGATAGGGACACCCCGGCGGAGTCGAAACGCAGCGCCAAGCTCCGAAATATCACTGATCTTGCCGCGATATTTTTTACCGTCCTTCGTAACGCTTGCTTCAGCACGACTCGCAGCACCGAGCTCTAATCGAAATTGGGCGCGTTGTTGTTCATAAGTCATCTCATCAGGAATGGTGCATTCATACAGCGTTGAACCATCGACGATCTTGACGGCTAAAACGCGCGTCTTAAAAACGATGGGGGTTCCCGTAATGCTGCCGGTCACAGTAACCGTGTCTCCAGCTCGGATCGGGTTGCGATGCTCCGACATGACCTCATCGAGCTGAATCACATGACGGTTTATGTCGACCCCAACCAGCAGACTCGAAAACTTATCTGAGAAACGTGGCACCTGCAGATTGATTGAGGTTCGGGACCGGCTCAACCGCAGCAGCAGCTGGATTTTACGGTCTTCTCGTTTGATCTCTTGTTGTTCGGCGCCGATTTTTTCGAGTTGAGCCACGAGTTTGCTCTGATGCGCGAGCGTGTTTTTAATGAGCTCGCCAGACACTCTGATGAGCCGCGTTTTTTCCACGGCGCGCGCGCTGGCGGTTCGTTTGCCAGCGTTAATACTCAGCAGACCCTGTTCGCCAAAGTGGGCGAGCGGGCCAAGCTGCGCGAGTTCTTTCTCGGCAGTTCGATCTTTATCGGTATAAATCAGGATTTTACCGGTCACGATAAAATACATTGCATCAGCATCGTCGCCCTCTAAAAAGAGCACCTCACCATCTTCGTAATCGATGTATTCGCCCGCTGCACCGATGACTTCGGCATCAGAAGGGGGGAGTTCCTTAATAAAGGACGAGTCCTGCAAGTGTTGTTCGAAGAACTCTCTTGGGCGTAAAGCTATCATGATGTTGGTGATTACCGCCTCTTCTTGATCGGACGTAGGATAGTTCGTCGGATAATGTGCTGCTACAGTATTCACGAATTGATGATCCCTTATTAGGCTGTACGCAATCGGCCAAACAAAGGACCGAAGAATTATAGCCGAATTTTTCCGGTGAAGGCAGCCTCTGGTAGTCCCGTGCTGGCGAGTCCTGATACTTCAAAAACCAGGCCCGATTTGGGGTCAGCGTCTTGTCGGTTGCCCGAGTTGCTAATCGAGGTCACGAACAAGACATCCAAGTCGGAACCGCCGAACATCACCGAGCTTACAAGGGGTATCGGCAGGTCAACGGTAAGCTTTAGCTCGCCCGTCGGGCGAATGCAGCCTATTTTTCCAGCGCCAATGAGGGCCGTCCAGAGGTTTCCTGCTGAATCAACGGTTGCCCCGTCGCAAGCGGTGCCCATCGCTTTTGCATCAAAGAACGGCCTGGGCGCGCTCAATCCCTGATTAGGGTCATAGTCGAATTGCAAAATCACGCCTCGGCCGTCGCTGAAGTACAGACTATCACCTTTAGGAGAAAAGCACGGTCCATTGCCGACGATCACGTTATCAAGCAACCGCTCAACAACGCCATCACGGCGCAGCCGATATAGCGCGCCCCAGCCGTGAGTCCGATCAGAGATGCCCATGGACGCAAATAAAAATTGTCCCGTTCTGTCGGTCTTGCCGTCGTTGAGTCGCGTCGTCGGCAAATCCGGTTCCGGATCATGGATGAACTGTAAGGTTTGTGTCCTGAGGTTAAAACGATGAAGCCCGGTCTGCAGCGCAACCAGAATCTCATCAGTATTGATGACGGCCAGACTGCCAATCATGCAGGGCATTTGCCAAGTCTCGATTGCGCCATCTAAATCGCGACAAAATACCTGGCCTAGGTAACTGTCAACCCAAAATAATCGTTGGTGCTCAGCGTCCCAAAGTGGGCCTTCGCCGAGGGCGCAAGGGATCGTCGTGATTGGCCGGATCTTGATCATGCTTTTTTCCAAAACCTGGGCGGGCGTGTATGCTGTCGCAATCGAGTCCCTACGGAGCAACCATGCAACGCACTGCTGATATTCTGCCGGAAATACGAACCGAAATGGTTGCCGCCAATGGTCTTAACTTTGAGGTTGATATGGCTGGGGACGGGGATCGATTGATTATCTGTTTGCATGGTTTCCCTGAGCACAGTGTTTCTTGGCGGTTTCAGTTGCCTTATTTGGCCCGACTAGGCTATCGCGTCTGGGCGCCAAATTTAAGGGGGTATGGTAACTCCTCAACGCCTCACGGTATTGCTGCTTACAGCTTAGAAAACCTGATGAATGACGTTGGGGAGCTGATTGATGCAGCCGCTTGCTCGGAAGTCACCCTAATGGCGCACGATTGGGGTGCCGTCATTGCTTGGTCTTTCGCGATGCACCAAATCCGCAAAATCGATCGGCTGGTCATTTGTAATGTGCCGCATCCAGGGCCGGCGGCGGCCGCCATGAGTTGGGCGCAGCTTAAAAAGTCTTGGTACATCTTTTTCTTTCAATTGCCTCGCCTGCCAGAACGAATGTTGCTCAAAAGCCCTGGCATGGGCGCTATGATTAAAACCACGGCTGCAACACCGGAAAACTTCTCCGAAGCAGTGGTGGCCCTGTACGACGAGAACGCACGCCGTAAAGAAAACGTCACAGCAATGATCAACTATTATCGCGGGCTGGTTCGAGGTGGCGGAATGCGGCGACAAAAGCGTTTGGGCCTACCAAAAATAAAGGTGCCAACCCTAATGTTGTGGGGTGAAGATGATATGGCGTTATCCATCGAGACGACTTATGGTACTGACGACTACGTCGAGGATCTTACCCTGCGCTACTTAGCAGGGATCTCGCACTGGGTTCAACAGGATGCCCCAGAGGCGGTCAATACCATGCTTGAGGCTTTTTTAGCGGGCGAGACGGTTCCGGAATACCAAACCCTGGTGAACCCCGCTTCAGCGGCCGATTCGAATTGAGGCAGATCAAGCGGTTTTAAAAGCGCTTGCAAAGCCTTTTAAAGCTGCTCTTTGGCGAAGGGCCGGACCCAATGATGTGTCAAAGGCTTGACGACGAGCGGGTTCGCCCAAGGGCGGCATCGAATAATGCTTTGAGGCGGCCTTGCTTGATCATCGTCTGCAGCCAGTCATCGATGTGCTGTTTGAAGGCATCGTCTTTGTGTAACCAAATGGCTTTTTCCTGATGGGTTAAGCGTTGACCCGGCAGTAGGGCGCACAGCGCGCTATGTTGCTGCGTTTTAAGCGCGACCTCGATTTCATCGGTAAACATCACGTCCGCGTGTCCTGCCAACAGCTCTTGAAAAATAAATCGGTTGTCGGCAAAGGTGATCAGCTCAGCGTGTTGCAAACGTTGCCGCGCAAACCGTTCATTGGTTCCGCCCGGGTTGAACACCGCGCGGGTGTCGGGCTGGTCAATGGCGGCAAAATCGTTGAAACGGTCTCGATCTAGGCAGCGCCCGATCGGTGTTTTACCGCCAATATGGTAAGGCGTCGAAAATGCGCCCAACACGGCGCGGCTTGGCGTAATCGAAACACCGCTGATAGCCAGATCAAAGGCTCGATCCGTGAAATCCTGGGTAAGGCTAGGCCAGCTGGTCTGCACAAACACGACGTTGACCCCAAGTGTGTCAGCAAGGCCCTTCGCTAAGGTGATATCGATGCCGCTGGGCTGATCCAAGGTGCCGCTGGAAAAGGGCGGGTAATCCAATGTTGTGCCCACCCTGAGCACGCCGGCGGCCTGAATTCGTTGCAGATCTTTGCCAAAGGTGGAGAGACTTCGAAGTTCATCAAATAATTGATTTTGAAGCGTCGCGGGTAAGCCTTCGGTTTGGGTTTGCTGTAAAAATGATTGCCGGGCGCGGCGGTCAACAGGCGTCGTTAAAGCCGCCATAATCTCGTCGCCCAAGCGAAGAAGGTTCGGCCTGAGGTCCTCGGTTAAGCTGGCCGGGTTTGGCGTTGGGGGATTGGCCTGCCATCGATCAAACCAGTATTGTTGAATGGCCTTCGCAGCCGTAATTTGGGTGGTAAAGAACTGCCGGGTGGGCGCGGCCGGCAAGCCCAGTGCAAGGCCTGCGCGCTCAGCGTTGTTGATCACAACGGCCTCGCGCGTGCGATCTTCAATGGGGCGCTGATGGATAAATTTATAATGTGCCACGCGCTTCATGTAGCCTAAACGCGCCCCAATTGACTGAAATAGGGGGTCGTTCGAGTGCGAAGGCATTGGGTGCAGCAACACCATCAGAAGGATTAAGCCAGTTGTGAAAGGGGTCCGCATGGGGCGATGGTAACATCGTTTGTTGCATGTTACCGTCCGCTTGAACAGATTGGAGCCAACTATGAGTGATGTCGTTTTATATGAGCAAAATGGGGCCATAGTGACCCTGACCTTGAATAAGCATGAAACGCGCAATGCGATTTCAGAAGATGTCATGGTGAACGCGATTGTTGCCGCGTGTGATCGAATTAACGCAGACGCGAGTGTACGCGTCGTCATTCTGACGGGTGCTGGTTCCGCTTTCAGTAGCGGTGGCAACGTCAAAGATATGAAAGATAAAGTTGGTATGTTTGGTGGGACCGCAGCTGAAATTCGAGATGGCTATCGCCAAGGAATTCAGCGTATTCCTTTGGCGATCGATGCTTTGGAAGTGCCGATTATTGCTGCGGTCAACGGTGCCGCGATCGGTGCGGGTTGCGACCTTGCGATGATGTGTGATCTGCGAGTTGCGTCCGAGAAAGCTATGTTTGCCGAGAGTTTTGTCAAGGTCGGATTGATCCCTGGGGATGGCGGCGCTTGGTTTTTGCCAAGAGTGATCGGTCAAGCCAGAGCCAATGAAATGTCCTTTACGGGCGAGCCGGTAAATGCCGAGACAGCGCTCGCCTGGGGAATGGTTTCAAGCGTGGTTGCGCCGGAAGATCTAATGTCGGCGGCTCAGAAATTAGCTGAGCGGGTCGCCGCTAACCCCCCTCATGCGTTACGCATGACGAAGAAATTGTTGAAAGAATCGCGCAAGGCGGATTTGCCCAGCATTCTTGAAATGTCAGCGGGCCTTCAGGCCTTGGCGCATCAAATGGAAGACCATGTCGAGGCCGTGGATGCGATTCTTGAAAAAAGAACCCCGGAGTTCAAAGGCAAATAATTGGATTGACCGAGTCGCCTTTTTACCGCGTGTCATGAAGCGTTCGGTGGTCGCGTTATCGCCGCGCAAAGACCTTGCCCTGATCTAAAGCGGGCTTGTCTAAAGCTGATTTGTCTAAAGTGTGCTCGTATAAAGCGTGACTTGATGGGCGCCATTGCCAGGGCATTACGCTGGGAGTCCGCGTTCTGGGAAATCACAAAATACCGCATCAACCCCGAGCGCGCGCATGGCGGCCAGGTCGCAAGGCTCGTTGACGGTATACACAGCAACCTTTAAACCGGCTTGTTGGGCCTCGGTTATCCGGGCCTGAGTGGCTGTTTTCAGAGCGATATTCATCCACTGGCCGCCCAGCGCAAGGCTGCGCGCGACCATGTCCGGCGCAGGGCGGCCCCAGAGTACACCACGCGCGAAGATTGGGTCGGCCCTTTGTAATTCTGCATGGTCGAACGCGCTCAATAGAAATTGATCAGTGCGCCAAATGCCCGCTGCGCAGGCTGCTCGAAGTAGTTGCGAGGTTGGCTCTGCAGTGCCTGCACCTTTTAATTCAACGTTAATGGCAACCTTGCCGTTTAGCTCGACAAGGACTTCGGACAACAACGGGACCTGCTCACCATTGCCTGCGTCCACTGCCCGAACCCCGGCTAAGCCCGCTGACTCAAGACTCCCCCGGCCGTTGGTCGTTCGGTCTAGCTGATCATCATGGATCACCACGAGTTCGCCCTCTAAAAGGTGGACATCAAGTTCGACCCAGGGGCAGCCAAGCGTCGCCGCCTGCCGAAATGCGGCCAGCGTGTTTTCGGGAAAATTGCCGCTGGCACCACGGTGGCCAATGATGATCATGAGTTGTCCTTGCAAAGGTAGGCTGAAGCACTAACGAATCGGTGTTAAATTCGCCCAAGCTCACGGCATGGGCTACAATAAGCCGGGTTCACAGGCGTTCACTATGTCATACCAGGTTCTCGCAAGAAAGTATCGACCAGGCCATTTCAAGGCAATGGAAGGTCAGGGGCATGTGCTTCAAGCCTTGATCAATGGGTTGGATCAAGACCGGTTGCACCACGCGTATTTGTTTACCGGAACGCGCGGGGTAGGCAAGACCACCATCGCGAGAATTTTTGCCAAATGTTTAAACTGTGAACAGGGTGTGACCTCTGAGCCCTGCGGCACGTGTTCTTCTTGTGTTGAGATCAGTGAGGGGCGCAGTGTCGATCTCATAGAAGTCGATGCTGCCTCTCGAACCGGTGTCGACGACATGCGGGATCTGCTCGACAATGTTCAGTACTTGCCAACGGCCTCGCGCTTCAAAGTCTATTTAATCGACGAAGTCCATATGCTGTCGAAGAGCAGCTTTAACGCCATGTTGAAAACCCTTGAAGAGCCGCCAGGGCACGTCAAGTTTTTGTTTGCAACAACCGACCCCAAAAAACTGCCTGTGACGGTTTTATCGCGGTGTTTACAGTTTAATTTGAAGAATATGACGCCAGAACGGGTCGTCAATCATTTGAAATTGGTCTTGGCCGAAGAAGGTATCGAGGCGGAAGAGAGCGCGCTTTGGCAACTGGGTCGTGCCGCTGACGGCAGCATGCGCGATGCGTTGAGCCTGACAGATCAGGCCATCGCATTTGGTTCAGGTAAATTGCTGGGGGCCGAAGTGGCAACCATGCTCGGCACCGTAGATCGGCAAGAAGTGTATCGTCTCATCGATGCGGTGGCGGCAGGGGACGGCGCAAAGGTTTATGAAGTCATTGACCAAGTCTCCGAATTCTCGCCAGATTACGCAGGGTTGCTCGATGAAGTATTAACCGTGCTGCACAAGGTCGCTGTTTTTCAAGTCGTGCCGGAAGGCGTGGATAACAGTTTTGGTGATCGAGAAAAAATCGGGCAGTTAGCGACCAATGTTGGTGCCGAGCAGGTCCAACTGTTTTATCAAATTGCATTGGTGGGCAAGCGTGATTTGAATCTTGCGCCCGATCTTAAGATGGGCTTTGAGATGACGATGATTCGCATGCTTGCGTTCGAATTAGGTGATGATTCGCCGCCGGGTGCAACGGTGGCAGTCCCAAAGCCCCCAGCTGCTGAACGCAGCATGCCTAAACCGGTTGCGAGATCGCCTTTGACGGGGCTTCGGGACGCCTTGACGAATGGACCCAAGCCACAAGCCCAACCATCAACGCAAGCGGTTGGTGCTCATGGATCAGCGCAGACCCAAGCTCCGCCGGCATCGAGGCCTGGCAACGATGGCCCGGTGGTCAGCGTGGCTGAGCCGTCGCCAGCTGTGAGTGCGCAAAGTCCGATGGCTGCAGCGGTCCATAGCGGCAGCACCAACCCGGTGGCGCGGGAGGTCCCCTCCGTCCAACAGCTTGCACCAACCGAAAGCCTTGCTCAATCGCAAGATGCGCGTGCTGACGGCGGCAGAGTGAATGCCGCGAGTTCGCAAAAGCCCGGTAACATCGTCGAACTGTCAACGGAAGCCGCCAGCGCTCAGCTAGTCATCACAGCCGAACCCGGCCAATCCGAGCGCGATGAGCGGTGGTGCGAGTTGTTAAGGCAAACGAATTTAGGGGGCATTGCGTATGCTATGGCGAGCAATTGTGTCTTGACCAGTGAAGCGCAGGGCTGCTTTCATCTGAGTCTTGATCCCGCCCACTCAAGTTTGTTTAACGAAGGTCAAAGCGTTCGGATATCGGAGTTGCTCGGCGACCTGCTCGGTACAGAGACGAGCGTTGCTGTGACCATTGCGCTGGCGCCAGGTAATACCCCAGCTGTGTTGAATAATGCCGCGCAAGCTGCAGCCCTTCAGGCCGCGGAACAAGAAGTGAAGCAGGATCCAGGCGTGCAACATCTGATCGCGGGGTTCGATGCAAAGATTGTCGAGGGCAGCATTATGCCAAAAGTCGCCAAAGGAGAGGGTTAGCCATGTTGAAGGGTGGGATGGAAGGCTTGATGAAGCAGGCCCAGGAGATGCAGGGTAAGTTCCAAGAGATGCAGGACAAAATGGCTTCGCTGGAGGTTCAGGGCGAATCGGGGGCTGGAATGGTCACAGTGCACATGACAGGCCGATATGATGTTAAGCGCGTGCACGTTGATGCGGCTGTCTTGACTGAAGAAAAAACATTGTTGGAAGATTTGCTGGCCGCAGCAGTAAACGATGCGGTTCGCAAGGTGGAGGCGCAACAAAAAAACTCGATGTCGAGTTTAACAGGCGGGATGCCGTTGCCACCGGGTTTTAAGTTTCCTTTTGGCGCTTAGGGGATGAATGGATTAACGAGCGCGCGGTTATGAATGATGCGTTGATAGAACAATTGATTGATGCCTTTCGGTGTCTGCCCGGTGTTGGACGAAAGTCGGCCCAGCGCATGGTCTGGCATCTACTTGAACGGGATAGAGCCGGCGGAGAAGCGCTATCAAAAATCCTACATGAGACCCTGACCCGAGTGGGTGAGTGTCAGGGTTGTCGAAATTTCTGTGAAACGCAGACCTGCCGTATCTGCGCTGACCCGAAACGCGATAAGTCACAGCTTTGTGTTGTTGAAAGCCCGGCGGATGTCATGGCGCTCGAGCAATCGGGTAGTTTTCATGGACATTATTTTTTGACAAAAGGGAATCTGTCGCCAATCGATGGTATTGGTCCAAAAGAAATTGGCGCCGAAGCATTATTTGCGCGATGTCAATCTGATGTGCAAGAGGTGGTGATCGCACTGGACTCAACGGTTGAGGGAGAGGCCACAAGTCATTATCTCTCTGAACGATTGCTGCCCCTTGGGGTCGTTGTAAGCCGAATTGCCCACGGTATTCCAATGGGCGGTGAACTTGAGTTTGTGGATGGCGGTACTTTGGCGCATGCCATGCTGGGAAGAAAACCAATCTAATGAATTACCACTACATTGACGATGATGCCGGGCTTGCGGCTTTATTGACGGCCTGTGCCGCGGCGCCTGTGATTGCACTCGACACGGAATTCGCGCGGTTTAACACCTATTATCCAATGATTGGTCTGCTTCAGATCGGACTGGGTCATGATAATTACTTGGTGGATCCATTGCCGATCACAGACCTTAGCGGCTTGCAGGCGCTCATGAAGTCGCCGGATACGTTAAAGGTGGTGCACTCGGGTTCCGAGGACATGGAAGTGTTCCAATACTGGCTTGACTGCGTTCCGACCCCACTCTTTGATACCCAGATCGCGGCTGCAATGCTCGGCGTGGGTTATGCGTTGAGTTATCAAAAGTTGGTTGCACATTTTCTAAACATCGATATTCCGAAGGGGGAAACTCGGTCGGATTGGCTGGCAAGGCCCTTGCGGCAATCACAATTAGATTATGCCGCCCAAGATGTCATTCATTTGTTCGAAATTTATCCAATGCTCGCCGAATCGCTCGCTGCGAAGGATCGCATTGAATGGGTGCTCTCGGAGTCGATAAAGTTAACCCAAGACCTGCCCACTAAAATTGATCCCAACGAGGCGTACTTAAAGCTCAAGGGCACCTCCTTTTTGAAACCTCGGCAATTACAGTACCTGCGCATGTTTTGTGCGTTTAGAGAGCGTGAAGCCCAGACCCGGAATGTGCCGCGAAATCGCGTTTTAGAAAATGATGAGCTAATTGCGCTGGCCTTGAATGAAGTCCAAGACCGCGGCGCGATGCAAGGCGTTGAGTGGATCTCCAGACGAGCAGTCAGTCGTTATGGTGAAGCGCTTGCCGAAGTAGGTGCTGAAGCAAGTACTGTCCCGGAGGCTGCTCTGCCGCCGCGATTGACGAATGACACAACCCCGGTTAACAAAAATAAACTTGATCGGTTGCGCCGAGTCGTTGCAGATCAAGCCAAACAATTCGGCATCGCACCCGAGCTCCTGAGCCGGCGACGGGATCTGGAGGCCATTATTAAGTCAGACAATCAGGGTGGTGCAACCCTGCCCAGTCATCTGTTGGGTTGGCGTGAAGCTGTGGTGGGGATCCCGCTGCTTGCGGCGATTGGGCAATCATGAAAGTGACGGTTTACAAAGCCTCGACCCGTGAATACTTGTATGTCTATGTCCCGGAGATGATCGGGCTCAAAAAAGTGCCTGCGGCGCTGCTTGCACAGTTCGGTGACCCCACCGCAGTCATGACGCTCGATTTAAAAGCGGGTCAGAAACTGGCTCAGGTATCCGCTGAAGAGGTGATGACGGCAGTCGACAACAAAGGGTACTACCTGCAGATGCCGCCGGTGGTTGGCACATGAGGTTTTGGGAGACTAAACGGCTCGATCAGATGAACCGCGCCGAGTGGGAGTCGCTGTGCGACGGTTGCGCGCGGTGCTGCCTGCACAAGCTTGAGGATGAGGAGACTGATGAGGTGTTTTATACCGATGTGGTGTGTCGGTACTTGGATCAGGATGCTTGTCGGTGTACCGAGTATCAAGATCGTAATCGTTTGGTACCGAATTGTGTTTGGCTAACGCCCGATGACGTTGCTGCGTTTCATTGGTTGCCCACAACGTGCGCCTATCGTTTAGTCGCAGAGGGTAAGCCCCTGCAGGATTGGCATCCTTTGCTATCGGGTCGCGCAGAATCGGTTCAAGAAGCCGGGATTGCCGTGACGGGACGGTGCGTTTCCGAGGCATTTGTGCACGAAGAAGAGCTTGAAGAGCGCATCATTCATTGGGTTGAACAGTAATGGGTAGCGGTGTTGAGTATGTGATTGCCTGGGCCGTCTACCTAGGGTTCGGCGTCTTGTTTATGACGCAAGTGTTTGCCTTCACCAAGGCCCGGTCGTTCTTCACCAAAGCCATGATTCGAGGGCACTTCTTTGTATTGGTCTTTACACCCGCAGAGATCGCTGAATTTCCAGGCCATTATGCGCCAGCGGTGCTCACGCTGGGTATGGATGTATTGCTCCGAGGTGCCGCAACAACGCTACAAGGTGGCGTTATCCTGTTGGTGGTGTACCTAGCCATGCTGGTCAGTGTCATCGTGTTCGGGATTGTTCGCCCTCGAAATAAGGACTTAAACACTGATTCCTCAGACCAAAAGGGGCGGTAGAAAAGGTCGCGCAGGGCATAGGCTTGCTATGCTTGCGCAGTCAAATTAAAGTACGGGCGAACAAAAATTAATATTGATCAGATGTAAGGGACGTTATGAAATTTTCAAGTACCAAAACCTATATCGCCACAGATGAACTTCAGATGGCGGTTAACGCTGCGGTCACGCTTGAACGACCACTTCTGATTAAGGGGGAGCCCGGCACTGGTAAAACGATGCTCGCAGAAGAAATCGCGGAATCGTTAGGCTTGCCAATCATTGCCTGGAATATCAAATCAACCACCAAAGCGCAGCAAGGGTTGTATGAGTACGACGCCGTCTCACGTCTGCGCGATTCTCAGTTGGGGGATGATCGGGTTCATGATATTAAAAACTATATCGAGAAGGGTAAGCTTTGGGAGGCCTTCGAGGCGGACCACAAAGTCGTGCTATTGATCGATGAAATTGACAAGGCAGATATTGAG
>Ga0115567_10005677_pt1 | contig 12053 bp, 14 predicted proteins | sample COGITO_mtgs_1204_2_FD_88679 | JGI IMG/M metagenome (GOLD analysis project Ga0115567, IMG submission 88679) | Pelagic marine microbial communities from North Sea - COGITO_mtgs_120412 | ecosystem: Environmental > Aquatic > Marine > Epipelagic | place: Germany:Helgoland, sampling site Kabeltonne...
CGCAAGGAGGGCACGGGGAGTGACGATGATATCGACGACGCCTTCTTCCTGTCCCTCACAGAAGACGATGACTTTTCGAGCTGGCTGTTGGACCCCGCAGGAGTCGGTGAGACGCAGCAGTTGGCGTCTGGTAGGCTGAGGCACGGGCCAAGCCCGAAGCGGCCTCAACTATTCACGCAGGCCATTTGAAGAGAAGGAGATGTGAACCGTTTCCACATTCGTGAAAGTGGTCCCACGTTTGTCTCTTCATTTCGCTCGTGGGTTTCATTCATCTTTCTTGTGACTCAATACACGCGCACGCCTGTGGTCGCCCGGCCTCATAGCTGTCTCTGAGCGTGCTGTTCGTTGAACTTTAAAGAGAGACAGATACGTTTAATGACAACGAGCGGGAAAAACGGGAAAGGTGACAGTGCTGAGAAGGCGGGCAAGGAGCCATACGCGCGAGGAGGGCGTGAGCGAGGAGAGGTTCCGACTTGAAGGCGTTGCGAGATTCGCAGGGGGGCGTGCCTAGAGAGACTTTGTTCGCAACCCGCGAACCATAATAAACCGGGGGTAAATTACGCACATGGGACTGCCCGCTGTCGCACTTGCAGGAGCGCTGCTTTTTGCGCTCTGGCCTCTCGCAATTTGGATCGAAGTTGATCTGAGGCTTGAGAAGCCGCGCTATAACACCACACTGACTCTCCCACGGGGGGTTGAGCTTCGTACATACGAGGTCCTGCTACTTCCTTGCGCGAAGGAATGCTTTGGTGTGAGAGAGAAGCGCTCTGAACAGGCATCTGCAGGTGTTGTCTCTTGCTTGTGTTCTGTCTTACTTACCACCACATTGCATGCTGGGCAGGCCTACACTGTCGCCAGCGCGCAAGTCCAGGGCGACACGCTGCGTGGAAGCGTTTCGAGGGGCTTCATCGAGGTTTCCTACCTTGTCCGCACGGCTCCGTCACACCTCCAAGGCGCCATGTGTGGCCATCTGCCCAGATTTCTGCGTGACTGACATGTGTTCCTGGTAGATCGCTGGTTTCATTTTTGGCAAGAACAAGAATAGGCGGACGAATGCGCCAGAAAAGATCTCAATGACAGCACGTAAGTAGCCGACGGCGCGTCCGCGCTGTCGTGCTTCAGCGCGCGTGTGTCCCAGGGTCCCTGGTTGGCTGAGGCGCCGGGGCTGCCGCGCAGCTGTGAGCTTTGAGAGAGACCCGGGAAGGGTTTTCTCGGCTTCTTCGCCGACGAAAGGCCGGGTCTCTTTCCTCATGCCCGAGAAGAATTGTGCGAACCTTCCAACACCAGATTCATCAGCCGTCTCCTTCCGGAAGGTGTGCTCTGACCCAAGCCGCAAGTTTCGCTCGTTTTCCGTCAATAAGCTTCACCCCAAATGAATGAACCTCGCGGTCCTGTGCAGATACCTGCCGGCAATTATGCAGTCATCACCTTCTCAGGGAGTCCGCCGGACGAATCCATGGTCGAGGTGCAGGCCAACAAGCTCCGCATGTCGCTCCGCGAGGCAGATCTCGAGCCAGTGGGTCTCCCCAGGCTTGACCAGTACCACCCGCCCTTTGCGCTCGGATTCCAGCGGCGCAACGAGGTGCTACTACGCTACCGTGGAACTCCTGCGCCACCGAAGCGCGGCTCGCGTGCATTCCCTGGAATGATCTGGGAGAACTCTGTGTGAGGCTGGCAACCACGAAAGTGGCACGCTGCGCGTGTGCAGAGTTTCCAGTGTACATACCCGAGTCCTCCTCGCTCTACCCACCTATCTCCAAGCGCAGGAGACTGCGCTCCTCACATCTCTTCTCCATCTCCGTGTGTGTCGGACCCGTCGCTCTCCTCCATGCTCAGCTCCCCAGCGCCGTCGCCGTGGTTGGTGGCCATCACGGTCACGACTGTGCTGCGTTCTGCTCCTCTTCCAGCGCCTTTTGTCTCAGGCGTTCTTCCTTGCGCTGCCCGCGCCGCTGGTTTTTGCTGGGAGCTTGGCATATTTCTGTCAGCACGGACTTGAGTCCAACCTCACAGACCAACCTGTGCGCGCGGGACAACTCCCCTCGGATACGTTCGGCCGCAGAGGTTCCGACGTTACGCGAGACGTTGTCGTGAGGATCCAAGGGGTCTTGCAGACACAGGGCAGAACCCTGATTGGTGTAGAACTCGACTTCGTCCTTGATCAGCGGCTCGCCAGGTGCGAAGGCGGGCACCACCCGCTGCTCGAAGTCGAACGCGGCGTAGTACTCAAAAAAGGACGCAAAGAGCTCGGCGACGGAGGCGGGGTTGTCGGAGCCCCACCCTTCGAGGATGCGCGCGGCGTGTAAGTGGTACTCAAATTGCACGCCTGACATGCTTCGGAGGGAGTGCCCAGGCAACGAAAGCTCCGCCGGCAAACCGGCAGCGAGCGCGCGCTGGCGGGCACGGCCTCGGAGCTGGAGCAGAGGAGACGTGAGTACGGGCAAGATAGGCGGCTCCACACGTTGAAGGAAGTGGAGCACAAGGACCGAGTAGCCGAAGGAGTTGAGCGTCCCCTGTGGCGCAGAGTTGATACCGCGCGCTTTGGCCCAAGCCTTCACTAGTAATATGAGAGGCCTGCCGAAAGGACGCTGGGGTAAGACACCGACCAGGCATCGAGAAAGCGGAGCAAAGTATCGCTGGCCTTACGGTGTGAACATGTCGGCAACACAATCCACCGCATAAACGCTTTTGTGCCCAGTGGTCACGATGCCTAGAAACAGTCGACAGCGAACTCAAGGCGGCCCTTGGGACAGGCGCGCACCGAAAGCGAAAATCGATTGCAGCATAATTCTTGAACATCTGAGACTTGTAGACAGGAAGGTCATTCTGTAGAGAGAGATCCGCGCAGACCTGCTCAAATTCATGGAGACTCGCGCTCAGAGGGCGGAAAAGAGCACATGGTTCGGAGTCGGATGGATTGTGGTACGCACCCCAGTCGCCGGGTCCGTCAGCTGAATGACGGGCACGCGAGCAGAGAGAACAGCAAACGACTTCAGGTGGCAGCGAAATCGAAAATGCTTGGAGAGATTCTTGAGCAACTCGCGCTTTTCTTCGCCCGTGTAAGCCTTGTCGCGACACGGATTGAGCGTAAGGTCCAGGTCCGATTCCTTTGTTGCAAAGCCCGCCACTGTCGAGCCGAAGGGGTCGAGCCGTGCTTCGCGTCCGCACCACCACTTCACAATGCCCTCGAGGCGTGCGATGAACTCTCTGTGTTTTGCACGAGTCTCTTCGGTAGCCTCCATCTCGGCGAGTATCCGCGCGATCTCTCTCATGTCGTCAGACTGTCCCCTCTCATCGCGGTGGCTGGGCGTGTCTTCTGGATCAGAGCGAACCGTGTCTGAATGAGTAGCGATGCACTGAGAATGTGTTGGTAGTGCCCGGCCCTTCGCAGTGTTGGCATTCGGGCTAGAAATTTCCTGCCCAAGCGCTGGGAAATCCGACATGTTCCACGCTGCGTAGCCTTCGTCCACTGTTTCCATCCTTGCATTCCAGCGTTGCACACCCGAGACCATAGTAAAAGCTACAGCACGCACTCAAGCACTTCGAACAGCGTGGGGTCGCACGCCGTTTCTCAGTTCCCAGATCAGCACAAAGTGTGCAGCGGCTGCAGACAGTTCGACCCTCTTCAAGCTTTAGAGCACACGAGGCGACGACGACCAACGTGCACAGTTGCAAGAACCACAGAGCCGATCGTTTCGCCTCGTCGCAGTAAGCTCTGAACCAACGCGGAGCGAAGGCTGTGCCACAGCGTGTGGCAGCGACGGAGGCGTGGAACAAATCGCAGTCCTGTTCAATTTTCCTTCCTAACGTTGGGTCACGAGACCATTTGTAAAGCGCTGAGGAATTTCCAGAAAAATCCTTGGCTCAAAGCGTGGCTTGCTGTGTTCTTGACAGGCTTTCTGCAAGCGAGCGCCGGAGCGGCAGGCATCAGACGCGGCGGGTCTCTACATGGAGCAAACAGCCCCAGCAGGGCGGAGGCCGCTTGAAACGCAGGTGGCCATGGGGGGCGACGCGGTTCGCCATGGTGCATGGGGCTTGCTGCAGGTGCAACTCTTGTCGGGAATGGGAGCAAGTGTAGTCTCAGCACTCGCGCTCACGCCGTTTGACGTCGTCAAGACACGCATCCAGATGCTGGATGGTGCCATCGGGTGTGGTCATCATGGGTCGCTCGCTCTCCATGGCTGCTGCGTACACCCGGCTGCAGTGCTAGGGGGCAAGGAGTTGCGCCCTGGGGCAGTACAGACTGTGCGCTGCATGGTTCGCAACGAGGGACTTCACTCTCTCTGGCGCGGCAGCGCTTTCAGCACGGTTGCTGCCGTTCCATCGGTTGGCATCTACATGGCAATCTACGAGCAGATCAAGGCAAAACTGCAGACTAGTGCGTCAGGTCACGAGCGGTCCTGGGCGCCGCTGGTTTCGGGTGCGTCCGCGCGCTCCCTCGCAACGATCTTCACCAGCCCTCTGGAACTGGTCCGCGTGAGGCTCATGGCCGAAAGGGGCAAGCAGTCGTCGGGCCCCTTCGCGATTATTCGCGCGGCTGTTCGTGAAAGCGGCTGGGTCTCGCTTTGGAAAGGCATCGGGCCCTCGCTGTACCGAGACGTGCCGTTCTCTGCTATCTACTGGATGCTTGCTGAGACGCTCCGTGGTCGGCTCCGGGTCAGTTTCCCAGCTCTGCATGTAGCCGTGGCGCGCTGGTGCAGCTGCGGTAGATCCATTGCGGGTGCAACACTGGCAACATCCGAGCAGCTGCACGCTTCGCCCAGCCTCAGGAGGGGCGAAGACGCGGCAGCAGTCATGGCAGCGCCAGAGCTTCCTCGCAGCAAATCCGTCGACTCGACTGACCTTTTTCTCTGTCTCTGTGAGTAGGGCTGGGCGAACTCTGGGCCCTCGGTTACGCTGGGAGTTGGGCCGAAGGATGCAGTGCGAGGCGATCTCGGTAGAATCCCTGTGGAGCGCGTGCTGTGGGTGAATCTTGTGGCAGGAGCAGCAGCAGGGGCAGCGGCTGCCGTCGTCACGCACCCTTTCGACGTGGTCAAGACTCAGGTGCAGGTTCGCTGTCTTGCCTCTTTCAGAAGCACGTGCGGCATTGCCGGCCACAGCAATTCAGGGTGAGATGGGATTCCAACAGCAGCATCGCGGTAGCAGTGCAGTTACATGCTGCAACACAATTGACGCGGCTGTCGTTCGCTAGGTGGAGAACTCGCTGCATCCGAAGGAGCCAGTCGGCTCGTTCAAGATGCTCCGACAGATTGTTGAGCATGGCGGCTGGGGGTCCATGTTTAAAGGCCTGCTTCCGAGGGTGCTCAAGGTTGCTCCTAGCTGTGCGATCGTGTTGGGAAGCTTCGAGGTGTTTAAGACGCTCCTGTAGCGGAGAGCACAAACCGTGAGCACCTTGCTGAAGGTCATTATGGACCAATTTCACGGCTGAATACATGTACAAAGCTGAATCATGATCGATAATGGAGCCCTCGTGTAACACACGTTATTGCCCGGCGCTCCCTCTGAGATGCAATCATCTCGGGACTTCCGATCCTCCCGCTCTGGATACCCGGACTCAGAGCAGCCGGCTGCCGCATCCACGCTGGCACCCACGCCGATGTAGTCGAATGACACCGTGCCCGCACCCACCTGATCACAAACGAGAGAGAGAGGGTGTATTGAATAACCTCGTACAGACCACCCAGACCGCGAAAAACCACGGCCGGAAGCCTCCTCACACGTCACCGCCCAGCACGCCCACATACGACCCACCACCCGCCGAGACCGCCACCGCCTGCACGACCGGGGCCGCGAACGCAACCGGGGGCGGGAGAGCCAGCGCCGCGCCCGAACCTCTACAAAATTCAAGAAGTATTTTATGTTCTCAACAAAAGCTCCTACAAGTTTCCACAAACCCCCCCATTTTGTCGCGGGGTGGGTATCGCCGGTCGCCCTTCCGCCCTGGTTGCGCTCTCCACCATGGTGAATGATTGTGGCGCCTCAACGCAGCGCCAAGGTGAACGTGACGTGTTCTGCAAGTGGTGTAGTCCCGCTGCTATAACGGAGATGATGGAGTGTGGAGAGTTGGTCGACGTCGTGTTGCGCCCCAGGCCAGAGTGGGAAGACTGGTCAGGCACTGAGAGGGGGGTAAGAGAACTGCCCGTGCACGGGTTGGTCATGTCACTTGTTTCACCAGTCATGCGCAAGATGATTCAATGGCAGCGAGAGCGTCGTGACGGAAATGGCACCATTGTGCTGGAACTTGACGCGTCTTTTTCTACTATCGAATGTTTCGTGGACTTTGTGTACCGTAGTAGGGCTGCTGTTCGCGGTGGCGCAATGGAACTCATCGCACTTGGTCGCCTTGCCGACCAGCTCGATGTCGAGGGACTGCGCGAGCTTGTGGTGGCGCAGGCCTGGGACATGCTTTCAACCGAGACGTGCGCGCTTTTTCTGAACGCTGGGCGCCACGATGGCCTTCCCGAGCTTTGGGATATCGCCATGCAGTTTGCCTTGCGCCATTTCACAGACATGGCCCGCTGTCCGTCATTTGCACTGCTGCACGATGACGTGTTGGAGGACCTTCTCGTGGATGACCGCCTGGAGGCGACTGAAGAGTCGGTCTACACGGTGCTCCTCTCTTGGATGGCGGCGGGGCCCGCCCAGGAGGAAACTGATCTCAGCGCCAAAAGAGTCAGCGATCTGAAGTCCGGCAAGAGCGCGGACGCGGAGACATCAGAGCAAACTGGCAAGGAGCAGGGTCCGCCTGTGCACAGCTTGCTGCGGGAGGAGCGGCTCCTAGCTTGTGTTCGTTTCGAGCATCTGTCCAGAGAGTTTCTGTGCAGCCGCGTGCTCGCCGATGCAGAACTCTTTCGGAGTGCGGCTCTAACAGCACGCGCGGAACAAGTGCTGGTGCGGGACCAAGCTCAAAGTTTAGCCGACGTGATGCAGTGGCAGCGGCGCGGCGGTTTCGGCCCTGGGGTTCGAGCGCTGGCGGCCCAGCGGGTGGCACTGACGGCCGTTTGCCATGCGGGTGCGGTCGAAGCGCTCGAGTACTATGCAGGCCGAATCATCAGTGGCTCGTGCGACGGGAAAATTAAGCTCACGGACTCGGCGGACGGACGAGAGGTGGGCGCCCTGACGTTGCCAGGCGGCGCGTCGCTCGGCGCGGTGTACTCGCTGCTGGCGGTCGGCGGCGCCCTGGTCAGCGGTGGGCAGTGCCGTGACGGGATCGCGATGCACCTCTGGGACCTAGGGAGCTGGCAGCACTCGCGCGCGTTGCCCGGGCATGATGACGCTGTGATGAACCTCACTGTGTCTCCCTCTGGCGCGCTCTTCTCCGCATCGTGGGACGGCTCCATCCGCGAATGGGACCGCACTACATGGACTTTCAAGCGCTGTCTAGTCCCGCAGCCCGCGCTGTCGCCCATGAAAATGTGTCCGGTCATGCAGCTCGCGTGCTGCCGCGCAGATCTGGTCTTGTCCGACCTGGATGGCGTCCGCATCCTTCAGGGAGGAGCGCGCGGAGGGGCGCACAGCGTTTCAGCAGCAGAGCAGGAGGAGGACGCCTCTGCTGCGGGGGGTGTGCCGCCGTACGCGTGGACGTGGCGTGCGCTGCAAGGGGGCAGCGGGGTGAAGCTGCCGGGCATGTCTGCGGACCGACCCGACAAGGTCCGGTCACTGGTCGTTGGCTCTGGGCCAGCGGCAGGCGCAGTGGGCTCGGAACAGGCATACCGCTCACAGGGCCGCCTCTTCACGGGGCACAGCAGCGGTGAGATTCGAGTCTGGAACACGGCGACGTGGGAGTATGTCGGGACACTGCGCGGGCACGGCGACGCAGTCTCCGCACTCGCGACGTGGGGGCACTGGGTCGTCTCTGGCTCCGTCGACGGCACCGTGCGGGTCTGGGACCCTGCCGCGGCCGAGGGCAAAGAGGTGAAGCGACACTGCATCAAGAGCTTCGATGTCCACTCAGAAGTGGTCACGCTCGCTGTCCGCGACGGCCTGGTTCTGTGCGGGCAGAAGGACCGATGCTTATCGGTCATCCGCGCGACACCGCTTTACGCGATGTGCGGCGGCTGACAGCTGTGAGATAGGACCGCGATTCCCGGAGCACAATACAGTGCGGTGCACTTCACGAGCGTGCATCCGAACTCAACGGATCTTTCCTGCGTGGCCTGCCAAATCTGTGCTGCGCCCTGACCTCCCATCATCCGATCGGGCTGTGTAGAGAATACACCCGTTTACATAGAGATATGAGATTCTCATATGAGATTCTCATATTATACCCAAGTCGCGGAAATTGCCGTCGAACTCTCATCGAGCTCCTGTCACGTGAAGTGGCAGACACGCAGCTGAGATGGCGCAGCGTGGCGCATCCGCAAAGCAGGCCGCAACACCTAGGCGGCTTCCTGACGGGTTGATTCGTCATGATGCTGCAAAACTGTCACTAGACGAGGCAATCGCGATCTACAAGGTTTGTTCTCGAGACCCCGTCCGCCCCGCTCGGTGCGCGCGCTCGCCTCGTCCGCGCACGCGCCCCGGGAGTGAGGCTCCACCCTGCAACGCAGAGGGACCAGCTGTTGTTGCTGCAGCTTGGAAAAGCGCATCGTAAAACCTGCGCTGACTTCGGTGTTCCTGTGCTCCGAGACCTGCATCGGCGGTGTCCGGGACTGTTTGCAAAGCACTGGAGCGTCGAGAACGCTGGCCCGCAGCACACAGCAGAGAACCTCACTCCTGCGACGGTTTTCCGGGCAAAATTTCCGCCCGAGGGAGCATTCTATGTCTCGTCGATTCTGCAGAAAGATAGTGCTGCTCTCGAAACGTTCTTTGCCCGGGTCCCTTTCGCCGAAGCTCCCCTGCTACAGCGCGCTGGGGCAGATCACGACGACGGCGTGTGGCTCTTTTTGGGCAGCAATGCTGCGAGTAGCAGCGAGTCCGCGGGTTACACGACTAGGCAAAAGCGAAAACGCAATGCCCAGGAGAGTGCACATGCCAGCAGTGCAGTCCTGCGGGGCCGTCCAGAGCACGTTGATGCAGTGGACCACAGCGGAACATGGCACGTGCAGCTGCAGGGGACCAAGAGCTGGCACGTTCGGCCCTGTGCGGAGGCTGGGGACTGGGAAGGCGCGCCGCCTGTTCTTGAAGAGGGGGCGCCAGGGGTAGTGCGCGAGGGCCGGCGCGGGCTGCGGCTGCTGGTGGAGTGCTCGCAGGGCGACCTGCTGCTGGTGAACACGCGCGCGTGGTGGCACCGCACGGACATCGCCCCGCAGCCCGGGGCGGGAATCTCGATCAGCTACGCCCGGGACTTCTACCTCCCTACCGTGTGTCGCCCGGGCGCAGCGGGCGGCGCTGCGGGCAAGGGCGGCGAGGCCACCGCTGAGGACAAGACCAACGACGCGACTCTTGACCCGCGGCTCTTCGCAGCGCGTGCCTTCCGCGCAATGGAGGTAGTGCTGCGAGGGGACGAGCTGCCCGACGGCGAGCTGCCGTGCGCTGCGGAGCCCAACTGCTCGCTGGCGGAGCTGGATGACGGCTCCGATGCTCTCGTGGCGCTGCAGCGCATCCGCAAGGGGGAGCCGCTGACAGTGGGTGTGGGCGAGGACGAGAGCGAGGGGGAGTATGAAGAGTGGGAATTGGATCCAGAGACGGGCGAGATGTACAGGGTCTGAATGAATGGATCCCGTGGTTGGGAGGCGAGGGAATGAGTCAGGAAGTCTATGTGACGCCCAGTCGGTCGGGTCTGTGACACGTGCGCTGTACTGACAGCGAGAAGACGAAGGAATGTGACTTATGGAATGTGACTTATGTGTGCTAGCCATGACTTATGTGTGCTAGCCGGTCACATCTTCTGAGCCAACGTCAGATACAGCCAGTGGAAGCTTTTATTTGCGTCCAGCGTCAGAGAGAGGTCCAAGTCCACTTTTGTGGCATGTTGGTTTGTTTTGCGATCCTTCGTAGAGTACATGAGAGTAATCAACATTTTTATATTGCACGCGCGTTACACGCTAAGAGACCACAAGCGTGTGATGGCACTGAGTCACAAAATGGTAACAAGGCACGCGTAAGCAGCAACGCCAAAGGATAAAAAGATTTGTACAAAAAAAGGTCACCTCTATCCTTTATTCTAAAATACCTTTATCCTAAATACGGCCTAATGTGAAGCTCATACGATATTGCAGCGCTATCATATGAGATGCTACCAGCAATGATAGCCCCGGAGGCAAAATCACAAAGTGAGCTGTTTTATTCCCCTCCGAGATATTTTTCATTTGCACTTGCGGATCGTGAATCTAGCGTATGCACCTAGTCTTTCAGACAGTCCCAGTGTTCTGCGTGCACCTTGCGAATCTTGTCGAGTTGGAAGAGCTGGAAGTCATGGTCGTATGCCTTGACCGGGACGTAGTCAGAGTCTCCGCCCAGGAGCACCCGCGTGCACTCCGCGACACAGTCAGCAGTCACCTGCAAGACCGAGGAACGGGGAGTGTCAGGAGCCCGCGTCTTGCCCCGCGCGCAGACCGGGGCTTGAGCGTGCCTCGGGGTTGTAGCCGCCTTCTAGAGCGAGCACAAGTCGGCCATCGGCGGACTCCGCCGCGATGTTACGCATCATGGCGGTCATGCGTCCAAACATCGCCGGGGAAATGAGGAAGCCGCCCAGCGGGTCGCCGGCCGCCCCATCGAAGCCTGCGGAGACTAGCACAAGGTCCGGAGCGAACTCGCGCGCCACGGGCAGCACGATGCGCTCGAGTGCCTGCGCCAGCACCCTCAGCGTCAGAGCCTGCACCGCCCCCGCGCACCCGCCCCTCCGCGCACGCACGCCCCCGTCGTGGCTTGGGGTGAGGGACGCGGCGTGTCCGATTAGTACGGGGTGAGGGACGCGGCGTGTCCACTTAGTACGAGGGGGGGGGGGCGAGCGCTGGGCGTGGCTTGCGTGCCTCCAGGTACACAGCGTCTCCCGTGCCTTCCATTTCGATCGGAATGTTCACGTTGAATCCCTTTCCAGCACCCTCACCGACCTGACGCCCCCAGCAGCGTCAGACCCGCCCGAGGCGCAAGCATAATCTACCAGAAGCTCGTGCATGAGTGGCAGGCGACCTCTTTCATCGTCCCTGTGCCTGGGTAGAAGAACGACTGCTCGAGTCCTCCGCGGTGGGTGGAGATGTACAGCACGGACGGGTCGGACAAGAACGCGTTCTGCACGCCGTTTCCGTGGTGCACGTCCCTGTGCCACGGCCACCGCACCGCGCCACAGAGTCAGCTCTGCAACCGTGCACAGACAAGGGGGAGGATTCCGGTCGCGAGTCTGCGGCCGTGTCGTACCAGTCGTAAATGAGCACCCGCTTGCAGCCCCACTTTTCCCGCGCGAGCTGCGCGGCGACGGCGACGTTGTTGACGAGGCAGAAACCCATGGCATGCGTGCGTTCCGCGTGGTGCCCAGGCGGGCGCGTCACAGCGAAGCCGTTGGTCGCCTCGCCCTCGCAGACCTGCCGTGTGAGTTCCGAGACGCTTCCCGCTGCCACGGCGGCGACCACATTGCTACGTCCCTTTTGAAAATAGCTGCCCGTGCGCAAACAGTGAATCAGCATGCGGGGGACGGGGATACATGCAAAAGGATCGGGCTTGATCCCTTCACGGCAACACGCTCACAGGCCGAATTCTGGCCTGCTCGGCGCACATGGCGGGGTCGAGCGGGTCTCGATTCTCACGTCGAGTCGTCCATCGTCGGCTTCCCGTTGAAAAGCTCCTCGAGATACTCCTCCGTGTGGATGCTGCGCAGCTCTTCCATTGTCGCCTCGCGCGGCGCGATTTCGCGGCACTGCCCCGCTAGCCCGCTGCTTTGCAGTTTCTCCCATGGTTCCGAACAGCGCGACGGATGCTCTGGGTGCATGAATCCGCTGTGCTTGATATGCTCCGGGTTGTACACGAGCGCCGTGCCCTTCCCTAGAGCCATCTTAAGTCGAGCCACGCCACCGACGCGGCAGCTGCGCCGTGACACGCATCCACGAACCGAGACGCGCAGGACAGCCTGGTTCTGGACAAAACCAGAAGTAGGTGCTGACATCGCTAGCAAGCAAACG
>Ga0115567_10005678_pt1 | contig 12052 bp, 11 predicted proteins | sample COGITO_mtgs_1204_2_FD_88679 | JGI IMG/M metagenome (GOLD analysis project Ga0115567, IMG submission 88679) | Pelagic marine microbial communities from North Sea - COGITO_mtgs_120412 | ecosystem: Environmental > Aquatic > Marine > Epipelagic | place: Germany:Helgoland, sampling site Kabeltonne...
GACGACATTTGCGCTTCAAAGGCTGGTGGTCGCTCATCGAATTGCAATCGAGCCCGAGCGACTGCTGCCGATACCGGTCTACCTTCTCGGGGGCCGTTCTGCAATGTGGTGTATTGAACGTGGTTTAGAAGTGCTGATTTGAAAGTGTTGACGGGTTAACTGCGCTCAAACTTACAAACACTGCCACACCGGTCGTCGACCTACCTTCGGTGCCCCAAACAAAACTCAGGCTGACCACCACCGAACAAAACGCTGTCAAACAGCACGACAAAAACCACATCAGGGTCAAGAGTTGCCCCAATCCACTTCTAAATCTTCATCGCTTAATTCCGATCAGTAGCTGATGAAACGTTAATTGTCTTTTGCTCGGGCTTGTGACCCTATATCTCACCCTCAATCGCCTTTTTGATCCATCGACTTAATGTCGCCACTGGGTGCGCACCAACAATCGCCGCGTGATTGTGAGCCAAGCGGAAGGCTGGCGCACCATTCGCCCCGCAATTGAGTGCTTCGTTATGCTGATCGATCGTGGATTTCAGGAGCTGCGGGTTATTGCTCCGTTCAAACTCGCTGGGGTCTAAGCCGCATTCGTCCCAAATTAGTCGGAGCGTTCTCTCGGCAGAAATGTCACGGTTATCTGAAAAATAGGCCTTAAGCAGCGCGTTATGAATACGATCAAACGCCTCAGCACTGAGCTCCGCGGCAGCCTTTGCGACCAAGTGAGGTGGAACACTATGAGAGGGTGGGCCTGCGTCGCTCTGCCACTTCCTAAATTCACCACTGGGTTTGTCCTCAGCGATCTTGAGCCAGTGCCTTGTATAATTCTTAAACTTTTCGAGATCTCGTGAGTTGCCTGGTTGAGGCCTCAGTAAAAAAGAACGCCAATCAAGTTTGAGTTGATCGCCAAATTCTTCTTTGAGTAGATCGACGCGCACGGCGGCGTTATAACACCAGGGTCACAAATAGTCGGAATAGATGACAAGCGTCGTCGTGTTCATGGAATCCACCTGCTGCAAATCCTATCGACAATATCATGATTGTGCTTAGAAAGAATTACCACGCTTTCCCCGCCCAAGAATAGCTTCCAGGTTCTAGCCGGTTAGCTGCTATTCCCGTCAGCCCATCTGAAGTTGTGTCGTGTGCCCGAAAAATTTTAGCTACAAGATCGTCTGATTTTCTCTGTTCGGTTCCGACAGGCACTGTCTGCAACGTTAGTGCTTGCCGTACGGCATAGGGGCCGAATGTCGAGCGATCGTGCGGTCCGACGTTTCGGTACACGCACAGGCAATCGCACCCATGGCATCTTCCTCATCCTGCTTTACAGCCAGCTACTCGGACTCGCGCGGCGGCCTTCGCCTTAAGGGTTAGGTCACCCGCTTTGTCGAGAAACCGTGAAACGCGCCTGGCTACCGTGTGGGCAAGGCGATCGAGGTCTTCACACACAGTGGTTTTACGGCTCGGCTGGGTGGGCGGTGTTTCGATTCAGATTAAGAGCTGAGCCAAACCGCTGAATCAGCGTATCCGCATCACCATCGACCACCATGAATTCAACAGACGCGCTCACCTCGTAACGCAGAAAATCGGCACTGGCTCAAATCGGTGGTTGGCACGCAGATTGCTTTAACCGAGGTACCTCACGCGATCGACCACCGAACCAACCCAAATAGGAGCAAATCATGTCGAAACGTAAACTTGTAGCAGTCACCAGTGCCTCATTAGAGTGCACGCTCGTTCTAGCCAGCGTTGTCGTTGCCATACCGTTTTTCAGTTAAAGCCTTACGACAGTAAAGCCTTACGACCGATACTCTGACAGTGGATACAACCGCGTGGCCAATACAATTCGATGTCGGCGGCTGACGACCCACACCCGGGCTGGTGCGCCCGCTCAAGGTCGCACGGCATTTTCGGCCTCTTCGACTTTTCTATGGCGGTCTTCCGCGCTCGGCAAGCAAGACACACCGACAGCAAATTAGCGTCGTCCAGATCGGCACGACAGCCTTTGCGTTCCGCAATGTGATTCACTCAAGCTGCCGCTGTAACGATGCTGGCTGACGCTCTCCACCATCCAATATCAACATTATGCTTTAATCCAAAGCTTATCTTCTGAATCGCGCGTGGCAATCGTTCGGTATCCGCGTTGGTACTCGAAATTTTTTTCAAGCGTTATTCATAACAGGCGTTTTTAATCTCGGGCATCACTTTTTTCCTGTTCTACCCACCCGGTATTTTCGGCAGACCAGCACCCACCTCGAGCCCCCTCAAATTGGGGCGCCTTCTCGGCATGGATGCGCTTAATGGTTATGAACAACTCGGGTAGAACCCCAGTAGAGCAAACCGATTATTTCCGCTAATGTAATTTCAAGTGTGAGCGAGACATGATCATGAGCCAAAGCCTAGCGTCGAAGTCGAGCCTGATTTTTTATGGCATTGGCAACCTCTCCCCTGCGATCAAATCAAACTTTCTAGGGGCGCCCATATTCTATTACTACAACAATGTACTCGGCCTTGATGCGCTGCTTGTTAGCTTAGCCCTCGCGATTGCGTTGATCATCGACGGTATTACCGACCCCTTGATCGGATATTTTTCTGACTACACCAAGAGCAAACTCGGACGGCGCCACCCCTATATCTTCGCCAGCATCGTGCCCGGTGCCCTGTTTTATTTCTTACTCATTACCTGGCAATTTGCTGATTCGCAGCTCGGGTTGTTTTTTCAACTCCTTTTATTAATCACGATGCTGCGCGTCTCTTGGACACTCTATCAAATCCCTCGAGAAGCGCTTGGCGCCGAAATCTCTAAAGATTATCACCAAAGGACCCAACTCCATGGCCTGAGCAGTTTTTTCGGATGGATTGGTGGTGCGGGTATCTTCTATGCGACCCAAAAATATTTCTTGAAGGACTCCTACGACAACTTCGAGGGCTATCAACAACTTGCCATCTGGGGTAGCAGCCTAATTTTAATCACCGGCCTTATCTTTGCGCTTGGCACACTGAAAGATATTCCGAAACTCGAACCACCCAAGACAGACCGACCTCAATCGGTTCGGGGAATATGGACAGAGATCAAAGCGACGCTCAATCACAAGTCTTGGCTCATGCTGTTTTTTTCGGGCGTCGTGTTTGCCGTATTTGTCGGGCTCACCAGCGGCCTTGGCTTTTATTTCAACAGTTTTTTTTGGGACTGGAAGCCTTCAGATGTCGCCATCTTTGCGATCGTCGATCTAATGGCGGCAATGTCCATCAGCGCGCTTGCTGGCCCCTTGGCCAAGCGTTTTGACAAGAAAAACTTGGCCGTCACCCTGTTTATTCTTTCGATCATCATTGGGCCAGTGCTGCTCATCCTGAGGTTAATCGATATTAATTTCGGGACAACGCTGCTACCCCCCAATGGCGAGCAATATGGCCCACTCTGGTGGGTCATGCTGATTCATTCTCTGATTGCTGCCTCGGTTGCCGTACTGGCCTGGATTCTCGTGGGCTCGATGACGGCCGACGTTGTTGAAGACAGTCAGACAAAAACAGGCCGCCGCGCCGAAGGACTTTTTTTCGCCGGACCTAACTTGATTCAAAAGTCAGTTTCTGGAATTGGGCTGATGATTAAAGGCATTTTACTCAGCGTCGTTGGGTTTTCTGCAAGCAGCAGTCAAGCCGACAAAATGATCGCAATCGAGCAGTTGGCGATCGCAATCGTCCTAATCAGTATCGTCCTGCCGTCGCTGGCGCTGTATCTTTTCTCTAAATATGAAATTACAAAAACCCTACATGACACCAATCTCAAGTCCCTGCGCTACTCAGAGTAGGACTCAACCCGACTCACTTAAGGGCACCACCGCCTGTCTTAGCCGACTCGGGGCAGGGATTTAACACGATATCCGTCGAAAGAGAGCGCCGATCGATATGCTTTGCGGGGCATAGGTTTTAGGAAAAGCGCCGCGAAAGATTCCAGGCTGAATAAAAGCCGCTCAATAACTTAGCGGCGTTACCACCAACGCGCTACAAGCTGCTGACGGGGCGCCCTGATTGCCAACTAAGAATCTAAAGGCGCAGTGAACAATGCCAGTGCTCAATCTCTGCGCTCGAGCTTCTCCAGGCTCATTTTGTCCTTGAGGCTCATCACATAAGCGGCTCCGCTGAGTACAAAAATTGCACCAGCCTCCGCAAGCAGCGTCAGGGCATCCATCTCCTTGCTCTGCATAACAATCAATCGGCAGAGCGCAGTAATGGCGATAATAATGGGTAGTGTCACTGGAATGCGGTTGGTTGAGTAAAACGCGCCGATCATGCCGATAATTTCAACATAGATAAACAAAAGAAACAGGTCAGGGAGCGTCACTTCACGGGCAACAAAAATTGAGAAAATTGCGTCTGCCGATGCGATGACGGTCAGCATCCCAATAATCGCCAGCAACGTTTTCTCACTGATAATGGTTGTCCAGTGCAAGCGTTGGTTTAAGCGATTTCTCTCCAAGATGAAGTCCAGAATACGATCAATAGCAGAGGGCTTTTGTTGTTCGGAATCACTTGATTCATTGGTCATGCGTTGGTCTTCCGTATGAGGCATTCCTTTAATGTACTTAAAAATGGACAGAAAGATACCCGTGGCGAACGCAAGCTAAAGCAGCGGCTAGGAACTAACGATGATCAAGACTGGGATAAATTGTCCAGCGAAGACTTCTTGACTGATCCTGTTCTGAAGAGGAGGTTCTGGGTTTCGAATTTTTCCGGATTCCGAGCCCTCTCAGAAGTAGACGCTCCCCCCGCATCTTCAGGTGAGACGGCCACGCTTGTTCCGCATCATGCGGGTGGGAAATGCAGACAAGCGATGCCCTCATGCGTTACCACTGCCAGACTTCGGCCCTGGGCGCGACTTCGAAAGGCTGAGACCAGCGCAGTTACCGCTATCACCACGGAGCCTTTAGTCAAGACATTCAACTCAATCCCGGCGGCAAGATTCCCCGGCAGCGGTAAGCTTGCCGCCAGAGGATTAGGGCTTCCCGGCCTGAGCACGTTGGGCATTTAAATACTGAATGAGCGTTAACGCTTCGGCTGGATCCATCCGTCCGATCGGCGAGTTACTGTAGGTTGACATCATGACCTTGCCGCCTTTGCTAATCACAAATTCACTCGGTTGAATATGATCACGACGGTCGTCCCACCACGAACCGAGCGCGTCACCGTCTGCGCGCGTCATGCCGTAGGCAACCGGAAATGCCAAGTCTCTCGCGACATCAGCGGTTTTATCCTGGGTATCAACGGTGCCCGCAATGATACTGACCCCCTCTGCTAAGAACGCTTCACGGCGTTCCTCATAGCCAGCCAAGAGCCGGCGACAATAGGGTCACCAATGGCCGCGATAGAACAATGCGATGGTTATGGGTGTCTCAAGATTGTCTGGAAACGAGAATGTCCCACCCTTTGCTAAATTGAGAGAGATGGATGGAAACGCGTCGCCTGAATTCAGAAAGTTCGGCATATAAGATGATCTCCTTTTAGTATCAACCCCGCACTGCGTTTTACTGATGGGGCTTGATCAAAAATTTCTCACCCGTCGCTTGCTTTGAATACGTTTTGATAGCGTCTTCGCTCAGCACTTCAACGAGTGATATCTCCTTGGTGTAGTGGCTGTCAAATGTTGTGGTGATTTCGTCTGCAACGCGCTGACGCAACGCGGCGAATTCTTCAGGACTAATTTTCTCAATGAAATAGGTGAGCAACCAGCCGCCAAGACTCCAAGCTAAACCAAAGGCTCGATTCAATACCGTCGGCGTTCGATCTAGGCCGCCATAGATGTAGACCTGTTTAAAAGTCGTCGAGCCATAAATACTGTGCCCCTCAACGCGCTTATTCGCCGCGATCTCCATCGCGGTGAGTATCTGACCAGCAAGTTTACCGCCGCCAGTTGCATCGAAGGCGAGGGTTGCGCCGGTTGCAACAATCGCGTCGACCAGATCATTTTGGAAAGTTGGTTCACTAGAATTGACAACATGCTTGGCGCCCAGCGCTTTAAGCTGATCAACCTGGTCTTGCTTGCGAACGATATTAACCAGTTGCACATCATCTGCTAGACAAATTTTTACTAACATTTGCCCCAGGTTTGATGCGGCAGCAGTGTGGACAAGCGCTGTATGGCCCTCCATTTTCATGGTTTCTATCATGCCAAGCGCTGTCAATGGGTTCACAAAACAAGAAGCGCCCTGAGCGGGCGTCGTACCCTCATGCATCACAATACAGCTCGCTGCCGGGACACATCGGTATTGTGAGTACATCGCGCCACCGGCAACACCGATGGTTTTACCAATCATGTTTTCTGCGCCCTCGCCCGCAGCGACAACAACACCGGCGCCCTCGTTACCAGCAGGCATCGCCACATCAAGTCTTGCTTGCAGTGCAGGCATCATGGCCGCGGGGACGTCCATACACGCGACGGTCTCATCGCCAGATCCGGTAACCCTTAGGGTTGAAACGTCCGCTGGCCCGAGTAACAAACCCAGGTCCGAAGGATTTATGGGAGAGGCCTCGACCTTCACCAGAACTTCACCCGCCTTCGGTTGCGGCATGGGTTCGGCTACAATTGAAAGCTCTATCGTCCCTGCGCTGGTTAAGGTGGTTCGCAGCGCTCGTGACGTTTCGTTGTTCATAAGTTTTCCTTTGGTTTTCTCGATGCATTGTGAAGTTTGCGAAATGTTTAGGTTTTATTGAACTTCAAAACAAAACCGTGTGTGCGGATCCTGACTGACAAGCCCGGCAAAGTCCAAGGGTACCAAACATCACCACTGGGCGGGAGAGAACCTGTCCGACAGATCTAACGCCAAGATCGTACAGCGCGCCCAGCGTATGCAACCCGATCGTGCAAACCCCAATTATTTACAAATCTCACTTCTTAAAACGTAGGCTTACGACCATCATGGGTTCACCGACAGATTGCCAACGCCCCAACGTATGCCCCGCCGCAACAACTCGTAGTAGATCGGATTATTCCAAGAACCCCTCACTACGGGCACGATCTCGACCATTGGTTTCATATCGTGCTTACCCGTGCAATGGCCCAAAGACAGATACAGCACCTCGCCTTCGCCAAAAGGATGCAGATACATTTGCGGCTGGCTGTCTCGATCGGTGCCGTAATCCGACTGCACGTAGCCCGCCGAGGGCTGGTTGTAAGTTGCCTCAAGCAAAACCGTTTGCTCGCCGATCGGCTCGCAGTAATAGGGCTCTTCATCGTGCACCTCAAAATCCTGGATTCCGGCCGTTAAAGGATGGTCGACATCGGTGACGCGCACTTCGAAACTGGTATTAGAAGGATGGGCCACGAACCGGCTGCCCAACATTGCCATAAAATTCGGCGCCAGATCTGGTGTATCGGGTTTACCGTTCACGAACTCAATGAGCGCGTTGGTTGCGTGCAAGGCAAACCAGCGGCCGCCCGCTTCTAGGTACTGCGCCAATCCTGCCTGCTGGGCTAGGCTAGGTCTTAAATCACACGTATAAGTGATCAACAAACGCGCCTTCTGAATGGCTTCAATATCGCTAAAGTCTTCGGCCACTCGCGTGTGAATGTCCTCGTTTTCCGCCAGTAGTTTTAAAATTTCGAGCCGAGCGAAATTGGTGTCGTGGTATTTCGCATTACAGACGAGGTAAACGTCAATCTTTGGGTTGTTGGCCATGAACGCGCTCCTTGTTAACGATTCTCCGCAACCATCATGCTCGATGACCGCTGCCCTGTGCGATGTTGTCTAACTCGGTTTAACGCGCCCGACCCAGCAAGCACCATCCTATTGTGTCTTTAAAATGCTTCTAAGACTCCTCGCGATCTGGAATCAGATACCCCCTATCATCCCGAATCTCCGGACCCGTAACCCTGGCACGGCTGTCACCGAATGGCGCATCCCGGTCGGCCAGCGCGGCCCGCAACCCTTCCGTTGCAATCTGCTTGAAAACATTCTTAGCCGCTTGGGCGGTATGCGCCCGAGCATCATTTTCAGCTGCAAGTCGCTGCAGAACCTGAGCGCCCATCAGCTCCATGCCTACGTTTACAATACGCTTGTTGGTCGACAGCATCTCGGCGTCGATCCAAGACAAACGATCCGCTAAACCTTCTACCTCCTGCTCCAAATACGCATCCGGCACAGATTTCAAAACCAAGCCAATTTTGGCCGCATCCACGCCGCTGACTGTGTCCCCAGTCAGGAGTAAGCGCTTGGTCCATTGCGGACCAATGTGATAGAGCCACATCTGGTTCGGTGCTGCCCCCATGTTTCTTAGGGCGCTATAACCAAAACTTGCGGTATCTGAGCAGATCAGCAGGTCGCAATACAAAGCGAGATCCGTGCCGCCGGCATAACAGTGACCGTGAATCTGAGCGATCGAAGGCTTGTGCATTTCAGTCAGCGTCCGCAGGCAACGCTGGAATCGCTCGATGTGCCAGGCATCATCATCCATTCCGCGGCCTTTGCGACGATCAACGCCGTCATCTTCAGCTGAACGCGACGGCGTGAGGTCGTAGCCTGAACAAAAAGAGGTGCCGGCACCTTTTAGAATGACGCAATGAACTGCTTTGTCGTCATCGGCTTCCCACAAAGCCGCACGTAATTCTTCTACCAATTCGATCGATAAGGCGTTGCGCTTTTCAGGGCGATTGAGCGTGATGCGCGCTCGGCCCCGTTCGACTTCATAGGTGATGTGTTTAAAAACTTGACTTGGCATCTGCTCGCCTATTGTTCCCCTTGTTTCTGATATGCTAACACCAAAATGGGCAGGAGAATTTGATGTCGGCATTCGGATTGAATCGTCCAATTACCACGCAAGAAAAACAGGCTTTTCATCGCGATGGCGCGGTCCTTTTAAAGGGTGTCCTGGCGAGCCACTGGAACGCCTTGCTCGAGGAGGGCCTTGAGTTCACCCAAGCAAACCCAGACGGGATGTCGGCGGGCGTCGCCATGCCCCTGCGGATCGATCAGTTTCCAGCCTCGCACTCGCCGTGCCTTGACCAACTCATGAAGACGTCCCCGATCGCTGAGATCGTAGGCTCAGTCCTCGAAGCCCCGGTTCGCTTTTATATGGACCAGATGTTTTATAAACCGGCAGGCAAGGTTTTTCCAAGTGCCTGGCATCAGGACACAAGCTACTACAATATTGATGGCCACCAACTGGTAAGGGCTTGGGTTTGTGCTGACCCTGCGCCCCGAGACGTCAGTATCGAGGTTATTCGCGGCTCGCACCGTTGGAATGTGACCTATAGACCGCCGGTTGGCCTGGATCCCAAAGCGGATCCCGAGGGCGCCGCAAAACTCGAGCAAGCGCACGCCGCCGGTGAAATTCTGATCGGACGCGAGGCGCATGAAAAATGGACCTACTTTGATTCATTTTTAGATCCAAGCCTGCCGGTGCTACCGGATATCGAAGGACACCGCGAATCCTTCGAGATTCTTGGTTGGGACTATGAACCGGGGGACGTGCTGCTGTTTCATGGGCACATCCTGCATTCGGCTCGAGGCGGCGCAACGTTGCCGCACCCAAGACGCGCCCATGCTTCGCTTTGGGCCGGCCCTGATGTGCATTATCTGCGCAGGCGGAGCCAAGCCATTCCGGACCCCTTGGCGCTGTATGACCATCATCCGCAGGACGGCCAGCCGTTGTCTGAGTTTCCTGAAGTCTTTCCGATTGCTTGGGCGCCCACCGACTAAGACGCCGCGCAAACCCAGTCATCTGAATGACCGCATAGCAATCGATGCGCCATCGCGCCCTAATCCCGCTCGCAGGGATCGCTTTGGGTCTCTGACCAGCATTCTGTGCAGGCTTAATATCAGCGCAAAGGCGGACTCGGCCTATCTCTGAAGAAGTTGGATTCAAGATTTTCTAAGCGCTTTTCTTTGGTCACGCTATGGTGTGATCGCGTTCAGACTGACGCCCTGCAAGGCTGGTCGCGCGCGCCCATCCAATCAGTTTGGGCGTTTAGGTGTTTTGGCGAAATCCTAAATGAACCGAGTACAGCTGACTCAACGCCGGTTATTTGAGATTTGCCAAAAACTCACTCACCCAACCCGTTTCAACCGTTCAGCGCACGTTTTACCAAACGTCCAAACAGTCCAAAACCGCTCGTTACTGAAACAGGTTCTTGACGGAGTCGCGGTAGTTTCTGGAGACCTTTAACGTTTTGCCGCAAGCAAGCTCGAGCAACCCGGCGCCTTTTGCAAGCGGCGTCAGGCTAACGATTTTTTCAACATTGACAATGGTCGAGCGATGAATTCGCGCAAAGGTCCGCTCATCAAGCTTGTCAACGAGCTCTCGTAGGGTGCTTCGCATCACCAAAGTCTCACCGAGGGCATGAACACACATATAGTCGCCGGCGGCATCCACCCAAGCAATGTCGTCGAAGGGGACAACTTTTACCACCCCAGAATCCCGGACCAACAGCTTTCGGAGCATGCGATGGCGCGCGCTATTGTCTGCTTGCAGCGATGCTGATTGATTAGGATGGTTTGTTTTTTGTGAGGACGAGACAGTCCCCATCTTTTGTCTTGGCTCCGACTGAGGTCGGGCTAAGTCCCCCATCATGTGGTGTTGATCCATCGCGTCAAGCGTATCTCGCGCGATGTCAAACAAGCGGTCCGCATCAAACGTTTGAGGGTTGTATTCAACGGCCATCAGCGCAGGGCTGGTTGCGTTTGTTGCGACGGGCTCGGTCAGCAGTACGATCTTTGGTGCGTACTGCGCATGCAGTGTCGAGGCAACGAACGAGGCATCCGGCGCCGTAATCCGAGTGTCTAGGATCACAAGGCTCGGCCTTAATTCCTCGCAAGCTCTTAGAATCTCATCCCCCGTTGGACACGCTGCGACAACGTCAATCAGTCGCTCATTGCGCAGCATCTCTTTCAACTTCATCAACACTGATCGGCCACTACACCCCACAACCGCCTGGACCGTGTCAGCTGGCCAAGCGGCCCGCTCACGCCGTCCATCAAAACGCTGCATTTGATTACTTGCCACTGGACACAACCCCCTGCATTCAATTCGAACCTGCATCGATATTAAAAAATCGCTCTCAACCCCCTACACACCTTAAAATGACAACGGTGTCATTTCTTGTTTTAAGCTTAAATGACAACGCTGTCAACCTTACCAGCATGCCCAAAGGACGCGGTAAGCTGACAAATGGATTATTCAGGCGCGTGCCAGCTGGTGAGCAGCCTTCCGGACAAGCTTTTCTGGCATCCTGTCCAACCCGGCATTGCGCTCACGCCGAACGCGGTTCTCACAGGCAACCATCGCAGGGGCCAATGTTCAGGCTAAATTTAGCGAGCAGGCACCGCCTAATCTGCATTTTATTTTGCGCCGAGCGATCAGCACTTGAGCGCATCGGGTGCCGCCCTATGCGGTGAGCGCGCCCGGACTCGTCGCGTGCTTCGCACTCGGCCGCTTGCTCAGCGCATGACCGGCGTGACACCCCTTTTTTTGTGCTTTCAAGGTCGTAGATTAGCGCCGCAGCGCCACTAAGCCTATATCGCGATTGAAGAACCCGCGCGCGATACCTGGCGTTTGTCGACTTCACAGTTCAACGCTCGCCTGATTAAGTTTCGCAGCGTTTCGTCAATCATGATGTAATATTGATCACAAAATGATTGAGCGTCGCCGCAGCACAGGCGACGACGGCTTTTACAAAAAAGCATTTCAGGCACCCAATCCAAAGCATATCCGGGGCAAAAAAATGACTATGCTCAAGCGATTTAACGTACGGGTTTACGGTATTTTGATCAATGCTCAAAACCAATTGTTGGTGAGCGATGAGCTGATCAAGGGCAGTCAATTTACCAAATTTCCAGGTGGCGGCTTAGATTGGGGAGAAGGCACTCGGGATTGTTTAGCTCGTGAGTTTAAAGAAGAACTTAACCAACCCATTGACGTGCTGGAACACTTCTATACCACCGATTATTTTCAACCATCGGCCTTTCGAGAAACCGATCAACTAATCAGCATTTATTACCATGTCAAAATTATTGGTGAACAACGATTTGAGGCGAAAATAGCGCCTTTTGATTTTCCGCCTGATGCC
>Ga0115567_10005681_pt1 | contig 12049 bp, 16 predicted proteins | sample COGITO_mtgs_1204_2_FD_88679 | JGI IMG/M metagenome (GOLD analysis project Ga0115567, IMG submission 88679) | Pelagic marine microbial communities from North Sea - COGITO_mtgs_120412 | ecosystem: Environmental > Aquatic > Marine > Epipelagic | place: Germany:Helgoland, sampling site Kabeltonne...
ACGTCGTGCTTAGCAAATATTTGCACGAGAACCTAAAAGATTTGGTGTAAATGACATCGCTTGGGTCGACCAGCGCTGGAAAACGTGGTTTTTAATAGTGTGCTTCCGATTGTCGATGTGCTCGGTCCGAATGGCTCGAGCAGACAGATGTGTCGTCGCGATGCACGCGGCTTTGTCTTCATCACCAACAAGACGGCGGCGCGCTTTTACCAAGTACTGACACAATTAGTTTATCAGTAAAAGAGTGTTTAATACGTACTGACACAGATAGTCTATCATACAGAGTAGCGCTTGCGTGCCTGAGGGCGTGCCTCAGTGCCTCTGAGCAAGTTTGCTCCAGGCCCCGTCCTTCTGCGGACAACGTTGCCTTAGGTCCTCGAGCATGCAATCAAGAGCCCCCAGCGCCGCCTCACGAAGTTCACCCTGCGGCAGAGCGCGCCACATCACGTCCCGGTGTGGAGCGGTATAGCGATGCAGCAACCATGCTGCAAATCGCACCGCGTTCGACCTCTCCGCGTCACGATTCGCAGCAAGCCTGCGGCAGCCCCCCGGGCCTCACTCAGCTCCAGCTCGCCAGCCCGGCACAGCTCACGCCCGGTGCGGCTCTGGCCACGGTTTTGGCGGGGCATGCAAGCTACTGTCGCCAGGAGGGATGCCATGGTCGCAGACCTGTCCTGAAAGCGCGACCGAGCGAAGCGCAGAATGCTTGCGACGCGGCCCTCTTCGCTACTTTCTCTCTGTTGCCCCCTACCCGCTTCCACTGATCCTGCAGATTCTCTCAAACCTGAATTCGTCGATTCCCCCTGGACCCCCGAACCCAGCGCTTCTCCCCATGCGCACAACTCTTCCGCCAGCGACGTGCCACCTTCGCCAACCTCGCCAACGGGACTTCCCGAACTTTGGCTTGAGTCACCACCCTCGCCGCGGCTGCCAAAACGAACCCAGGAGCGCATCAACGAGCGCAACGCTCCCCACAGAGCGTCATGTCCGGGAAATCGCTGGATCAAATCGCGCGAGAACGCCATCTCTTCCAGCAACGGCGATGGCAGCGCGCCCCTGTCCTCTCCGTCTTTTGCCGCATTCCCATGTGCGCGCTCGTCGCCGCATAAACGCAGATCCAGCAGTGCAACCCGAAAATGCTGCGCGGCGCTATCTGAGACGTGCATTTTTGCAAACACCCGTGCATCCTCGGCGATGGCCCCCAGCCTGCACTCTCCAGTGGCTAGGTCAGTCCTCTACTTGGGAAAGGTGAGGGGGTGACATGCTATCAAGGCGCCCACTGTACACTCGACGACCTGACACACATCTAGAGTAGTGTTTGATACCTGTCGGCAGGGATCCGCTCGCACATCCAGCGTTTGTAGCTCCATGCATTGTAGTTTTTGTGATACATTGTCACAGCTCTGTGCGCACCGGCGGCACTCGAGGTGATCAGCTCCTCGATAAGCCTAGTGACTCGAAAGAAGCAATGCAGGGTGTTCACCTGTCAATGGCAGCGAGCTCTTTGTCGACAATTTCAGGCAACCCAGCCACGCCACCCTGCGCATCGAGAAGCGGAATGACGACCCACCGCCGATGCGCCCACGCCTCCTGGCACTTCTGGTGCTTCGACTGCACAAGGTCCAGGAAGCGCAGCTCTGCCTTGCGGCACCACAGGCCGGCATGAATGAGCCGCTTGCGGTGGTTCCAGGCTGAGGCGGTGTCCGCGGAGATGAGGAGCAGGGCCCGTGTAAACTTCAGCATCGCGGCGGCATGCTCCTCCTCTGCCCACCACTCAGAGATTTTCTGCACGCGCGCGACTCCCATCTTGGCAGCAGTGAGCAATGCCGGCAAGCACCAGTATGCCAGCGCCAACCTCTGCTCCACCACCACGACAGCCCCTGCAGCAACCTGCGGCTCGATTTGTCCACTGCCACAACCAATCGCCTGCCATGCCGCCTCCTCTGATAAGGGCCCATCTGCGAAGAGCAGGCCGAATTCTGTGAGGCCTGGGTGATCACGGAAGGTATTCTCAAGTGCGTCGAGAATGTTATTACCGTCAACCTGCCCCCCCTGGTCCAGATCGGGGTGGTTGAGCGGCATTGAGCGGCCAACTAAGTAGCGAGATTGACCACTTTGGTTGAGCGGCGTGAAAGTGGTTGATGCACAAAGTTTACGCTCTGAGGGTTGCAGGCCAGGGATCCCGCCACGGGAGAGGGCTTTCAGGGATGGAGCACAAGGACTGCGGTGACGAGCAGCCAGCAAAGCGCCAGCGTGTTGGAGAGGATTGCGCAGACGCCATGGTGACGGAGGAATCGGCGCACATCTGTGCCAAGCGCGCAGCCCCAGCGACGTCCCAGCCTGCGTGCCTCACCTCCCGCGACAAAATCCTCGCGGTCGAGCGGGACTACACGCACTTCTACCTTCTCGATGTTATGGACGAACCCGGTGCAGATCAGTTCGTTTACAAGCACTTCAACTCTCTCTGCGTGGTCGGGGTAGCGCCGTCGCACGTGGCCTTCGCCAACGGGAGGAAGGTGCAGGGCCCTGGGCCCAGCGCCTAGCCCCCTCGCGGATGCGCTTTCACTGGTAGCATTTTCTCGGGTGGTTGTATTAATGGCACTTGGACCGCTGTGCGACTTCTGACCCCACGATCGTCGTGCACCCCTGGGCCCCAGGTGGTCAAGGTCGACTTCGACGTTGGCCGAAGTGGAGACAAGACGCAGGCGAACAAGCCGTCTGGCAAAAAGAAGTCCGGCGCTCTGTATGCCCTCCTGTCCAACCAGTCACCTGAATACTCACTTCCGAATTGGGCCTCACGGTTACAGTCGCCCCGCTTGCATTCTGATGCGTAGACGACCCCTGCGCTCAGATACGTGAAGGAGGACTCACGCATGTGCGACCTTGTATGCGACGACGGCTCGCGCTTTAAGGTCCGCAGCGGGATCGACGGCCATCTCCTCGAAATGAATAAGCGGCTGGGAGAATCCTCAGATCCCATCAATAACAAGCCCAGGCAGGAAGGCTACATCGCTATCATCCAGCCGAAACGTGATGAGGGCACACAGAGCAACCCCCACCTTCTTACAGTCGACGAGTACCGAGCCAAGCGACCGGGTGTTCTGATTTAGGTTCACCGCTATGCATATGCTGCACGGGCATGGTTGCTGACTGTAGATTCGCGAAAGTAAAGCCGTTGTCACAGCTCTCTTTTTCCCATTTACTGCGGAACAGGGCTGCTTCGCAATGTCGTCGGTTTGGGAGGAACTTGAAACCTACATGGAGCGCAGTTCTGGTCTCAAAGGCCAAGAAGATCGCCAAGTGAGTTGATCCAGTGGTCGGCAGATAGCAGGGACTGCTCGTTGTGCGCCTTGACGCGGTTTTCGAGGTCCGTGCGCGAGTTCCCCGACGAGCGGATCAGGTCTGTGACAGTGTACGGAGTTGTCTCATTCTCACGGATCGTACGCAACGTGTAGTCTCCTTGGTGTCCACAGCGGTACCAACCGCATTCCTCCGCGCAGCAGTCCCACTTCACCCAACACGCATCCCTGTCCTCGTTGACCTTGGTGATGAACCCTGCACCTCCGCCTGAGTGCGCCAGCCTAGGCTTGATAGGCATGATTCGCAGGCCGACCTGGCAACGCACCTCCTGTGAGCTTGCACCACGACTGACTGAATATCAAAAGACAGATCTAATTCGCCACACGGCGCAGGCGCATATCTGATGTTGGGCCAGTGCGGGACCACCTCCAGGGTTACATGAAGTCCAACTATCTCGACATCTCTGCCAACTTCAATGCGCGCGGTATCAGCCACGTCTCGCTGATACCGGTCGATTTCGCGACCCGGACACCACCCGCCCTGCCATCGTCGATTTGGCACTACAATTTCCTGCGGCCCACCGGGGCCCTCCTCTGGCAACGCGGGCCGCTGTGCTGGCGGCGTAGGAGCCGCAACCTCACTGGCTAGGCTCTCCTGCAACTGCTGCGTTGCGTTCCGGTACTTCACCTCTGTCTGTGGTGAAGGCGGCCGTGGCTGCACAGCTTGGATGGGTGCGATATCGTCAATGCTACTCCGGCGCCCTGGCACTGCAGAACTGCGGGGCGAGGCGCCCATGGCGATGTCCCCCGCCTGTGATTTGCCGCCAATGACCTGCATGAAGCTCTCCTTCAATGCCGCCTTCTTTTCTCGCAGCAGCGCAATCTCGCCCTCCAGCTCTTTTGCATTGCACTCCGAAGGCTGGTTGCCAGGCTGCCGAACCCCAGTGCCGCCCTGCGCCCAGCCGGGTCCCGGGAGCCCCATCGAGATTGCCTCGATTTGTGCTAGGGCAGTCTCCAGGCTCTCGGCGCTCTGAATAGCCCGCCTTTGCTTCATAGAAGCACTCGGGGCAGAGCTTACAGGCTGCTGTTGTGGCGGCGAGGGCGTCTGTTGCAAAACATGCCCTTCCTTCGCCTGCTGCTTCTCCTCCGCCCTGTCCGGCACTCCTGGACTCCCAGGACTCATCGACGGAGAGGGAGCAAAGCCAGGATCGCCCTGCCCTGCAGGCCTTCGTGGGGTCTCCCAAAGCCCCTTTTCAAGCGTGCGAGGACTGGAAAATTTCCCGTCAAGTCGCGCAATATTGATCGACAGCCGAGGCACTCCCTCTGCGATCGACAGCCGAGGCACTCCCTCGGCTGCGGTTCCGACGGAGGCTTCAAGTCCGGATGGCACGAGCCCGAATTTTTCGTTGATGCGGCTGACTGTAGCAGACGAGTGCTGGTTGAGAAGCTCGGCGCGAGATTTGACCATCTGCGAACGCATGTCGCTCTCCGCGACCCGCCGCGCCGCCTCCAGCATGCTCTCACCCCCCGGATCCGCCACAACCTGGGGTCCACCTTCCTCTACCTGCGACACTCCGGACCACTCGGTGGGTTCACTGCGCATTTGGTCTTCTGCACTAAGGTGATCCGCCATTTCGCGGGACGCGGCTCCCCGGAAGGCGCAGAGCGCCGCTTCGAGGTACCTCGGAAACCTCGGGTGCGAAATCCCTAAATTACCAGGAGTTCTCCCGGTGTGGGATGACCACTTGTAACTGCTGATCGGCAGTTTCTTCAGAGCTTGGACGTGCCTATCGAGGTTACTTCGGGGGTCCCTCAGAGGGGCCTGCCAAAAGACGATGGCAACGAGGCTGCCCTCCATTCAAAGCAACAGTCAGAGACTCCGTGCCCTTGCGGATGCCAGTCGTCGGTCTACTGCGGCCTCGGGAGCTTCAGGGCGCCACGATCAGCGCTTCACGAAACTGCGAGGTCCGTACGAGTCGCACCCTGCCAGCGAAGGACACTTGGATTCCTTGAGCTGACGTCGCTGCACGTCGCGTAGGTGTTCTGGTTAACAATCTCTTAAAGGAGTACCATAAGCAGGTTTGCCCCACTTTCCGCGCCCGTGTTCGCGAACTAATTGATTATCACCGCTTCCTGCCCCGTCGAAGCCCAGCTGCAGCATCCCTCAAATGAGTAGCTTAAATTATCCATTTCCCTGATGTTCGTGCTTGATTCCGTACCATTTCAGACGAAGCGGCGAGGAGACCAGATGGTGTACAACCTGGCTGTGATGGAGGTGGACAGGATTCTGCAGCAGGGCAAACTCAGCGAGGCCCATCTGGTCGAGCTGCAGCGCAACTTTGCCAAAGGCGCAATGATGCCGCCTCCGAGCGAGTCCAGAATTGCACACATATCTCACAGCGTGGCGCAAGAGAACGCAAACCAGGGTCCACGTAGCGCAGCAACAGAAGAGCAGGGAGCCGTGGCAATAAGGGAAGAACAGACGCAAATTCTTTCTCAGGTGCCGCAACCGCAGCTGGACACAAGCGACAGTGTGTCAATAGCAAATAGTACGGCCACACCTGGCGGTACACGCCGAAAGAAGCTGGTGGACGAGTGGAGCATCATCACGCTTTACAACGACGTGGCTCACCTGGAGGAGGAGAACAAGAAGAAGGAGAAGTCACTCTCAGAGCGCGACAATCTCCGCAGGACTCTTCTGATGCAGGCGCAGGAGCGCGATCGGCAGAAAAAAGCAGCGCGGCAAGCGGAGCTGGACTCGGCCAAGGATCAGGTTCGGGCTTACGAGAAATGGAAGCAAGAGCAGGATGCGGCGCTGCAGCGGAAGCTCGACCGGCGTGAGGTCGAGAAAAAGATCGAGTTCGAGGAGCGGAAGCGCATTCAGACCAGACGAAAACAGATAGCGGAGCAAGAGCTCCGCGAAGCAAAGCACATGATTGCTGGATTTCAACGGGAAATCGATGAGGAAGAGGCGCGCAGGGTGGCCGAGATCGATGAGAAGAACCGTCGTTACCAGGCCATGCTAGCGGACAACGACAAGGAGCTCGAGCGAAAGCGCCAAATCAAGGAGGCCGAGCGCGCCGAAAACCAGCGCCTCTTCGAAATGCAGATAGCGCGGGCAGAGGCGGAGGACAGGCGGCGGCAGCTGGAGGAGGCGAAGCGCCAGGAGCGGTTGAAAAAGGCCGAACGGATGGCCGGTGACCTGAACAACCGTGCTGCAGAGATGGAGGCGGAATTGGAGGAGCGGGTGAGAAAGGCGCAGGAAGAAAATGCACGGCGCGAGGATGAGCGCGATCGAAAGAAGCGAGAGGCCAAGGCGCATCGGGACCAAGAGACAGCCCGAGTGCTGCAAGAGCAGGTGCGGCGCAAGGAGGAGGAGCGCGCGCGGCTGGCAGAAGAGAATCGCCGTGTGGCAGATTCTTATCGTCGCGACGCAGAGGAATTGGCTCGCCAGCAGGAGCAGCAGCGGCAGGAACGTTTGGCAAAGCGCCAGCGCGAGCGCGAGAGCATCACCCAGCAAATTGCCATGCGGAACAGCAAGAACAAGGTGGACAGTGGCATGAGCGCCACCGAACTGCGCATGAATGCGCATCTGCTCAAGCGTGTACTACGGCAGGCACCTGAGCTCAAGGAAGCGCCTCAAATTCCTGAGGATTTGGTCATGCGCATCGAAGGCGCATCGCTTCATGACCAAAACCGCACCGAACGCGCATAGGAAACGGGCAGTGGCTTCGCCGCCGCGTGTGGCACGAACCGGGAATTAGTCGAGGATGCATGCGCACAGCGTGAAAAAGGTTGTGATAGGTGCGTGCATTTTGTTGGGGAGAGGACGCATACGGCGTGGAGAAGGTTGTGGGTGCTTGGGTGGGTGCAGGTTGATAATAAATAAATTAGACCACCTGTCCACTACAGGAGTTTTCCAGCGGCAGCACTATTCGAAGGACACAATTTGTAAACCCAGAAAAGAACACCGCCGTTAAATCCCCACCCTCTCTACAACAAGCCCTCACACGCGCGTCAAAAGATGTTCATCAGCGATGACCACCAGCTAGTGCTCTTCTTGGTCTTCTTGGAAGCCGCCTGGGTGAGCGCCTGTGCCTTGGCCTTACGGGCAAGGCGCATGCCCTTCTGAAGCGACGACACCATGTCAGCTTCCGTCGGCTTATCCCAGATTTTCTCCCGCGCATCGTGGGAAAGGTGTTTGTACAACCTCTTCGTGCCCTCGTTGTCCAGCTCGTCCACCTCGTGCACAGGTGCGTCGCCCCAGTGAATAGTCGCATCGTTCTCATCGCCCGCCTTCGTATCCTCTACCAGGGTCTTGATACGCTGCCACTCGTCCATGCACCGCTTGCTCGTGTTCCACTTGCCTTTGCATCCTCGCAGGTAGCCCCACTGAACCTTGCTATGGACGAGATTGTAGATCATATCCCGCGTCAAGCGCTTGTTCCTGGCCTCGACCAAATCTCTAAGTCCATCCTCCATTTTCACCTTGTCCTCAACATTCACCGGCGGCACAACCCTTTCGTTCTTGAGCCCTGTATCGGTAACGCCGTGCACCTTACCGCCGAACATAACCATGAGAACCTTGCGCTGGTTCCCGCCCGCTTCAACCACAGCATTCTTAAGCCAGTCGCTGAGCAGCTTGGCCTTCTGCGCGTTGTAGTCGTACTTGTTGATGATGCCCTCCTTATGAACCCCGTCCAAGTCATGGAGAAGGGTGATGTATCTTGCATCATCGTCCTCGAGCGGCTGGACAGTAGGGAAACCAACCCCCAAAGTGTGGTCACCGCCGTTGAGCGCAGCCACTGCTTCGTTCGAGCCCGACGCAGTCATGTTCGCTGCTGTGAGAACAACTGAGCGCGCCATCCTGGTGACATAGTCGTAAACCTGGCTGTGCACCCGGTTGAGGATGCGCGTCTTGAGTGGTGCCATGAGGTGCGCGCGAAGCTTCTCCTCCTCGGGAAGTGACAGGCCCTGCTTCTGCGCGATCCCCTTGACCGCACGGTCGACCCTGACCTCCGCCTCGTCGTTGAGGTCTGTAATCATGGGATCCGCGAGTGAATCCACAATCGGAGTCAGAATGGGATTTTCGCGCGAGTCATTGGAGCGCGCCCACTGCAGCGCCTCGGCCATGTAGGTAGGCTCCAAAGTCTTCATGAGGCCAACGAAGCGCCCGACAAACTTCTTCTGCACCTTGGCGGCCTCATGATCGAACATCCCCTGAAAAGGACGATAGACCTCCTTCCCGGTCCTCTCTACGATCTGCGCATGATGTACCGCCCTGTCGTAGTCCTTCTGGTTGTCCGCAGTCCACGGCTCCGCAGACACTCTACGGGACCGACCCGTCCTGGCAATTTTTCGTGAATGCACCGCATACGGAAGAACCGGCTGGGAGGGACCAGCTTCATCACTGTCGGAAGCTTCGCCGTCGGTTCCAAGACGCTGTGTGTGACTCTTCGACCGGTGCCGCCCCCCTGTCTCAGCATTGGCCAGCTGCTTCTGGAGCTCCCCGATCTGCTTCTCCAGCTTCGCGTTGCTGGGAGATCCAGTGCCGAGGAGTGCAGCAGGGGACTGCTGAAGCGCTATAGAGGCCATCGCGATCACTGCCAGGGCACCCAGAAGGGCCCCGGCGAAGGCAGCCTGCCTCCGCGACGTGGACAGCATTCTGCGGCCCTTCAGTCTAATCAGGTGGTTGGCTAATTTGAGTCTCATGTGTTCTACAGGTTACGGGCCCCAACCTCTTTGAGCCATCTCGGCATGGTCAGGGTTCCGATGGGGCGGAGCCTCCCTGCATGTCTGCTCGTGCTACTGATGCTGGGATTCGGGTGCAGTGCGCTCGAACACGTTAAGTTTTCAGAGCTGGATCCAGCGGCGCCCAACCAGGTTGTCCTAATGATGGAGCACGCGGACGACAGTGGAGAGGAGATCCTCAACGCTGTGCTTGAGACTGAGGAATTCATTCACGACATTGGAGGGGGAAACATAACGTTCAAGATGTGCGACGCATCGAATCCTGTCAATGCTAAGGCGATGGCGGAGAAGGGTCTCCAGGACTTCCCGCTGCTTTTCGTTTCAATCGCGGGGCAGGGGATGGGTGCGCCTCCTGGGCCGTGCCACATCGCCATGTGCGGCGCAGGGATTATCACTACGCCACCATCGTTGAGATTTGAATGCATGTGCCTTGGCAGATCGCTACGTCCGGGAGATCACGACAGAAAAGCTATCAGAGTACTTAGTCACCATGTTGGAGCCCACATCCGACGAAGACGTCTTCCCATACAAGTGCTGCCATCCCCCATGGCCCACTGCGCCCCGGTTGATCGAACGATTGATTTTCGCGTGTGAACGTAACGTTTCATATGTGTCTGCCCAGCGAGGAATACATCACGCCCAAGTACCCGGTTCTGGTCAAGTTCTATGAGAAGTGGTGCTCGCGCTGCCTCGCAATGCAGAAAGCATTTGAGAACGCGGCGACCCGAATGGTTCATCCCGCTTAGTCCTACCTGAATCCGCACCGGCTGATATTCCGTGTCTATATGTAATCGACCGGCTCGATGCAGGCGGGCCGGGTCATATTCATGGAGGTAGAGTGCTCGGCCTCAAGCATCACTCAGCAGTTCTGCACGAAGCACAAGGTCGATGGCTTTCCGACGCTCAAGCTCATGGGTGGCGGACTACCGAATGCAATCCTGTTTGAGCGTGATCGGAGCGTCCAGGGGATGGTCGAGTTTCTAAACGAGCACGTCCCTGAAGAAGACAGCGAGGATGATGGAGCGGGCGAGGCTCCAGCGGATGCCACGGAAGTGCCTGCTGCAGGGGGGAAGGCGGAGTTGTAACGTGGGTGCAGCAGACATAGTCAGAGATGGTAGGACGTGCGGGGTGAGCAGTGGCTAGTGTGCCGACTTGAATGAATCGCAGAGACGCGCACTGTGCGTTTGGTAGCGAGAGAGATGCAGTGAGAGCAGGAATGATGAATGATGAGAGAAAGTCCTGTGGCGGGCCCGCCACAGCGGAAGAGCCGGCTTGGGGAAGGCACCGCCTGGGGTTCGGGCAGAGGACTCGATTCCATGTCCCCCGTCGGCGTAGGCCTCGCGCTGGCTGCGTCAGGCGCTGGAAATGGCTTGGAGGTGACCGACATCGTCAAGAATGGACCAGTCGCGCGAACCGGCAGGTCAACACACCAGCTTCCAACGGGCGCTGTGCCCACGGGAGCGATGACGGGTTGCCGATTGAGCACGGCGATGGCCGAGTTTGCTTCTCAGCTGACTGAATTTTGGCAGGGTAAGACGCGGCGACACGCTGAAGAAAGTGAACGGCATGATTGTAGAGGACAGGGACACGGCACGCAACCTGCTGCTTGGTGCACCAGGGTCATTAGTGAGCCTCACCTTCCTCCGACACAACATGCTAGGTACGCCGACCAATCCATATAAGACCCGCTGAATGTGGCTTGGCTAACTCTCGCACTGGGCCGTGCCTGAGCTCAGCTGGGAGGGTGTTGCACGCTCTGTCGTGTTGGGATTCAGGCCACCACCGCTGTTTCTGTCACTGTGGGAATGACGCAGCGCTCGCATTTCCAGGTACCGATGCTATTTCGATACAAGTTGCGCGTGGCGAGCCCTCGGATACCCCGCAGACACCAGCTGCAGGGATACAGCAGGACCTCAACGGGTGGTTCGAAGGGGGTGTTTTTGCGCTCTTCGGCGACACCCCTACACGCGGCGCTGGCGCACCCCCGAACACCCCAGCACACGGCACCGACGCGCATGCATCGTCGCCATACAGCGTGCCTGGCGCTATTGCCTCGCCAGGCGCTTTTCTTTCTTCTCTGGCGGTGCCGATTCCGAATGTCCAAGGGCTGTGGAACACGGCTGCCGCGTCAGCCAGGTCACCGGCCGCAGCAGGAAAACCGCCGCCATCGGACTACACAGTGTTGCAAGATGCGATGGAGAGCGCCGGCAGTCCGCCGCAACGCTGCAGTACGGGCACGCCGCGGTCGCCCCTCGGTGGCTCCGCGAGGCGTGCCGCGCCGAGCGAGTGGGCCAGGGCGGCCAGGGAGAACGGGGCGCACCAGCACCCGGGAGGCGAGGACCCGCCCAAGCGGCTGCCAAGCACACCCGGCAGCGAGCCCTTCCGCGCGGAGTGCGAGGAGCTTCGCCGTGTGGCGCTTGCGGCGCAGGCTGCGAGCGAGCGCGAGGCGCAGCGCAGCGCGGCGATGGCGTCCGCGTGGGCGGAGGAGAAGGACGTTCTCAAGGGCGAGCTCGGGCGAGCGAGGCGGGAGCTCGACGACGCGCTGGAGGAGCTGCATGAGAACGCGCAGGCTGCAGAGCAGCACCTCGCGGCCGTGAGCGCAGGTGCCCTGCACGCATGCCCCCTCTCAGCGAGAGAAACAGCACTCTGTCAGGATCAGGGAAGTTCACCCCACGCCAGGCGGTGCGCCCGGTGAGGGAAAGGCGCGGCGCGTCCGGTTGGCACGTGTGGGGTGGGGTCGACCGCACCTAATGCATGGGCGGGGTGTGGCAGAGCGCCGGCGCGCGGACGAGGCGCGACAGGCGGCGGAGGACGAGGCCACGAGCGCGCGGGCGTACGCGCGGGCGGCGGACGCGCGGGCGCAGGAGCTGGAGGCCGAGATGGAGAGCGTGCGCGGCATAGCGGCGGAGCGCGAGGGCGCGCTGGCGGCGCAGGCGGCGCGCGCGCAGCAGGAGGCGCGCGACGCGGCGGCGGCGGGGGACGAAGAGGCGGAGAAGGGC
>Ga0115567_10005682_pt1 | contig 12048 bp, 7 predicted proteins | sample COGITO_mtgs_1204_2_FD_88679 | JGI IMG/M metagenome (GOLD analysis project Ga0115567, IMG submission 88679) | Pelagic marine microbial communities from North Sea - COGITO_mtgs_120412 | ecosystem: Environmental > Aquatic > Marine > Epipelagic | place: Germany:Helgoland, sampling site Kabeltonne...
ACCCAACGCCAAAGCCGGTTCCCGGTCCTGCCACGAGGATAGGTTCATTCTCACGCGCTTGACCAGAGCGAAGGATTGTAAAATCATCCTCTGAAATTTCTGGTATGGACCGGGTCATACCTGCAAAATCGTTATACAACGCACAGCTCTCAAACCCATGTAACTTCGCCACTCGCTGTGCTGAAACCCGCCAATCCGTATTAGTTAGCTTTATGTAACCGGCTTCAACGGGGCCCGCGGCAGCGAAGACAGCACGGGTTGGACGAATAGTTAATTGGCTGAGGTATGACTCAATGGCATCATCAAAACTTACAAAATCCGCCCCTTTAAATTTTGCGAAATTACTTAAAGACCAACCGCCCTCAGGTTTACGTTCAAGACAGCCAAACCGGGTATTTGTACCGCCAATATCCCCCGCCAATATCATAACTAGCCCCCCACAACCGCAGAGGACTGAGAAGCCTGACTCAACGCCTCAAAAAGCTCGCGGCCAAAGCCCAAGGACTTCAGTTTAAAATTGACGACTCGAGGCCTCCGCGTCACGAATGTTTCTGAAGAGCGATCCACTATAAAGTTTTGAAATTCTGCACAATCCTTTACCGATCGGCTCGCCCTGATATTCTTTCGGGACTTATCTACTTTCCGTCCTAAAAAGAGGTGGAGAGACAGGAAGAACCCCCTCTGCTTTAAAAAGACTTTTGCCGCCCCCATGATCATTACATCAAGTGGATTCACTGTGCTGAATTGAGCCATTATCATCCCGAGTTTTTACCTTCTATATCACAAATGATAACGCTATCAAGAAGAAGTAGTTAGGTTAAAACCCCGCGAGAACTTGTTGTTCCGCGCACAAGTAGGTCAACATCAAATTCAATATGTTGCTTATCTTGGTCCGGGTTGAAGATTTCTAATAATAAAAGCTCTGTCGCTTTGGCCGCTAAATCGCGAACAGGCTGCCTTAAGGTCGTCAGAGTGGGGCAGATAATGTCTCCAAGACGTGAGCCATCAAACCCCGCGACAGAAAACTCTTTTGGGATATCACGCCCTGATTTCAGCGCCGCCATTACCACGCCCGTCGCCATATCGTCATTCGCTGCAAACACGGCCGTCACGGCATTGTAACGGTCCAATATATCCTGACCTGCGCTAAATCCTGATTTTACTGAAAAGTCTCCCTGAATTACAGGGCACAACTCGGCTGATATTCCGGCTTTCCGAAGCGCATTTTTAAAACCAGTTGCTCGAACATGAGAGGATCCATGCTTGTCAGGCCCGGAAATAAAGGCGATATTTTTATGGCCGAGATCAATGAGAAGGCTTGTCATACGCTCAACCGCTTCTGCTTCATTCATATAGGTTGAAGATGATATGTCGGGATTGGTAGTTGGCGATATACGCACGAACGGAATCGCGCGGTCTATGAGAAGATCCAGTACAGCCGCATCATCACATATGGGAGGACTCAATATCAAACCATCAATTTTGAATTGATCTAAATAATCCCGCGCATTGTTTGCATAAGGTTGCGCTAACGGTTCCATAACCGCAAAATAGCCAGCCTCCCGGCAGGTTTTGTGAACCCCTTGATAAACTTTATCGAGATAATCCGGATTCGGATTGTCATGAAGATGCACAATGATAAATGACTTTTTTGAGGCAAGACTTCGAGCGGAGATGTTAGGTGTATAATTCAATTCTTTAGCGGCTTTACGCACTTTTTCTTGAGTCGATGGTCTCACATTCGGTTCGCCGTTAAGCACTCGCGAAACAGTTTTCATTGAAACGCCTGCGCGTTCTGCAATTTCTATAATTGTGGCAGCCTTCATGGCGCTACATTGAAGTAAGGAGTATGGAGGTCAAGAAAAATTGTTTCTCCATATGTAACGATCCTCAAAGGCTGATACGAAACATATAAATCTCAGGGTGACACTGGAGAAAAGACAAATCCTTGAAGCCAGTCCAGCGCCCGATTTGACGAATAAATCTCACCTCGCCATATTGTTCAATGCCCTTTCTAATTGAGGACGAAACAAAAACTTTCAGCCAGAGTGTGTATCATTCAAATTATGAACTATTGAGAGGGTCGACTCTTAATCCTCAATCGAAAGCTCCTATTCCATATCCACTGAATTATTCGGAAGTGTGTCCAAATTGGCATCCGGACCAAGATCCATCACATAAAGCGGCCCAAATTCTAATGTTTGTTTTTTCATGCCCACATTAAAAGAGACATTTGTGGCCCCGGCTTTGTAATCTTGCTCCGCCCGACCGCGAACATAGTGAATTTGCCAGGTCTCATTTAGATCAACTAGTTTCTCAACGATTCCTGTGAATGGATCGGATTTCATCTGAAACCGCATCTGTATTTGAGCTTGCCCTTTTTCTTTTTCCGGTGAAGTCGCGCGCGCCCAGAATGCGACCAAAATGACATCCCCCTTTGCTACCCCGTCTTTGACGGGTGCATTGATGGCAATGTCCCAGGGGTCTCGCTGTTGTTTTTTTATTTTTATACGAAATGCTACGCCTAAAGGCGTGTTTTTGGCTTCGACTGATTTAGATGAATAATCACTGCCATTAACAGACCAATCCAAATCAATTGGGTTGTTGACTAATTCACCAGGTAACTGCGCTTCAAGGGTTCGTAGATATTCAATTTCTGCGGCTGTTTGAGAGGCCGCATTTGGCGAAACTATGACACAATAAAAAACCGCGCCTAAAACTAAAAATATACGAAACATGGGATCCTCCTTCACCTTAGAAAAACTCTGATTATAGACCTGCCGCGCTATAACGTGTCAGCAATTGGTTTATCTCGTTACTCATCAAAACCCGCCTTAAAAAGATAGCGCTATCATAACTCCATAAAGCGATGTGAATGGATGAATGTCAAGGCCCTCGCGAGTGGATATTCGAAATTTCTATGACCCAGATCTCACGAATCCGGTCAGAAGCGTCGTCTTACGAAGCCTTATATGAGGTCTGCCCTGCCCGTTCCGTATCAGAAAAAAAGCACAGAAGCCTTCTATAAAAAATCTAAATTTCGGCGACGGTAAAGAGGTTAGGACATTTGAAGCAACTAAATACTTTAAAATACAAGCAGAGCGCTTTGCCGGCAATTGTCGCACCTAATAAAGTAAGTTGTTCTAAACATCCATCTTAATGTATTTCATCAAAATTGACGGCGCTGTCAATTAAGAGTATTGTTCTATTTACGACGAGTTTGGCCGCTTATAAATGAATTACAAAAATAGATATAAACTGTGTTTTAGGGAATAATAACAGAAACAAAGTTTCATGCTTTTATTAATCCAGATGCCACAGCCCTTATAAAATAAAATAGCTTGTCATAAAAGGATTGCCGAATGAAAAGCTTTCTTCTCAGATTTTCAGCTTTGACCACGCTGATTTCCATTGCCGCAATCAGCTCAGCTCAAACCTCCGGAACCACCCCAAAGCTTGACGATATTTTTGGGGATCATATGGTTTTGCAACAAGGCATCCCGCCCGTTTTAAGGGGAACTGCGGATCCTGGGCAGCAACTAGAAATCGAGATTAACAATCAGACGAAAACCGTAGAAACAGATGAGCAAGGCCGATGGAAGGCGAGCTTTCGACCTATTGTATCAAACAACCCCCTCGAGATTAAGATTGACGGCACTGTTGCGGCACGTGACGTTCTTATAGGAGATGTGTTTTTATGTACGGGTCAATCTAATATGGAATTCCCTGTGCGGAGAGCCCTTAATCCTGACCGTGAAATAAGTGGATACCATTCTTCAAAAATTCGTTTAATCACTATCCCCAAAGCCACATCGCCCTCGCCGGAAATAAATTTTGACTCCCCTGAGCCTTGGCAGATGGCCTCCGCTGATAGCGTTCCTGAATTCTCCGCGGTTTGTTACTTCACTGCGCAAAACCTGTTGCAGAGTATAGATAGCCCCATAGGCCTTATTGATTCGACTTGGGGCGGCACGCGCATTGAGTCCTGGATGAGTGCAAATTCTCTCAGAGCCATTGGCGAGAGACTTGAAGACCTTGATTTATTAGACGTTTACGCTCGAAATCCGAAAGACGGATTGCAAAAATTTGGAAGTATTTGGGGAAATTGGTGGCAAAGTGAACACACTTCCCAACCTGATATTTGGGCCCATCCGGACGCGTATTCGTGGGATAAACTACCGGGTTTTACAAATTGGAAAACATGGGGTGTCCCGAAACTCGCCGAATATGATGGACAAGTTTGGTACCGAACAAGCGTCGCGCTTAGGGACGATCAATTACAAGCCAACAAGATTGAGTTAGGGACGATCGATGAACTGGACCTCGTCTGGATTAATGGTCAATTTATCGGATCCCAATTTAATTGGGGCGGCCTGCGAACTTACGATATTCCGGAGGACGTCCTTAGGGCCGGCCAAAATGAAATTGTCGTCAACGTCCTCAGTTCTTGGGATAAAGGCGGTATGTTTGGACCAGCGGACGCTCTACAGCTTGTCGGCCCAGATGGCCTCAAAGTTGAGCTAAACTATTGGCGTTACCGGAAAGCGGCGACTCCCGGAATGAATTCACCTAAAGCCCCTTGGGAATCGGTGACTGGTATTTCCGGGATTGGCAATGCAATGATCGCTCCCCTCTCAAACATAGGGCTCAAGGGCGTATTATGGTATCAGGGCGAGTCTAATGCAGACGGGAATGCCCCTTATGAAAAACTGCTAAAGGGTCTAATTCAAGACTGGCAAACAATCGTAAGTCCGGATGTAAAAGCCCTTATTTTCCAATTGCCCGAATTTGGTCAGCCCGCTGACAAACCAGGAGAGAGTGGTTGGGCTGTGATACGCGAAGCCCAACGCCAAGTCACGGAGGCCGCGCCAGCGGCTGGTTTAGTTGTGACACTCGGCGCTGGGGACAGATATGATATTCACCCTTCGAATAAACAAGAAGTCGCGCGCCGCGCAGCCGATGTTGCCAATTCTTTATTTTATGATCTGGACATCCCTGATACAAACCGCCGTCCGGTAACAGCAGTGACGTCGGGTCAGACAGTTACAATCAGTCTAAGCGACAGCGGACGCGGCCTAAAAACATGGGCATCAAATTCCGTTATCGGTATGGAGCTATGTGACGCCGCAAACTGTTCTTTTGTCGATGCCAGAACTGAAGGGGCAAATGTAATTTTAAACATTCCCAAAGGTCTAATTGTGGAGCGCGCAAGATATAATTGGGCAGATACGCCTTGGGGTAATCTTGCCGATGAATCGGGTCGTCCGGTTGGTCCTTTTGAGGTCCAAGTTGGGACCAACAATAAATAAACTTGGAGCTTATTCACTGAAATAAAAAAGGGCCGTAACTGATATAGTCACGGCCCTTTTACTGTGATTGAATCACGATTGATTAATTAACCAACCATCTCTTCAAGCTCTTTGCCCTTCGTTTCCTGAACGAACCAGATAATAAAGAAAATCGAAACGAAGGCGAAGAAGGCGTAAATTCCGTAGGCAGCAGCCAGTCCAATTGTTCCGAGGAAAATCGGAAATGTCATCGTGATTGCAAAATTTGCAATCCACTGGGCAAAACCTGCCACAGCTAGCCCTGACCCGCGGATTTGGTTTGGGAACATTTCCCCAAGCATCACCCACATGACAGGCCCCCAACTCATATTGAAAAACACGACATAAGCATTGGCCGCAATCAGAGCGACAATCCCCATTTGATCCGTAAGGGATAAACTCCCGTCGACAATGCTCCCTGTACTGAAGGCGTAAGCGACAATCGCTAAGGTTACGAACATGCCGATTGAACCGAAAACCAGATAAGGTTTGCGTCCAATTTTGTCGATCGTCGCCAGAGTAATCAACACAGCGCCAATGGAGAGCGCACCTGAAAGAACATTAATCAACAGCGCGTCTGATTCCGTAAATCCAACGGACTGCCAAAGAACAGACCCGTAGTAGAAGACAATATTAATCCCGACCAATTGCTGAAGTACGGCAAGACCGATCCCAACCCAGACGATACCGCGAAAGACCCGACCTTTTTGCATAACATCTGAAAGTTTTGGCTTGTGATCATTGGCGAGAGAGCTTCTGATTTCTGAAACTTTTCTCGTCGCGTTTTCATTTCCATATATGCGGGTCAGCGTTTTATGCGCGCCTATCTCATCTTCCTGAACCATCTGGAAACGCGGGCTTTTAGGAATGAAGAATAGCATAATCAGAAAGATAAAGGCTGGGATAAGTTCCATCCAGAACATCCACCGCCATGTCTCGTATCCGCCCCAAAATGGCGATAGCGAGGATCCGGAAGACTTAGCCAAAACGTAATTGCTCAAAAAGGCCAAGAATAAGCCAGCGATGATTGCCACTTGCTGAATAGAGGTAAGCCGTCCCCGTATCCGAGCCGGCGCAATTTCTGAAATATAAGCCGGAGCCATGACGGAGGCGGCCCCTACCGCCAAGCCACCCAAAATACGGTAAAGTATGAACGGCAATGTGCTATTGGCGACACCCGATCCCCATGCACTTATAATAAAAAAGACGGCAGCGACTAACAACATCGACCGGCGGCCAAATTTATCCGACAGTCGGCCCGCAAAAAATGCCCCAAACGCACTGCCCAAGAGCATCGACGCGACGCTGAAACCCGTTCCGATACTCTGAGAGTTAAAAGCCGTTTGCAATCCGTCAACCGTGCCATTGATTACCCCGCTGTCATACCCAAACAGAAATCCGCCGAGTGTGGCAACAAGACTGATAAAGACAATAAAACCCGTGGCGGATTTTTCTGCCGTTACGCTTTGTGTATTCATGATTATTCCCCTGAACTTAATGTTCGTTATTAATGTTAACGCTATCTTTTATTGTAAATAATGTCCACGCTTTTTCTTTAATATTGTATAAAACGCCTATTAACTATCAACTTTGCGGCATAATACCCGCTTGATAAGCAAGGGCTCTGACGAGGTTTTTACGCATGTGCTGTCTTTGCTCTGGCGTATGTTCACCAAGCACACCTTGACTTTTTTTGGGTAAATGCGCCGCCGCATCTCCGTTTTCTTGGAAGACAAGATGAGAAAAAACGTCCTGCCACGTTTTTCGCTGCCGGTCAGGCATATTCCGAAATGTGATTAAAGCATGCAATAAAGCATCAAACGGAGATCCCATATCGGGGTCCATATCACTCCACCAGTAATTTACGAGAATGTTAAAATCCTCAAGAGATTCGACATGGTGCCACCAAAAATAAGGAATATAGATAGCATCCCCTGCCCTAAGTTCTGCGCTCATTCCGTATTTAAGAGCCTCTTTGAAATTGGGATATTTGTCCTCATCCACATTATTAAGCCTCACCATCGAGATGGGGGGGCCGGCCAATGTTTTTTCAAAGGGGCCAATGTATAAATTTTTTATTTGATCCGGTGGAAAAAGCGTGAACCGACGCCGTCCGGCAACGACACAGGCAATATTTTCTGAAAGGTCAAAATGCGTTTGCACAGTTAAACGATTACCAATCCAAATTCTGGGCTGAACGGAGGCGTCAACAATATCGAGTGCATTCTCTTTATCATATCCTAATAAAATATCTGATGTTGGAACAGACTGAATATAGATCGTTCCTTCCGGGTCGGACTGAATTTCAGACAGTGTATTGGATAGCGAATTTGGTTTTTTTGTGAAATTTAGATCCTGTAAATTATCGCTATAGAAAAATTGTCCCTGAATATCCTCTGGTCCATACATGACCGGGATGGGTTTTTGAGTGTCCCTTTGTTTCAGGTATTCAATGACATTCTGTGTCGATTCACTTGCCGCTTTTACAATCGGCCAATCAGAAACATAGTTCTTTAATATTGCCGGCTGACCCAATGGATAAATTTCATTCCGAAACTTTTCAAACGTCACGTTTTCGTAAATCGGAACAGTCGGAAGGTCGGATAAATTCATCATGGCCTCATGCTAAAGCAAAACACTATATAAAAAAAGCCGCCAGAACGGCGGCTTTAGAAATGATTATGTCTTAGCTATTTAGAAATTCGCCCGAAGCGCGAATGTAAATCTTCGGTCATTTCTGAAAGCAGATCGGAAGCCACGGCGTCCATCCGAATTCGGAATTAACGAGGTGGTTTCTGTCACCGTATCCAACAGGTTAGCCCCTTGCACACCCACTTTCAGATTGTCATTAATTGTGTAGAAGAATGACCCATCAAGTTGCCCAGAGGATTCTTGGAAGATTGGATAAAACGGCGTAATAACGTCGCGTTCCGTCACCAGATAAGAACTTCTCCAGTTATAGGATAGGCGAGCTGACACTTTTCCATGCTCGTAAATCGTACTGAAGTTGAAGTTATGCTTGGATAATCCTTGCAAGGGCAATTCATCATCCCCAACAGTCACATCCCCTTCATTTGCAGTAGGATCTGCAGAAGTTGCATTGATTGTAGAGGAACGGATACCGTTGCTATCGACATAGGTATAAGTCGCAGCTGTACCAAACCCAGCCGCCCAATCCGGCAAATAATCGTCGTAAAATTGCTGGTGAGCTAATTCGATTCCGCTAACCTTACCGACATCCGGTGAGTTACCAGGGCGAACCAAATAAACGTCAAAAGTTTGACCATTATTTGTAAAGGTTTGATTTCCGGATCCAGAGTCAATGATGTTCTTAATCCGCTTATGGAAGGCGGAGATTGTCAAGGAACCGACAGCATCGAAATACCATTCGAAGGACAAATCATAGTTATCTGCCGTGGTTGGATTCAAGAAAGGGTTACCACCACTCCCTTGGAAACCATAAAATCCATCCCTGAAACCGGCGGGAGGGGTCTCGGCAACATCCGTCCGGGGATCATCATCCGTAACCGCACTCAAAGTATAATAATTTCGTAGGAGACCAACTTGCCCGCGAGACATACCTTTTGAATAGGCGAAGCGAATAATTTTTTCATCGTCCAGACCGATCTTAAGGTTAAAGCTCGGCAGGAATTTATCATAGGTGTAATCCGTATCCGCAAGCGTTTGAGTCGACCCATCTGCAAAAGCCGCCGCCGCATCTTGCTCAGCCGGTGACAAGGCACAGAACCCTGGCGGTCTGTAGGGCTCTGTCATAGGTCCCGAAGTCACAGGCGGAAGACAAACGTTTCCGTCGCCTGGCGCCCCAGGCAGACCAGCTTCAATGACAGGGCCGCCTTGATAAATCGGGATGTCAGAGGCTGGCGCAGAGGTAAAGAAGCCAGCAGATCTTACATTCGTTTCAACATATCGAAGGCCAATGTTACCATCAATACTAATGCCATTTCCAAAGGGATCATCGTTGCCGAAATTTAAACGGGCATATAACGCATTTGATTTCTCAACAACGTCTGAAATCTCACCCGGCAAGAAAGGCGTGCCCGCAATGACACCGTCACGCTCTGATAAACGACGCCAACCATTGCCGCCGCCCCCAGCAACAAAATCATCGCCCAAAGTTGCGCCGCCCTGTGTGAGCCAAGCGCGGACGACTTGATCTGCAAAATCAGACACCGCGTCGTAATCCTGAGCAGGGTTGCCTGCATAATAAGGCAAGTTAGGAGGCTGTGTTGCATTTCCCCGTTGGAAGTTATCCCATTGATAATCTTCAAGGGCCCCCTCTGGCGCACCAATTTGATCCATCCAGATCGGCCCTCCATTTCCCCAAATTTCACTCAACACACCCCAGTTATAAATTGTACTACGAGTCGTTTGATCGCGTTTTGCATAACGTCCCCCGAAGCGAACTGATTTTAACCAGTTTGTATCGAGATCATACTCAACATCCGCCCGGAAGGCATCTTGTGACCCGTCACTTTGTTCCATGTGGTCCATCGCGGCGCGCCAGAAAGAATTATAAGGGTCAGATAAAGAGGGATGCTCCCCAATCAAGTAAGAGGGACATGACGCTGCAGAACCAGGAGTCACACCGTCGCAATTAACACCCCCGCCTTGGAACGTGGGCGTCAGATAGGTTACATTTGGAACATCATCATTTGTCAAATCTAAAGCTAGATCCTGAAAGGAAGATCCCCAAATTGTGTGGTCGACATTATCCACAGTCGAATCGACATGCTGATAATCGAAATTGAAGGATAATCTATCCGTTGGTGTATATTTAAAATTCAAAGAGTAGTCAGATGTGACATATTCTTGCTCAACGCCGCGCTTAATATTGTTTGACTGCAAACCATTGATCGGCGTTCTTACATTGGACGATTGCTGGTCAGCCCGCCAACCTACGGGAGCTGATAGAGAACCTTGGGTAAACAAATCATCAGACCCGAACTGGAATTCTGCCCCAGGCAAGGCGAAGAAAGCATTATCGCCAATATTGTCTGTCGCGATTTCTGAAACGTGTTCGCCCCAAGATGTTGTGGCTTCGGAGCGGATAAATTCAGCTGTAGCTTCCATAGTTCGGTCCGGACTGGCCCACTGCGCGGCCGCGCCATAACCAACTCTTTTTCGGTCATAATCCTGCGTGCGAACAACAGCCCCTTCAGGGGCATAAACTGTTCCAGGACCAAAATCAGTTCTAGGCTGAAAGCTTGAAATTTGAGTCCCATCTGAACGCGACTTCAGTTCCGATGTTACCGCATTCAGCCGCAAACCAAATTCACCGCCGCTTGTTTCCCAACGGTTTGAGAACAAACCGGAAAGAGTTGGGGAGACTTTTTCGCGGAAATCAGTGTAGTTGGCCTCCGCTGAGCCCGCTAAAACCATTCCGGGACGATCAAAAGGCTTAACTGTTTCGAGGCTAATAGTTCCGGCAATACCGCCCTCAATCAAATCAGCCGTCTGGTTTTTATAAACCTGAACCGCATTAAGTAGCTCTGGCGGAACATCAGCAAAGCTAAGCGCCCGACCGTTATTGGCAGAAAATGTTTCACGGCCATTAAATTGTGAAGACACATAAGTCAGTCCCCGCACAACCACATCTGTCCCCTCAATTGAGAAGTGATCCGGATCATCTGCTGCGGCAAATCGTGAAATTGTAATGCCAGGCAGCCGCTGAAGCGCTTCAGTCACGGAACGATCCGGCAAAGCGCCGATATCTTCAGAAGTAATGGCGTCAACAAATGTATCCGCATTTTGTTTAAGCGCCTGAGAACTCTCTAATGACTGGCGGATACCTGTTGCCACGACCTCGTCGACTTCAACTGCCGAACTATCTTCCGACGCCGTTGGTACGTTTTCAACTTGGCCAGCGTCTTGGGCAAGTGCTGGTGTCGCTATGAGTAGCGCCAAGAGCGATGTGCCGCATAATACGGATCTACTAAACGCGCCCGACAAAATTTTAGTCTCTTTGGAACCGTTAATCACGATTATTCTCCCCTGTGAATTCTTTACCACCAGCTTATGTTAGCGCTAGCATTCAATATTTCTTACAAAACATAACGGGATTGTCAACGTCAAAATGATAGCGCTAAATTGTTTTTGATATTGATTTAGAAATGGTTCATATCAAATTCGCCCAGAATGGGGTAGGAAAATAAGCTCGAAGCTCAAAATAATGGAAAAGCAAAAGTCTCATATAAATAGAATTATTATCGCTGGCGGTGGCACTGCCGGGTGGATGACGGCCGCTGCTTTAGCGCGACTTGTGGCCCCATTGGGCATCAAAATAGCCCTCGTCGAATCAGATCAGATTGGAACAATAGGGGTAGGAGAAGCCACTTTACCGCACCTTCGGTTTTTCAATCAAACGCTGGGAATCGACGAACAAGAATTGATAAAAGCGACGCACGCCACCCTTAAACTTGGCATCGAATTTAAAAATTGGGGACAAATAGGTGATAGATACATCCACCCTTTCGGCGAATATGGCCGCGAAATTCGAGATGTTGAATTCCATCATTATTGGACACACATGCAGCGAACCGATCAAGCTTCGCGCATATGTGACTATTCTTTACCTGTCATCATGGCTGAGAATAATAAGTTCGGCCTCCCCTCCCAAGATCCTGAAAAATTGATGTCATCTTTTTCCTATGCCTATCAATTTGACGCCACGCTTTATGCTCGGAGTTTACGTAAATTCGCA
>Ga0115567_10005683_pt1 | contig 12046 bp, 8 predicted proteins | sample COGITO_mtgs_1204_2_FD_88679 | JGI IMG/M metagenome (GOLD analysis project Ga0115567, IMG submission 88679) | Pelagic marine microbial communities from North Sea - COGITO_mtgs_120412 | ecosystem: Environmental > Aquatic > Marine > Epipelagic | place: Germany:Helgoland, sampling site Kabeltonne...
CTCCGGAAAAGAAGTTGGGGAATGTTGGCAAACGCGACGATGAGAGCGGCCCGCGTGATCAATGGTTTAAAACCCTAAGCGCGTCATGGTATCGATCGGCTAAAGCGATATACGCTCCGAAATTTCAATATAAGAGATATTCCATGACCTCAAAAACCGGACTGTTGTTTGATTTGGACGGGACAATTCTTGATACAGATGAATTCCACTTCGCCGCTTTTGATGCCTTATTGCAAAAACATGATCGTTGTCTAACGGACGACATTTTCCAACAGGAAATTTTGGGTCGATCGAACTCGGAAATCATGTCGAACCTGTTCCCGGACTCATCTGATCAAGATCATGAAGACATGGCGGACATGAAAGAGCATTTCTTTCGCGAGAGTTTGCCGTCATCCCTCTCACCAAAAAAAGGCTTTATGCAAATTTTAGATTGGGCCGATGAGGTGGGCGCTCGAACGTGTGTTGTGACAAACGCCCCTCGCCAGAACGCGGAAACCCTTTTGAACGCACTTGGATTGAGCGACAGAATTGGACCCTTGATCATTGGCGAGGAATTACAGCACAGCAAACCCTCCCCCCTTCCCTATGAAATCGGGCTTGAGACGATCGGCGCTGACATACGAAAGAGTCTTGCGTTTGAAGATAGTCTGCCGGGGATTAAATCAGCGTCCAGCGCTGGATTGAAAACCTTTGCGCTACGCGGATCGATCAGTGACGCAGACTTACTGGGCGCTGGCGCTCAGTGTGCCATTGATAACTACTCAGATCCGAAACTGTGGGACTGTTTGGAACAAATTTCTAAGCGCTAAGCGGCGAGGCAAGCACCATCGGCCAGTTTTTGGCATAGATCGAGCGTCGGGGCGACACCAGCGCAACGCGCCGCCAACAAGACAGCCCCCGTCGTCGGATCCGCCAACGGCTCTTGAAGGACGAAATTAAACGGTTCTGTATCGAGGGCCGATTTGAACAAACTCGCCACAGAAGATTTCGGGCCGAACACCCCGCCGGAATATGACACGCGTACCGGTTCTTCAGGGACATAATCGAGCTGTGTCGCCAAAGCGCGGCAAATAAGCGCTAACTCCTTTGCGGCGATCGTCATGACCTGCTTGGCGGCCATATCTCCGCCGCGCGCCGCTTGACTTACAAACGGCGCCAGACTTGCAAGAGCTGCGCGGTCCAATGCCGTCGTTTCCAGATAGGCGCAGAGTGAAAGGTCATCTTCCAGGTCAAAATGCGAGCGAAAAATATCGTAAAGAGGGCCGCGGGCGGCCCGTCCATCGCTCATCTTCGTAAATAGCGATAAGCCTTCTTTTGCAATCCAGTATGCCGATCCTTCATCGCCGACCAGCGTGCCCCATCCCCCGCATCGGAATTTTCGACCCTTGCGTTCACCGTAACCAATGGAACCTGTGCCCGCGACAATATTGATACCGTCTTGAGCGGCCAAGGACCCTGCCCAACCGCAGAGCATGTCATTCTCGATAATAAATCTATCGTGCCCTAGGAGCTGCTGGGCGAGATCGACGATTTTTTTGTCCATTTGCGGATGCTCTCCGAAGGCCGGTATGCCAAAGAAAACACCGTCAAGTCTATCGGAGCTCAAGCCCGCACCGCCCAAAACGGCCGTAATCCCATCGCTTAAAACATCTTCGACGCCCCCAATGCCAATGTCAGGATGATGAGACCCGCGACCACGATGATAGCCGATCACATGTCCATCAGAGCGGGCCAACAGGAAGGCGGTTTTTGTCCCGCCCCCGTCGACGCCCAGCAATATCTTCCGGCCGTCCGAATTCTGTGCTGAGTTATCAGGCAGGCTCATGAATCTTTACACCTTGTACGACGCGGTTCACGTTACCAAAACGGCTCGGCTGATCCGGTGTCATACCCATAGCCATAGAAAATTCTAAAGCGAGACTTTGGGCGACCGCAATATAAGGGAACAACAAATCCGCATCCTCCGCCGCATTCATATCCGGAATGGTGATATGAGTGACCCGGTCAGTATTCTCGCCAGCTTTCGTGTCCAGCAAGAGCAAGTGACCCATTCTCGGATCGGCTTTCAACTCTTCGACCAGATCCGTTTCGTATTTACGGGCCAATTCGTCATTCGACATCATCACAATCATGAGTGTTTTAGGGTTCATGATTGTCTTTGGCCCATGACGAAACCCCAACGGGCTGTCGTGAAGAGCAACAAGTTCGCCATCTGTAAGTTCAAGCAGTTTCAATGAGGCTTCGTGCGATAAGCCCATAAAAATATGGCTACCCAAGAAAACGGCGCGTTCAAAACCGGCTCTCGCCAGCGAACCTGTAGGCGCTTCCGCTAATTTAAGACTAGCCGTAATTGATTTGGATATTGCTGGGACCCTATCGTCAAACCCATCTATATCCGAGAAAATTACCAGGGCCGCCAGCATCATTGATGTAAAACTGGACGTCATTGCGAACCCGCGGTCATGTGTCGCCTCTGGAAGGAGGACAGCATAACCCCGGTCATTTTTACAAATACGCTTCACCAGCGCGCCATCGCCATTACAGGTGATGGCAAGTTGAGAACAATCCGAGACATACTTATCCGCTAGGTCGGCGGCGGCGACACTTTCGGGGCTGTTGCCCGAACGCCCAAACGAGACCAACAGGGTTGGGGTATCCCTTTCCAGATAAATCTCGGGAGCGGCGACAATGTCGGAGGTTGCGAGGGATTCGACGCGGCAATCCAGGCGAGCATTCAGCCAAGGGGCAAGACAGTCACCAATGAAGGATGATGTGCCCGCGCCAGTCAGAATTATTCGGCAGTCCTTTTGGCTCAATAAAGGTTCAAGAAAACCCTCTATTGAGTTTTTCTCCTGCTTGATAAGCGCGAGAGTTTGCAGGAGCGTTTCGGGTTGTTGCGCAATTTCTTTCGCAGTCCAAGGTTTATCCTGAAGTGCCCTTTCGATCGTAGCAGCAGTCATGAAAGATCTCCTTTGCTTATCGAACAGGCTTCAGCGTAGCTGGCGAGGACTTTTCGGATATGAGCGATCGTTAGCTCATCAGGTTTCGCCTTGATCTCGCCGCGCCTCACGGCACCGTAAAGATTTGGAAAATACTGACTTATCAGTGGGAGCGGTATGTCCCGTTCGGACAGATTTTTCATCATTCGCTGAAGCGCGTTTGATATCGTTTCATCTGGCCAATAATATCGAATGCGGTCTGAAAGGCTGAATTCCAGATCCATTTCAAGAGCGGCGCCTTGGGCCGTGTAGTATTTTTGCCAATATTCCGTGTTATCCTTCATGACCTGAACAGCCGCCTCACGGAATCCGCTTGCTTTTGCGCCCAACCAGTCCTTTTCGATGCTGTCCAACGCCCAGTAGGCTTCCCTGAGCGCAAACGTCAGGCCCGGTCCAACTTTCAGAATGCCGAAGTGGTCGTCCACAAGGTTCGCGAGCGCTTCGTCGGTTTGATAGTCAGTTGAATGGGCTTCAAAGACCAGAGCTGGATAGTCTTTAAGGCTCGCACTCAGCGCTTTCGCTTTGATGGGGTCATAATCAATGACATCGTGGTGGTCGAACTCTACACCCGGCTGAACGACGGTCGCGATAACCCGCTGCCAAGCGTCGCTCAGACCTGCCTCTTCAAAGACACGGCGGTGAACCTCAATGGTTTTAATGGCGGCGTCCGGGGTGGTCACCGCGAGCTCGTCTAAAGCCTCTTGCGCGCCACCGGGCACAGGCACCTCGGTCCCTATGACATATACCGGCGGTTCGCCGCCGACGCGTTGATGCGCCGCCTCCGCAACCTTTGCTAGCTGCGCCGCGCGGGCCGCGACCGTTTCGTCGGTCAAAGGAACGGGATCACCCGCACAGCTCATCGAGCAATCCAAATGAATTTTACGGAATCCCGCTTCGACATAAGCCGAAATCATGATTTCGGCTTTTTCCATCGCCTGCGTTGCCACTTCGTCTTGCCAAGCATTGGGCCCCAAATGATCACCGCCCAACAGAACCCGATCCTCTGACAGACCGGCGCGCGCTGCCAACTCCAGCGCAAATTCACGGAAATCGGCAGGTGTCATGCCGGTATATCCGCCATCCTGATTGACCTGATTTGACGTCGCTTCGATCAGCGCAAACGGCAAATCTCTGGCAGCCGCTTCAGCGAAGGCGGCTTCGAGCACGGTCGGATTTGCGGAGCAAACCGAATAGATGCCCGCGCCATTTCCAGACTTATGGCGTTGAACAAATTCTAAAAGTGGGGTCATGAAAACCTTATTCCAATGATATATTGAAGTCCGTCAGAAACGCAGACTTACTCGTCGGCTCCAACATTATGAGGTTTGCCTGCGTCAGGCGCTTCCGGAGCAATAGACAAAAAGATGGCGGCAAAAGTGGCCAGAATGAGCGCAACAATTTTAAGCGGCCCTGGAACCGCGCCGACAATTACGAGCGCGATAAGGGCGGTTGCCAACGGCGCGCCCGCATTGGTGAGCGGAGCCACGACAATGGCTTTCCCTTCGCGAAAAGCATAGACGAGGAATAAAGCGCCGACGGCGTTCAAAATTTGAATGGACGCCGCCATTCCGGGCCCGTCCCAACCGGACGGGATCGGCACTGAGAAATCTGTCATCATCAATGCCACTGGGATCAACAAGAGTCCCGAGAGCATCATGTAAAAGAAAATGCTCTGCGCCTGCATGACGGCATTCGCGGCCCGCATGAGATAGGCTTGCAATCCCCAACACACCATAATCAACAGAGCCAGCGCAAACCATCCTAAACCGCCCGTGGGCGAAGGACCGCTCAGCGTGAAATCAAACAGCGGAAGAGCGATAAGCGCCAGGATGATCCCTAAGACACCTAAACGGCTCGTGCGCTCTCGCAAGATCACGTAAGATAATGCGATCGTTATCAGTGGAGAGAGCGAAATGACGGGGAAGACCAGATAGGCCGGCCCGACCGTCAACGTGTAAAACAAAATCATTTGCCCGCCAGCCCCCAACAGACCGATCGCCAATCCGTACGCGATCGCTTTTGGAGACCGATCCAGCGACCAACCGGCCCGCCATAAAACGATCAGCGCGGGCGGGATCATTGTCAGAGCCCAGACGCAGTAAACCAGCGTTTCCGGGAAACCCCTCTCCGCGGAAAACCCAGTCAATGCGCCCCAAACGCCCCAGAGCATAACTGTACCCAGCGCGAAACCCAACCAGGCTTTTCGAGTCACACCCCTGACATTCACGGCAGCTTTTGAAGTATTGTTGGTCATGAGCTTACCGCCTTAAGAAGAAGCGCATTTGTAAATTTGGCGGGCAGTTTCGCCGTCTTTCCGCCGTTGACAGTCGCTATGACACTCCCGTCCCATAGGTCAGTCACCGTCCACTCGCCCGCGCCGAGTCCTCTTAATTCAACGTTTCCGTCAAACTGATCCGCGTAGAATGAAAAATAATGATGGCCTGTTTTTTCAATGGCATGTGCTTCGGGGTAATCGATACCATGGGTATATAAGTCCCCCCGATAGATGCCTTTTGGCAGCATTTCGGCGTTGTAAATGTCAATCCAACGTTTCCACCAGGCCTCCTTTTCGGCCGTAAGCTTATAGCCACCGGGAGGAAGTTCGCCGCTCGGATTATCTGTGTCATTGGGCCATGTGAATTTGGTCGAAACAACGGCGCCAATACCTACGCTGGACGCGAAATCACGCCCTTCGTCACTCAGCTCCACATGATCGCCGGCATAGGGCGCCGACGGACCAATCAGGGCTTTAAGAACCTTCCCCTTCATGCGGATTTGCCAAGATGATAGCGGGTCGGAGGACACCGTTTGGTTTGCCCCGATGAGGTTATGATAGGCATAGGATGTTCCGCAAGGGCACAGCTCTATAACAGCATCAGGATTTATCGAGACCGCTTCGTCAAACAGAGCTTTCCAATAGGTTTGAAGACCCTCGACTGACTCTTCAGGACGCGCATGATTGTGGGCCGGGTTATAACAGGGGGCGACGCCGTTCAGGTGATGACCATCCAGCTTCAGACCTTCAAAACCCCACTCACCAATAATTTTCCGGACCAGCATTTTGCCGTTCTCAACGGTTTTGTCATAGGCCGGGCAAAGTGTGAAAGCATTCCACCACGAGACATCGTTCACCGCGCCATATTGATCCAGCAGGAGCATATCCGTGTCATGGCGAAGCATATCCGTCCCCGGATCAACCGCGAGCGGGGCAAGCCACAGCCTCGGCTTCAGGCCCTGCGCCCGAATACTATCGACCATTGCCTTCATATCGGCATCACCGTTCGGAAACTTGGTGGGATCAAGATACCAATCGCCCTCAGAGGTCTGCCACCCGTCATCAATGACAGCCCAACTCAGGCCCATTTCTTTGACCTTGGGCAGGGTTTCGAGAACCTCTTCCACGGTGAAGTTGCGTTCATATCCCCACGCGCACCAAACCGGCTCGTAACAGCCCTCACACGGTTCGCCCGGCACCAGACCTCGCTGCTGCAAAATCGCTGAATAGGCCGAGAGAGGTGAGAAGCAGTCGCCATCGTGACGGACGATGATATGCTCCGGTGCGGTAATGGTGGCATCGGGCTCAAGACTCACCGCATCCGCCGACTCAATTGCGAGGCTAATCGCTGATCCGCTGCGATGAATTGGCATGCTGACCTGGCGCGGAACGACGTCGATATGGGCAATGGCCAAGCCGCCATCCGCATTCCAAATATCGACAACGGGCGTGCCACCGCCATAGTCACTGGCGTTCATGCCCATAAAATTACGCTGAGAAAAACCGTCTGGAACAGGCTGCATCCAATCACGGCGATCTTGATGGGACGAGCCGGAAAAGCTCCAAGTTTCGCCTTGGGCCGCTGATTTCAATGTATAGGAACCAATGCGCCAACCGTCCAATTTCACCCGCTCTTCACCGAGATTTTTAAAGGTCGTTGTGACGAAAATAATACCCGGAAAGGTTTCGTACAATCGAAGGCTGAGTCGTTTTTCGAGCGCATCCGGAGATTGCCCGATGATGATCATCTCCCGCCCCGCGCCGTGGCGTTCGTCCATAATGGCCCGCTCGGTACCGCCTTTCAGCCGGAAAGGGGCCGCGGGCCTTCCGTCCACGATGACAGATTCACTGTCGGAATAATCACTGACAACACGATTGCCGGCCGCCAGATCGCGCAGACGCGTCCGCATCTCCCCATCAATGTCGATCCCGACTTTGCCATCATCAAGCGAAGCCAGCCCATTACCAATATTCGCGACCGCTGGTGTCGCTAACCCGGACATCCAAGGTAAAGTCGCAACCCCAGCCGTCAGTTTTAAGAATTTACGCCTGTGAGGGAACTCAACCAACATCGGTTTTCTTTCATTTTATTTCGTAGTGTGCGTTTAGACCATAATTTCGGTGAATAATAGATGTATATTGAAATTTTTTGACTTTTACCTTTCATTTCTTTCGGTTAGCGTTGGGATAGAAAAATCTAACGAAAAGCGAAAAATCATGCGAAAGTTGCTGCTCTCCTCTACCCTAGCGTTAGGTCTCGCAGCCTGCCAAACTCAATCAAGCGTGATGGACGCGGACACCATCCCCGCGGCCGAGTCCTACTATAGTTCAGAAGACTTCGGACGGACGCTTAAATTTGACGCGCATGTCCACGCCAACGCCGCCGATCCGATCCTGTTGAACGCGGCTGAGGCGTTGGGATTTGAACTACTATCGATAAATGTAGACTATCCTGATGCTTTTCCACCTCTTGATGTTCAGGCCCAAGCGGCGTCAGACTTATCAAAACGCGACCCGAATCGGTTTCATTACGCAACGAGCTTTTCAATGGAAAACTTCGAAGGCGAGAACTGGGCAAACCGGACCGTTGCGTCCATAAAAAATGCGGTCGATGAAGGCGCGGTTGCGGTCAAAGTCTGGAAAAATGTTGGCATGACCGAACGCAATCGCGCCGGCGAGCTTGTGATGCTGAACGAGTCGTTTTTCACTCCGATCGCCAACGGCGTAAAAGAAGCGGGGGTTCCCCTCATCGGCCATCTCGGTGAGCCGATGAATTGCTGGTTGCCGGTTGAAGAAATGACCACAGCCAATGACAAAACCTATTTCGGAACTTTTCCGCAATACCATATGTACCTGCACCCTGAGCTGCCCTCTTACGAGGATCAAATGTCTGCGCGTAATAAGTTCCTCGATCAAAATCCTGACTTACCGTTTGTGGGCGCGCATATGGCGAGTCTGGAATGGAGCGTTGAGAGACTGGGCGAGTTTCTTGATAAATATCCGCAAGCCACAGTCGACTTGGCGGCGCGGATGACACAAGTTCAATATCAGTCTGCCAGGGAATATGATGCGGTCCGAGACTTTTTCATCACCTATCAAGACCGTGTTTTATATGGCAGCGACCTGACGCAGGCGCCCGGAGCGAATGCTGACGAATTTGCGGCGCAAGTGGAGTCTGTCTGGCGCGGACATTGGGATTATCTTGCGACGAATAATTCCCAGCGGGTCGATGATATTGATGCGACGGTCGCCGGGCTACAACTCCCTAAAGAGGTTATTGACAAAATATTCTATAAGAACGCGCGGCGGGTGTTTCAGTTGGACGAATAACCATTAAGGAAAATGTCGGATTCAAGCCTCAGGAATCCGACATCCGATGGCTCAATCTTTTACTTCAAGGGTCGTACCAAAACTAAATATGCCGAGATCGGCGTTCCAATGCTGCCCATTTTCTGCATCGTCAGCATTTGCAAAGCGTATGGCATAGCGGCCATCTGTTTTTAATTTCCAGTGCCGATCCGGTAGAGATAGAGACACGTCGTAAACGCCCGTGGCCAGTCCCGCCGGAATGGGAACCTCCAAGACTTCAACCTGGCCACTCCTAGGCCCCCATAAGCGTGGATCCACGCCCTTCGCCTCAATACGGTAGGCGAGATCGGGGTCGGCTTGATCAATGAGAACAATTTCGACCGCGCGTTCATTGTAAATTCGCGCCCAGCCTTCATTCTTAATACCGATGGCGACGTTCAGTGTCTCTCCGGCCCTGACCGCGCTGGGATGCGCAACCTCCGTTAGGGACACGCGATAACCCATATCTCTCTCGATTTCGGCTATACAGCTTTGTTCAATCCAGTTTTCATGGAATAGCGGACGATAATATCCGTCATTCAAATAGGTCAGATGATAACGGCGGCCTTCAGAAAGGATATCTTCGCAGCTTGTACGCGCGACAGCCCCGGGCGCATCAGCCGGTTTACAAGTCTCGCCTCCAAACGGCGTCGCAGCGCTCAACCGTTCCATGTCGCCCCGCTCTTCGCGCCTCTTAACAGGGTCGTCTGAATAGGTGCCCACATCGGTGTCACTCGCCAAAAAACAATCATTGTGAAATCCGATGCGAAAGTCACGATAAACGGTGTCTTGCCAGTCTGGAATGTCGGTTATCCACTCTCGGATATAAGGGGGATAGCGAAACTGGGCGAAGCGAGTCGATGGTACAGCGTCCAATATTGCATCCCGTACGATTGGCCGATTGGCCTCTGACGTTAGATTATTTGATGACGTATGCCATTCCCCCCAAGCCCCGACGAACCCAGCTTGTACAAATGCAATAACGTCGTAATTCTCTTCCAGAACAGGTTTGAGTTGAGACGCATGACGCTTAACCTGAGCGAGTGAAGCGTCTTCCGCCTCTTCATAACCAGTTTCGCCTTGAGGGTAATTATAGGCCGCTCTGATAATGAGCTTCACACCGCCCTCTCGCGCATTCTCAAAACCCTTTTCCAACTTTTTCAGATATTTTTTTGATATATTTTTATGACGAAATGAATCGAGATTTATTTTGACGAATAACAAGCGGTATCCTGAGTCAAATGCGCTTTCTATTTCAGATTTACTCAAATCGTCTAAATTTCCTACAGAGCGGTAAAAGCCCCGTTCTGGGTTCGGCAACACGGCGTTTGACTGTTCGAATTTCTTTTCCACAAACGAGTTTGAAGCGCTATCAGCGGCAAAACTATTGCACCCACCAACTCCGATGATGAAAATAGACGCCGCTAAGACAAAAATTGTTCGGATGCAATTATTATGGGTCACAGACTATTTCCTATCAAATTCACGGCGAACCACTCGATCAGTTTTCCAATCGCTCAACAGACATTGGGCAAATGGGCGCCGCATCTGCATATCTATCAATATAGGTTCATTCGCCGCCGGATGGACGCGGGCGATAAGCAACGGAATGACGCGGATCCCGACAAGAATTTACAAACTTCTCATGGCTCGGCAAACCCATCAGTCGGTTATCAACCACCGCCTTCAATTGCGCGAGTTGTCGATCCAAACTGTCTTCGGTCGGGTTGTCCGCGATGGGATGATAACGTTTCGGCGATAATCCTTGCCCATCCAGCACAGCGAACCAACTGCCTTCTTGGAAAAGATCATTGGCCCGCTCAATGAACATCCCCTCTTCCTCATAGTAGCTGAGATAGTCCACTAACGAATCCGGCTTCTTCATCGACTTACAATGACGCCAAAACGGCGTGTCATCACGCTCTGTGATGGTATAATGGGCCACGAGAAAGTCCCGAATACGTTGCATTTCGAGCGTCATCGTATCGTTAAAACGCGTCCTCACTGAATCGTTGATGTAACCTCTCGGAAACATAATCATCAATTTCGAGAGCGCCGACTGAACGAGGAATATTGAGGTCGATTCCAAGGGCTCCATGAAGCCTGACGAAAGACCAATTGAGATGACGTTCTTTTCCCACATCCGCTCGCGCAGGCCCGTTGTGAAACTTATTTCCCGAGGTTCGCCAATTGCCGGTGTATCCAAACCATCGAGCAATATTTGCGTCGCCTCATCAGCGCTCATATAGTCGTCTGCAAAGACATGGCCGTTGCCCGTCCTGTGTTGCAATGGCACTCGCCATTGCCAGCCTGCTTTCTTCGCAGTCGCCCGGGTATAAGGCGGAATTGGATCCAATGCCTCTGACCCAACCACGATGGCCTTTGTGCAGGGTAAATACTCTTTCCAATCAATGTATTTTACCCCCAACTCTTTGCCAATCAGCAGCGCGCGCATGCCAGAGCAATCGATAAATAAATCGCCGTCCACTCTGTATCCGCTTTCGAGGATCAGGGATTTGACATCGCCAGTCTCTGAATTTCGCTCTACGCCGGTCATTTTTGCATCAATGAGGTTGACACCCTGACTGACCGCCAGTCGGCGCAACATCTGCGCATAAAGGCCAGCGTCAAAATGATACGCGTAATTCATGGGGGGCTCGCCCGCCTTCCTAGGGGGCTGAAAACTGAATTTATTTTGGTAAGCGGCGCGCGTTTCGAGATTGTACGGCGCTAGACTGTCAACTTTTCCAAGCTTTCGCTGCCGAAGCCAATAGTGCAGGAAGCTTATCCCATTCAGATCATTGCCCATGAATCCGAACGCGTGAAAATATTTATGACCCAATTTTTTCCAATCTTGGAATTCGATACCAAGCTTGAATGTCGCCTCGGTTTCGTTCACCAGATCCATTGGATTTAGACCAACAATTCGATGAAATACATCGATCATCGGAATGGTGGCTTCCCCGACGCCGACGGTCGGAATTTCAGACGATTCAATCAGCGTTATACTTTGGCTGCGCGTACCCAGAACCTTTGCCATGCAGGCAGCAGTCATCCACCCCGCTGTTCCTCCACCAAGTATGACTATTTTCATCTACAGACTTTCAAAGAAGCCCCCGTTGCGATCACACGCAACGGGGTTAGTTTATCAGGGGGAAGTCTGATCTCTAATATGGGCGCACCACATTCAAGTCTAGAATTTTGCGCGAATTCCGATTTGCATACGACGGTCATACTCGAAAGTCGTTGCATCAAAAAACTTGCTTTCTTGATCAGGGTTATCTTCCGATGGCCCCCTCACTTGAGCTTCCACTTCCGCATTCTTACCCAAGATATTTGATATCTGGGCACTTATCTCGAAATTATCTGAAACAGCATAACGTAGTGAGCCATCTAAAAAGCCTTCGGATTTGCTCCAAAC
>Ga0115567_10005687_pt1 | contig 12043 bp, 12 predicted proteins | sample COGITO_mtgs_1204_2_FD_88679 | JGI IMG/M metagenome (GOLD analysis project Ga0115567, IMG submission 88679) | Pelagic marine microbial communities from North Sea - COGITO_mtgs_120412 | ecosystem: Environmental > Aquatic > Marine > Epipelagic | place: Germany:Helgoland, sampling site Kabeltonne...
AAAAGCAAGAGGACGCAAATGAAAGCATCAGATCTAATGGTCAAAGCACTTGAAGCCGAAGATGTAGAATATATCTTTGGTATTCCTGGGGAAGAAAATCTTGATTTACTTGAATCTCTTAGAAGTTCTTCAATTCAGCTTATATTAACCCGCCATGAACAAGGCGCTGGCTTTATGGCGGCAACCTACGGGCGCTTAACCGGTAAAGTTGGCGTGTGCTTATCGACTTTAGGCCCGGGCGCTACAAATTTGGTCACGCCCGCCGCTTACGCCCAACTTGGGGCAATGCCAATGTTGATGATTACAGGGCAAAAGCCAATAAAAACCAGCAAGCAAGGCCGCTTTCAAGTGATTGATGTGGTTGACATGATGCGTCCAATTACCAAATACACAACGCAGGTAGTCAGCGGCGACCGTATTCCTTCGGTGGTTCGCGAGGCTTTTAGGCTTGCTAGTGAAGAGCGTCCTGGTGCAACGCATATTGAACTACCGGAAGATATTGCGGATGAACAAACCTCAGTGCCTATTTTAAAGCCCAGTATTGTTAGACGCCCGATTGCCGAGTACAAATCAATACAGGCGGCTGTAGACATGATAGAAGAGGCAAAATCACCGGTATTATTAATAGGCGCCGCGGCTAACCGCAAACTTACCTCTAAAATGCTGCGAGAGTTTGTTGATAAAACAGGTATTCCGTTTATCACTACGCAAATGGGTAAAGGCGTACTCAATGAAACAGATAAATTATTTATGGGCAATACTGCACTCTCGTCGGGAGATTTTGTGCATCGGGTGATTGACCGGGCCGATCTTATTATTAATGTAGGACACGACGTAGTAGAAAAGCCGCCGTTTTTCATGGATTCTGACAAGCAGCAAGTAATTCACGTTAACTTCGAAACCGCGGCCGTTGACCCAGTGTATTTTCCGCAGCTAGAAGTTGTGGGCGATATCGCCAACAGTATTTGGCAAATTAAAGAAGGTATTGACGCTAAATGTAAGTGGGAACTCGACTTCTATAGCGACGTTCACGACGCCTATATAGAGCATAGAGACGCTTCAGAAAGCGATGACCGCTTCCCCATGTTGCCTGAGCGCGTAGTGAAAGACGTGCGCGCTGCTATGCCAGAAAATGGTATCGTGACCTTAGATAATGGCGTATATAAAATTTGGTTTGCACGAAACTATCCGGCTGCCATGCGTAATACCTTGCTGCTTGATAACGCATTAGCCACTATGGGCGCGGGTTTGCCCTCAGCAATGGCAGCGAAGTTGGTCTACCCTGAGCGACCCGTAATCACGGTATGCGGCGACGGCGGCTTTATGATGAACAGTCAAGAGGTTGAAACCGCGGTGCGTTTAGGCCTGCATATTGTCATCATTATATTACGAGACGATGCCTACGGCATGATCAAGTGGAAGCAAAGCAATATGGGTTTTAACGACTATGGCCTAGATTACGGTAATCCAGATTTCGTTAAATACGTAGAAAGTTATGGTGGTAAAGGTTGGCGCATTGAAGCGGCATCTGAGCTTCAAGGTCAAATTGAGAAGTGCCTAGCCGAGCCTGCGGTTCATCTAATAGATGTGCCTGTAGACTATAGCCTTAATGACGAAACCTTAAATAAAACGATTCGCACACTCAGCAGCAAGTTATAAACTTGCCATGATTTATCTGCGCAAACTATCTACGTAAACTATATGTGCAAATTACTGCACAAATGAGAAAGGAGAGACAATAGTGTTAGCTAAAAAATATCCCTATTACCTTGCCAATAAAGCGGTGTTTGCGAACACCGACTTAGACGTAACGAATAAATATACGCAAGAAGTCGCGACTAAAGTGGCCTTAGCCGATGCCACGGTTATCGACAAAGCCATTGCTGCTGCTGAAAAAGCGCAGCCGCTGATGAATAAAATGCCCGCCTTTAAAAGACAGCAAATTTTAGAGCATTGCGTGACTCGCTTTAAAGAGCGCTTTGATGAGCTTGCTTATGCTCTGTGCATTGAAGCCGGTAAGCCTATTAAAGACGCAAAAGGCGAGGTTACCCGCTTAATTGACACCTTTAAAATTGCCGCCGAAGAATCAGTACGCATTTCAGGTGAAGTTATCGAGCTTGAAATCACTGAACGAGCGCACGGTTACACGGGTATGACAAAGCGCGTACCTATAGGCCCATGTTCATTCATATCGCCTTTTAACTTCCCATTAAATTTGGCGGCGCATAAGGTAGCGCCAGCGATTGCAGCAGGCTGTTCATTTGTATTAAAGCCTGCGAGTCGCACTCCGCTTGGCGCAATTATTATGGGCGAAGTGCTTGCCGAAACCGACTTACCCGAAGGCGCGTTTTCAATATTACCTTGCAGCCGCGACGGAGCCGACTTATTTACCACCGACGAGCGCTTCAAGTTACTAAGCTTTACAGGCTCACCCGATGTAGGTTGGGCTTTGAAAGCTAAAGCGGGTAAGAAACCGGTAATACTAGAGCTAGGCGGTAACGCAGCATGCGTCGTCGATCATGACACTGACTTAAAAGATGCGGTAGAACGCATTGTATTTGGTGCATATTACCAAAGTGGTCAAAGTTGTATAAGCGTACAGCGTGTCATTGTCCATGCTGATGTATACGACGAGTTCAAAAAAGCGTACGTAGAAAAAGTCAGTAACTTAGTACATGGCGATCCGCTAGATGAAGATACTTTTATAGGACCCATGATTGCCGAGTCGGAAGCTAAGCGTCTTGAAGGATGGATTAGTGATGCAGTAGATAAAGGCGCCAGCTTATTATGCGGCGGGAAACGCGACGGTGCTATGCTACAAGCGGCCATTCTCGAAAATGTACCTGCTGACTGTGACGTCAACAGCGAAGAGGCTTTTGGTCCGGTATCTGTGATTAGTCAATTCACCGACTTCGACGAAGCCTTGAAAGAAGTTGATAATAGCCAGTTTGGCTTGCAGGCTGGCATATTTACACGTGATATTTACAAAGCGCATCAAGCATGGGACCAGTTAGAAGTAGGCGGTGTTGTAATAGGTGATGTGCCTAGCTGGCGAGTAGATAATATGCCTTATGGTGGCGTCAAGGAATCGGGTTTAGGTCGCGAGGGTATTCGCTACGCTATTGAGGATATGACCGAGATTAGACTAATGGTGCTGCGCAATCCTAACCCTTAACACTGGAGACTCCTTTTTGTAGATATATAGAGGGAGTCCTCAGCTTAAGAATTAATCAAAACCTAGTGACACTGGCATTATCCAATAATGCCAGTAAATCCCAAGGAGCATCTTCAACCGTTGTCGATCGAGGGTATAAATGTTGCTTTCGGTCATCAACAAAATGAGTAGTGGCCCAACCTCGGGTATGCGTAAAAAAATCTTTTACGCCTTGAAGACCACTTAGCTCATAACATCCTATCAAACAGGTCTCTATATACGACAAACTAACAGGAAAATTGGCCGACGAGTGCATTACCGCTAAGGTCTCGCATATATATATAGGTGTGTTAGCTAAGTGCGACTGTAACTCGTGATGATGTTTAGCTACAGGTGATACAATTTCAAGACAGCTAGCATTTATAGGTGTGAATCGGTAATCTTGCTCTCGCGTTGCAAAATCTTGATTAAACTGTAATGCTATTAACTGAGCACTTAACGCGCTATCACTCACGGGTATGGCGCCTGCATATGTTTGTTGCTCTGTCACAGAACGGGTAATCCAGTTGCGCTCCCATCCATTAACGAAAACCTCAATGCTATTACCTGCTATTTGACTATAAGTTAGGCGTGAATATTGGCTAAGCAAGCTGCCATAGCCGGCCACAAGCACCTTACCCTTTGTATTTTCAATAAACGCATTTATGTCTTCTTCAGTATTCAATGGGCAATACTCTTTGAGTTAATATAAGATTAAATTAGACAGCCAAAAATTATGTAATCAGCAATTTCGGTGGCTAAAGCTCATCACTTTTTCGATAGATGTTTGCTCAGTAGCTAGCATGATTAACCGGTCTACTCCAAGCGCCACACCGGAACAATTTGGTAAGCCTGCACGTAGGGCTGCCAAAAAATATCGGTCAATCACTTGTGCGGGTAATCCTAAAAGTGCGCGTTTGGCATTATCTTCCTCAAACCTTACGGTCTGCTCTTTTACGTTAGTCAATTCATTGAATCCATTTGCAAGTTCAACTCCCTTAAAATACACCTCAAAGCGATTGGCTGTTTCACCATCACTAGACAGCGTAGCCAGCGATGCTTGACTAGCTGGAAAATTGGTAACAATGGCAGGCGAAGTAACACCAATATTTGGCTCAATCTGCTGGTTGAATAACACCTGCAATAAACTATCTTTGAGCAAGCGCTGCCCATTATCACTATGTATATCGTAAATACTTGCTTTCAAACTCTCAGCATAGTTACTTAAGTCGCAAGAATCACATACATTGCGCAATTCGTTCATGCTTATATTCAGTGGGTCAAAACCAAGTAAACGCTGGAAAACCTCAACATAGGTAAATTGATCAATATTGATGATAGGCAAAATCTCAATAAGCAACGCGCCAACTTCATTAATTAGAGAGTGCATGTCAAAACCGACTCTATACCACTCTAACATGGTAAATTCAGGGTTATGTAAACGCCCTACTTCATCGTCTCTAAACGCCTTGCATAATTGGAAAATATCACCACTGCCGGCGGCCAGCAAACGCTTCATGGCGTATTCAGGTGATGTTTGTAAATACAGAGTACGAGATTGTGATGCGCCCGGCTCGGTATGTTTCGTTACCATTGCCTGCAAATACGGGTCGCTGATGGTATGAGAAGATAAACAAGGGGTTTCAACTTCAAGCACATTGCGAGAATCAAAAAAAGCGCGTATCGATGCGATGATCGCGGCGCGTTGACGCAGCGCATCTATACTTGCAGTTGGCTGCCACAACGCGCTCATACGCTCTTCGTTGGCAGGCTAATATTCAAAAGCAGCTTACTTTTGTGTTTGCGCGCGTGACGCATATTCACCGCTACGTGTATCTACTTTTACAATTTCGCCAGTTTGAACAAACAGCGGAACTCGAACAACTGCACCCGTTGCTAAGGTGGCAGGTTTACCACCAGTTCCTGCGGTGTCACCTTTCAGACCAGGGTCCGTTTCTACAATTTCAATTTCAACAAAATTTGGTGGAGTCACCACAATTGGGCTACCATTGAACAAGGTTATAGTGCACACATCGTTTTCCACTAACCATTTTACGCTGTCAGCGACAGCTTTTTCGTCAGCCGCAATTTGCTCAAAGGTTTCGTTATTCATGAAATGCCAAAACTCACCGTCGCTGTATAAGTACGCCAGTTCTGTGTCCATTACATCAGCTGCTTCAAACGACTCTCCTGAGCGAAACGTTTTCTCAAGTACTTTGCCTGAAATAAGCTTGCGGATTTTAACGCGATTAAACGCTTGGCCTTTGCCTGGTTTTACATATTCATTTTCTAAAATGTTACAGGGCTCGCCATCTAACATTATTTTAAGGCCAGCTTTAAACTCGTTGGTGCTGAAATTAGCCATTCAATCCTCTGATAAAGTAGTTCAATAATAAAAACATGCAGATAATACCTAAAAAAACGGCTCATGTAGAGACTCATTGGCAAAAAGAGTTGGCTAATTCGTTTACCGACTTAGATTCTTTGCTAAATTATCTCGATATAGACGATCAACATATTCCAACTTCAAGCATTCACCACCTTAACGAAATTGCGACTCGAACGAGTAGGGCAAAATCTATTAGCACGAGTCAAATAATCGCCCTACATGGTCAAGCACGCCGGCTGTTTCCCATGCGAGTACCAAAACCATTTGCTGAATTGATGCAAAAGAATAATTGGTACGACCCACTTCTTCAGCAAGTCATACCCCAGCACCTCGAATTTACCGAAAAAGAAGGCTTTGTGTCGGACCCGCTTGAGGAACAAACAGGCACGACAGCCGGCATTATTCATAAATACGAAAGCCGTATTTTGCTAATTGTTCGTGGCGGATGCGCGGTCAATTGCCGGTACTGTTTCAGACGTCATTTTCCTTATCAAGATAATCATTTAGGCATGGCTCAATACAAATCTATTGTTGACTATATTACACAAGATACAACGCTGAATGAGGTCATATTTTCAGGCGGCGATCCTTTGATGGCCAATGATCAGCAGCTTGCTAAACTTGCACAGCAAATTGATAACATCCCTCACATTAAGCGCCTACGAATTCATACGCGCTTGCCTGTTGTGATCCCAGCCAGAATTACTGATGAATTTATCAAGTGGATAACGAACTTGCGGCTTAAACCTATTATTGTGCTGCACATTAATCATGCGAATGAAGTGAGCGAGGCCCTCACAAAAAAAATGAAGTTGTTGAGTCAGGCAGGTGTGCTGCTGCTTAATCAATCAGTGTTGCTTAAACATGTGAATAACAACGCTAACGATTTAGCCGATTTAAGTGAAGCTTTATTTGCGGCAAATATCTTGCCTTATTATTTACATATGTTTGATAAGGTAAAAGGAGCTTCACATTTTGATGTTGAAAATGAGGAGGCAAAAATGCTGATGGCAGCGTTAATAAAGCGCTTACCGGGCTTTTTGGTTCCCAAGCTAGTGAAAGAACTAGCCGGGCAGCCCGGTAAAACGCCTATCGATTTAGGACTTGAACCTTAACGCTCACGCGTAGGTATTGATTGAACCGCCTACGCCAGATGTGTTTGGCGCAGACACAGCTTGAGCTGATTCAAGCAATTCTAAAACCGCTTGCCCCTCTTGCTTCTGCTGATTGTTTGCCATTTGGGCAGACTTCACGGTTAGCGCTTGAGCAACGCCCGATGCACCTTGAATATCCATTGCGTCTCCTTATTCTTTATTTGCTTGTAGCAAAAACTAAATGCAGGCACAATTGCCCACTTCGAAAATATCGGCAAATACTGGATTCTCATGAATAAGATAATAGCAGCGCTGAACGACAATTTACGTGTAATTTACCGTAAAGCCGTAGACGCCGATGCAAGCCTTGATGCATTAGCCGCAAAAGGTAAAGGCAAATTCGATACTATCTTCTCTGACGGTTCAGGCTTTAGTACACGTAGTAAGCGCTTTGTGCCGTATGTTGAAGAACTTGCAGGTGAAGTGGCGCCATTAGTAAAAGCAGAGCAAGAAACCCTGTATAAAAACTTACCAGAGGTAGTAGCAAAAATCGAGTTGATGCTAAAAACATTGCAACAGTTTAAACAAACATTGAAGTAAGGTGTTTTATAAACAGTTGACTAACAAAGTTCTTCGTTGCTTTATTTTTCGGTAAAACGCTCTGAAGGATTGTCCCTTAAAAACGCTAAGGAAACGATTAACTTACAATTTTTCGACGGTATAGCCTTTATTCTCTAGTTGAGTAAGCACACCATCGTCGCCAGGTAAATGCAGTGCGCCCACCAAAACGAATTCAGTGCCTTGATCAGTAAACATCGCTTCGATTTTTTTCATCCACTTATTATTACGGTCAACAAGCACCGTTTTATACACCTGTGGATAGCCCTCAAAACTGTCGATCCCCAATTTTGTTAATGTTTCCATATCGCCATCTCGCCAGCTTTTGTGCAAGGTTTTGATAACGTCATCAATATTTTCAATTTCATCTAAGGTGTAATTGATTAAACCATTTGGGTCTTCGTTGTCAAAGCTATCAAGAATAGCCAATTGCTCGTCTGGGGTTTCAAACCATGCAATGGTTTTATTATCGACAGTCGCCTTTTGGAAAAAGTGCTTGTCTACGCCTTCTGCGACAAATCCTCTCGCTTGATACTCCATAATGGTAATCGTAAGCATCACGCCAGTAGGATTTAAAGGGTTCAATTGCATAGGGGGAATGTTTCTAGCCTTGGCATATTCTACAAATCTGGCGTATGTCTTCTCGTTCAAGCCTGATTTGAGTGTTTTTCCGTCTTGATACATAATCACTTTCAGCGATTTTTGTTGAAAGGCAGGTGTCTCAATTTCTTTCATATTCGTTTCAAAATACACTTCATCAGCAGCGCTATAGGCGGTATTAAAAGCTTCAGGTAAAGGATAATCTTTCTCTGTAAGCAAATGAAATGTGCCGCCAATATATACCGTCTCCTTGCCTTTTGTCACTTTAAATACAGGGGCCGCACTGGCCGATGCAGAAACAAACATCACAGCAATCGATAGACTAGCTATTGTTTTTGTGAACATTTTTAACATAAATTTTCCTTAATGGTATGTTGTACGAGCTTGCGCTTATCTATCTGATTTATATATGGTTGATACGTAAAATGGGCGTAAAGATATCATTGACCAGCCTTCGTTGATATCACTGATATGTTATTTATCCTGAACTCTGAATAAGAAGCCGCGCTCAGATTATTTAGAAATTGGCAAGGCCGCTATTCGAGTATTGATTTCTGACACCACTCGGCTGTAAGAAGCGCTATCTACCATATCATACTTGCGGGTAAACTCCGCTTTCGTCAGTCCCTCATCTAAGTCAGCAATTGACACCATAAACAAGTCTTCGTTAGGAGCGCGGGCTATAATGGTTTGTAGACCTTGTGCTTGCTGTGGATCAACCGCTACTTCAGCAAAGTGAGCGCCTGACAAATCGGCCGCTAAATCAACAAAACTGTATCCTGAACCGCCGTCACCTCTATCCATGAGTTCTTTAAATTCACCGATCGCTATGCTTATGCCTTTTTGTGACAACAGTTTAATAGCCGCTGAATAAATAAAGTGCAAACTCAAGTCTTGCCGCTCCTTTAATACGGGCTTGGGAGAGGCGTAAGGAATTCGCTTTAGCGCAAAACTCAAATCTCCAATTAATGCGGTAAACCGGCGATTTCCCGCAAAAATCGCGAGCGCCAATATTGCCGCTTCATTTTCGAGCGTGGCAGAGCTGTTTTCACTTAACACCATAGCTTCTTGCATTACACCCTGTAAATAAACACTTAGCGATGGGCCATTGGAAAGATCAGCGTTAAGTGGCGGATTCATATTGTCTAAAAGCCGTAAATAGTGCGCGATACGTATTTTAAGTATTCGGGCGTCGTCGCGGTCTCCGCCAGTTTGGATATTCTTAAATTCACGCATTATACTGTCCAGTGGTGCTAATGAAATCGTTACGCCATCCCTGTTTATATCAAGTGATGTAAGTGAATCAATTGCTTTAGTAGCCACATTACTAGATGTATAGGTGTTGGCCAAATACTCTGCTATTGTCAACGCAAACTTTCCCGGCAGCGGTAAATCACCTATGTGAACGGTGTCTATTTGAAGCCCCTTACCTGACAGTAAAACGGCTTCTACGTTTAGATAGAATGGTAAAATAATTGTGTCTACTTTATAAGTACCTGCCACTACCAGCCTGTTCTCAGCAAAAATCACCTCTGCATTTGCTGCTTCTATCGCTCTATGGACAAAACCCGCTAAACTATTCGCTTGAGCGTCGCTTACATTTACTACTTGTGATTGGTAGCGTCCACTTACACTTTGCTGTAGATCTTTGATAAGCGGCTGCACGGTTTCAGCACTATTAACTTGCTGCGGCGAATTGACATTCACGTTTGGTGAAATATCAAGTATCAATACACCACTTATAATAATGAGTATTAGTAGCGTGAGCAGAATTATCTTTATCGCCTTAAGCATTTTTTACCTTAAAAGTCAGCCGTTCTAGTGTAACAATAGGGCTATCGTTTTGTTTATTGCCGATTGTCTATTATATACAAAAGCTTTAGAGCGCGAAGTATTAATGTTTTGAAGGGCATATTTTACAGCTTACAAAAAGTTAATACCTTCATCACGCCGTAATTGCGGCTAAATGATATTACTTTGTCCTAGCTATTTGTTAGCTTACGCTATTTGTTGATTTACGCTATTTGTTGATTTAAACAAGATACATACAAATGTATAGTTTTGAATAACCATCGCGCAGAAATGTTCCCTATATTAAGCCAATAAACATTCGTATTGGATCAACTGTGAACACTTACCCTACTATCAAACTGTTATTTACTTATTTTACGGCTAGTCTACTCTTTACAGTGTCTTTGACATGTGCTGCAAGCATTATTACCAACGCAGATATCGACTCAATAAGCGTAAAGGCCCCTAATAAATGGAAGGCTTATAATGTAGATTTGTTATTCGATGGAATTGATTATCGGTATACCACTAAACGGTTTGCAGGCTATCAAAAAACTGGGGACCTATTGTCGGCGAATGATCCTTTCACCTTGAGCGTAGCCTTAATCAATAATGCTAATATAGAATCTATCTCATTTTTTAACGATTGGCGTAACGTGTTAAAGCAACAAGTGACTTCAATGAGCATAGCGCTTTACAATGATGATAGTCGATTACTATGGTCTGATAGTTTCTCTGGCTTGAAAAAAGACTCTTGGGACCAAATAGACCTTGTGAAGTTTGATACGCCAATCTTTGACGTAAAGACAATTAACTTTTCAGTAACCGGCGCACAAAGTAATCACTTTGAAATACGTGAACTTTTAGTGAGCACTTATAGTGGTCAGTCGAACAACAATTTGGCAACTAGTAACGTTAGTACTCCTAGTATAATTGCGCTTTTTACAATTGGTTTAGGTGTGTTTGCTTATCGTAAGTTTAGTAAAAGATAAATTTCGCACCCGACCTTGCGTCACACCGTTACTCTAATTTTTCACGACCAAGACTTGCAGGTCCTTAGTATATATCAACATACCTTCCAAATAGTCGCGCTTTTGCTAATTCTGTGTGAAATTGAGGTTTGAAAAAGTATTGAGCGCATTTCAAAATATCGCTCTACAGGTTTTGTATGGCGATACTGTTCGATTCATACCACTTTTTCGTTTAGTAATTGCCCTTGCCAAACACATTAGCTTTAAACATTTGAGCAGGTCTTATAGTAGAGAATTGCCGCTTCAATAATATCCAGTACTGGTTAACATATTAATATAGAATATATGTCAGGTTTCTTTACACATCAATGTTTCTTCATCAGTAGCGAAATTCCTTAGATATTACATATCAACAACTTAAACACACTGGCATGATTCTAGCTATTCGTTTAAATAGTGACCATATTAGGTCGCGCATACAAAAAAAACATATTAAATCAGGGACACTTTGCGATGAAATTTAAAAAAATAATAGCATTTTTTGTGCTGGCCACGTTAGCAACAAGTGCGCAAGCGAACTTATCAATTATGGGTGGGGAAGATGTAGATGTTCCCATGAACAACGATTTTATTTTCACTGACCCTGCGACACAGTACAATATTGGTGGAAATTTATTTGCAGACTTCAATGTAGCGCTGACATTTACTTTCTTAGGGTCAGAAGCTGGCTTTAACAATGAGTTCTATGCGCTTGGCGACAGTGTTTTCTTGTCAAATAAGCCCGCTGATAACCCAGTTGGGACTACTTTTTCAGGTGACTCATTGGCTGGACTTATAGATTTTAGATTTTTCTCGCTTGAAGCAAACAATGGCTTTGGTCCTGGCGAGGGTATCAGTAATGGTGGAAATCAACCTGTTGGCTCATTTCAGTCTTTCGCAACGATTCTAGACTTCCTCTGGACTCGTAACGGCGTTACATACGATGCGGTTTTATTTTTCGATGACTCAGGCTTTGATGAAGACGATAATCACGATGATCACATTATTGGTATAACAGCAACAAGATTAAGCACCGTTGAAGTACCTGCTCCTGGAGTTCTAGCTTTAGTAGGCCTTGGTCTGCTTGGTTTGAGACTTGTTTCACGCCGTAAAGCATAGCGCAATTATTAGTGTGTGTTCATTTGCAATCACCTACGTGAAAATAAATATGCACACTCAATAGAGGACATAGTGAATAAGAAATTTTTAGGCACTGTTTCATGATTTGAAGTGTCTAGGGTAGTTGTTCATTTACAGCGGCTTTGACAAATATAATCAAACAAAAACCATAGAATAGAAATGTTCTATGGTTTTTTTATTCTCATTCCACGTAGCTTGCAATCATCAA
>Ga0115567_10005688_pt1 | contig 12042 bp, 2 predicted proteins | sample COGITO_mtgs_1204_2_FD_88679 | JGI IMG/M metagenome (GOLD analysis project Ga0115567, IMG submission 88679) | Pelagic marine microbial communities from North Sea - COGITO_mtgs_120412 | ecosystem: Environmental > Aquatic > Marine > Epipelagic | place: Germany:Helgoland, sampling site Kabeltonne...
GAAGAAGAGATGCCCTGTCCTGGAGACAAGTAATCAACTTCATTAGCACCAGACCCAATAGTAACACTCGATACAGTGCCATCTCCTCCGATTAAACTCTTTCCAGATCCACCCTGGATGGTCTCACTTATGGTAACCCCAGAACTAACCTCAAGTTTACCTTTATTGATGGTAATAGTACCACTTCCAAGTGAATCATCATGACCGGCCACTACCGTACCGTCATTGATATCCATCCCCCCGCTAAAGGTATTATCTCCAGTTAATTTCAAACGACCCACGCCCGATTTTGCCAGTTTTTCAGAACCACTTATTACCCCTGTTGCGAATACCTGTTCTTTCGCGTAATCAGCGGCAGTTGTTCCTGTTGCTACTTTGATGATATTCGAAGCCCCTGATCCTGTTAAGACAACGCCTCCAGAAAAGGTCGCACCACTTTGTGATTGGGCAAACCCAAGTTCGAGTGTTCCCGCTCCTGTATTATCAAGGGTCAAAGTTGTTCCAGCTGCTCCCTTCAGGTATTCAATAACCTGTGTTTCCCCAGAACCCGGGTTTAAGTTAAGCCCGCCTTCCAGTAGGTTTATAAATCCCTCATCGCCCGAACTTGCAGCCAGATTAATATTACCCGATAATATTTGGTCACCCTCTCCGGTTTTTATGATAGATAAATCAGAATGAGCCGAACTGGATTCGTAAATATTTCCCGTAAATTCATAGGCAAGTGAAGAAGCCGCTGTATTGCCGGCAGAAGAATGGACTGTTAGGACACTGTTTCCATTGTCTCCTCCCATAAGATCACCAGAACCGTTTAAGCCACTTAAAATTGTTGAACCTAAAGTATCTAAATCAAGGTTTGAACTTCCGTCATGATAGGTAATCGAGGCAACATAATCATCTGTGCCCACTGCTGTGTCGTTGGTTCCATATTTAGAGCCCAAAGTATTACCATCGGAATTGTCAAATTCAAAGACCAGACCAGAAGTCGCGGCTTGATTTGTGGGGTTGTGCAAATTCATTTCTATCAATGCACCTACAGTTGTTGTGTCAGCCCACCTCCATGTTTCTGCCATAACTGTATTGTAGCGAGAAGTTCCGTTCGCCTTGGAAGTTCCACCGGTATCAGCAGATTGTGAGATATCATAGAACCTTATACCAAGCCTGGCGTAGGTAGAACCGCTCGTGGCGCTATCCAGAGCACCAACATCACTGTTTAATGCGGAACCAAGGTCATCCGTAAATGTCCGAGTTGTACCTAATAAAGATTTAGCGTCTTCATTGGAACCATCCCCAGCATTTTGAGTAAATTTAGTGGACAAATAGTATAATCCATCCACTGAGTTTGAGGCGGCGTCAGTTGGGTACAGACCAATTGTTGTTGTAGATGTTAAAGGAGTCCATGTTCCCCTGAAAAGATTTGTCGCGTCAGTATTCGCACTGTCAGTACCAATATCGAAATAACCTAATTCAATTAAATCACCGTCTTTTGCAGTACCGTTCGAACTCTTCTCAAGTGCTCCTTTGGTCGTGCCGGTAAAACCTTGTAACAATTGTATAGAGCCCGGTGCGCTATTACCCTCATCTGATATATCCAATAAATCCCACGACTGCCAAAATACTTGTGTTGATCGTTGTTGACCAAAAGAGGTGTCAAAAAGGAGCAAAAAGAGCAAAACTGTGATGGGACGATTCAAAGCAAGATTAACAATTAAACTTCAACTTAACCTCAACTGTACAATTGGGTCAAATTTAAAATATTACATTCCCAAAGCATACCATTAGCGCTTCTAATAGCTACATCGCATTAGTCATACTAAATTTTAATCATTAAAAATAACTTATTTATCTCTTGCAAAAAGAATACTTTAAGAGGTAAATTTATAACATGAGATATAGCCCTGTATACTCAACCTCAATTACCTTTTCTACAGTTGTTTAATTATCAAATGAGAATTAAGCCGATACGCTCTCAAGAATGTTTGTTTACCTTATTTTGGGTTAAAATATTGTTGCTTGTATCGATCGCTTCAAATTCTGCTTATTCAATTGAACCAAAGGTTGTTATCCATTGGTCATCCGTTAAAACTATTGGACATGCTGAACTGCTTAAAGATCGGAATGGGCAATTATTAGACGCAGGGGCACCCAACAATGGTGACGGTCACTTGGTTGTGTTAGGATATTTCACCGATGGAAATACAACCCACCCTTTTGCCGGTTCCTGGACACCTATGACAGTAGGCACGCGCGTGGGAGATTCAAGCAGTGGTTATGGATATGATCACGGCATGGCTTCCTTTACCACAGTTTTCACTAATGCAACCGACCAAGTCATTGTATATCCGGGAAATCCAGCTAGTTATTATGCACAGTCCGACAAGGTTATCTCATCAAATACCCCCGGATCATCGGCGAGTGACCCTCCGCTTTGCATTCGGTTTTATGACCGCACAACTACGGGCCCACAGACTCGTTACAACACAGTTACTGGACCAAATTGGAGATGGCCTGTGTTTTCTCCCGAAATTCCTGAAAACTTATACCTTAAAATCGCTTCGGGATCTCCCCCGTCTGGCTCAAAGTGGAAATATGGAGAGATATTCGAGGATAACAGCAGTCGTTTTCAATGTTCCCTAAGGGATCCTGCCAACTTGGTGACCAGTGGTTCCACTGGAGGATCAATTGTGAATGTTAGTGGACCCTACCAATATGATTCATGGGTCGACCTTAACGCAACTCCTGACACGCACTGGGAATTTGATTCATGGTCTGGAGGAGTGGAATTCCCCAACGCAATGAACACAAGAGTTCAAATGACGAGCGATAAAAACGTGACTGCCACATTCCGTGAGCATAATTACACATTATCTATTTCTTTCACCGGAAAGGGAAGCGTGACTGGTGCAGGTCCTTACACATTCAACACTCCGGTTACAATCTCCGCCACGCCAAACACAGGATATTACTTCAGCCATTGGAACGGATATGGTCCGGATAACAACAATTCCACCACAACTTTTAATATTGAGGGGGATCATTCACTAACTGCAGTTTTTAGCCCCTTTCAGCATACGATCAATGTCACTTCCTCGGACGGTGGTAGTGCCGCAGTCGAACCCGGGCCACATCTTTATGATGGAAACTACACCATTACCGCGATCCCAGATTCGGGCTACCAATTTCAATCATGGACGAGCAGCAGTAATTCGTTAAACATTTTATCTTCCAACAGCACGGCTGCTTCCTCCCTTGTACTTGATGGTAACTCAAGCTTTCTTGCAAATTTTGCCGAAAATAAATATACACTTTCTGTTGGAATGGGAACGGGTGGTGAGAGTGTAACTCCCTCAAGTGGCTTGTATTCACACTTTGATATTGTACCTGTAGAAGCAAATGCAAGCACGGGCTACCAATTTGAACGGTGGGATGATTCTTCTGGTATACTTAATTCTACACTCTCCCGAACAGCAGATGCAAATATGTCCGAAGCAAACGGAAATGCTTCCATAACTGCTCAATTCATCAAAAAAACTTATGATGTAAATGTACTGGAAGGTAGTGGTGGAAATGTCATTTTATCGAATGGACCATATGAACATTTTGAAGTTTATGATTTACTTGCAAACCCTCACCCCAATTACTTATTTTCTCATTGGTCCGGGGACTCAAACTCTATCGCCTCACTGTTTTTAGATGCGACACTTCGAACCAATAAACTTGTTGTTACTGGCCCAGTTTCCCTGACTGCCAATTTTGTAATCGATCCCACAACCCTTAGTTATACCGTCGATCTAAATTCATCAAATGGTGGCAGTGCACAACTTGCCATTGGTTCCAATCCATTTCCATATGATTCGAATATAACTATTCAGGCTTTTCCAAATAACGGATACCAATTTTCGAATTGGAGTAGTTTTTCTAACTCTCTGTCATTGCTATCCTCAAACACCTCGATGACGCCGTACTTAAATGTAGACAGAAATTCTTCATTTACTGCACACTTTGAAGAGAAACAATATAATTTCACCGTTAATTCTTCTGCGGGAGGTGAATCTGTCTCACCGTCCGGAACGACCAGGCATTCACACTTTTCATCAACTGCCGTTTCCGCAATTCCAAAATTCGGTTACAAATTTAAAAATTGGGATGACCTCCATGATATTTTGAACAACTCCCTTGATGGAAACACAACAGCTACCTTTGCAAATGCAGGAGTTGACTCGAACATTACGGCCATTTTTGAACCAAAAGATTACAATGTACAGATTACTCAGACCGTTGGCGGTACTATTACATTAGAGTCTCCCACAGGACCTTGGTTCCATTTTCAAACTTACAATATCTCTGCAAATCCACTACCTGGTTATCGATTCGTCAGTTGGACGACTGACCAAGTTGGTATTGACGCACTTACCGCATCAATCACTGAGTCTAATAACTCGCTTAACCTTGTGGAGGCGGTGTCATTATCTGCAAGTTTTGAAACAATTGATTACCAAGTACATGTAAATACATCTCTTGGAGGCAGCGTTTCTGGCAGTGGAGATTTCACAATCTTAAATCCACCAATCATCTCAGCGACTCCAAGCACAGGCTGGAATTTCTTGGCTTGGAGCGGGGATACCCAATATATTGGTTCTTCATTACTCAACCCCGCACAGATAAATCTTTCCACCCATCCTCAAGATTTAAACTTCACCGCTTCATTTGAAAGGCAAAATTTTATAATCGATGTATTGATTCAAGGGCAAGGAGCAGTCAATGATTTCAACTCCTCATTTTCATCTTCTTACCCCTATCAGCAATCGATTAATTTCTTACCCACTCCCAGTAGTGGATGGAGTTTTACTAATTGGGTAGGTGTTCCAGAGAACCAAAAAAATAAGAATCCACTCAGTCTTTTGGTTACAGAACAACTAAACCTAACCTCTGTTTTTTCTAAAAACTCATACAATGTTAGCTTTCAATCTACTCCGCATGGACTGACCAGCGGTTCAGGAACTTACTTGTTTGAAAGCAACATTACTATCGAAGCGCTTCCCAACAAGGGTTATCTTTTTTCCCATTGGGAAGGAAACGTAGGTTATTTAACCGATGAAACTTCTGCAAAAATATCTATGCAAATGCCTAGCACGCACTTAGTTTATAAACCTAATTTCATTCCGCAGGAAAATGTAATTACCACAACAACAGAGGGTGGAGGAACAGTAACTGGAGGCGGTACTTTTCTAACAGGAGCCCATGCAACATTCTCTGCTATTCCTAACAACCCTGACTCGAATTCACTCAATGGGTACCGACTTTCATATTGGGAGTGGACTACTTCCTCTGGTATTTCTGCTACAAGCTCAGAAAACCCCTTGACCCTCACCATCGATAGCCCATTAACAGTCAAGGGAGTCTTCTCAACTATCCCTTTCTCGATGCATACCTTAACTGTTCTTAAAACATCAGATGGGGGGCATATTTTTGATGATTTGGGAAAGGAAACTTGGGATGCGAACTTACAGTCAACACGCAGGACTCTAATTGCATCCGTGAAACCGGGCTGGAAGTTTTCCCACTGGTCTGAAAATTCAGGTTCATTTTCTATCAGCAATCCATTCGAAGTCTCCTCTGAATTTCTTTTATCAAGCGATTCAACGGTTAACGCCCATTTTTCTACATCCCCTGTAAAAGTTCAGATTATCCCTGAAAGTGGAGGCACAACATCGTTCAACGAAAAAAATGTTGAGTATGGACAATTGGTTTCGATTGAGGCAATCCCCGATGAAAATATGAACTTCTCAAAATGGAACATAATAAAATCTTTCGATTACAATGTAACAATTAACTCATCATCCAGTTCAACCACTCACAATACATATTTTTTAAATAACCAAGAAAGACCGGTCCTTAATTTGTTTAAAGGCTTTTCGTACACATTTAATTTGCCAACTGATGAAATCGATAATTTCTATCTATCCAGTTCCCCAATCTCAAGTCCAGATGGCAATGGATACCTATCTGATCTACTTGTAAGAACAAGGTTGTCTGATTCGTCCGTTTCATTTCAAATTGCGGACGATTGTCCTTCCACAATTTATTATCATTCAAAATCAAACCAAGGAATGGGTGGTGTAGTAAAAGTAGGAAGTTTTTCTGAAGATGCGATCATTGCGAATTCAACACTTTCCGAAAATACATTTTTAGCTACTGCGGATATTTCGATTAGTCCCTCATTCGTCAAAAAGAAATACAATGTTAATTTTTCTTCTACAATTGGTGGAACTTTATCAAATGAGCCTAATGGAATATTTGAAGACGGCACAGAAATTGATGTATCTGCAGTGCCCAATGATCACTTTAAATTCTCCTTTTGGCAAGGTGTTGAAAACAGTCTGTCAAAGGATGAAACACTTTTAATAACTCTCAAACAAGACCTCAATGTCAGAGCAACATTTGAAGCGATAAACTACTCCCTAAAAACCACATCGAATCTAGATCATAATAATTCAATATTGATATCCCAAACGGCTCCGTATAATTTCGGTCAAGTGGTTAGTATTGAAGCATTGCCAATCGAACACTACAAATTCGCTTATTGGTCGGGGGCAAGTAGCTCGAACGCTCCGAAGCTAGATCTTACAATCGGAGGAGATACCGATCTAAAAGCAAACTACAGTAAAGTAATTTATGATTTGAATGTGGTGCCAAGCATTCAAAACTACAAAGGACAAGAAACGGAAGTCTTTGATGAGAGTTTTGGTTCTTTAACAGATGGGGTACCCAGTACTTTTAATACCGTTCTTTCGCTAATCGCTGCACCAACGAATCGCTTTGAATTCTTGCATTGGAAAAATGATGTTGGTGATATTATTTCTAATAACCTAAACCTTTCTCACACTGTTACAAAGACAGAAACTGTATATGGAGTTTTTAGAGAAAAATCATCAATTGTTTCAATGGCGGTTAGCCCTCAAAATTCAGGGGATATTCTTTCAAACGGTAATTACTTTAATGCAGTAACCCAAAATTCATTACCATATGGAATCCCCCACCAATTTACTCCGAGTCCAAAGGCTGGTTTTTCATTTGTACGATGGGAGATTAATAACGAAATCTCCACAGATACCGAAGTTAATTACAATGGTTTATCTACTCTTGTGCTTACCGCGGTATACAAACCTCTTCCCTTCCCTCTGGAAATCATTATTTTCCCCGAAGGTAGTGGCAATGTAGTTACTCAAAATTCGGATTTAACTTTTTTAAACAATAGTACCGTTAACTTAAGTGCTATACCTAATCCGGGTTATCAATTTTCATACTGGAATGGAAGTGTATCCAACGTCAACAGTTCCCAAACATCAATCATCATGCAAGAAGGGCTTTCTATATATGCCTACTTTGCAGAGTCTACAGTTAAAGCACAGGCAACAACAAATACACTTTCAATGAACGGAGAACTACTTCCCACTACTGATGGAGGGTATGTTAATATTGCTGGCACCTATAGGATTGGTACAAATCCAACGATTAGTGCCTTTCCATATGATGGCTTCGAATTTCTTCATTGGAAGGATGAAAATGAGATTATATTTTCTACTTCAAGAATCGCGACTGTACCGAAATTGACAAAAGAACTAAATGTAAAAGCGGTCTTTCGAATTAAATCCTACAATATTGATTTCTTTGTATCTCCACTTGCAGGTGGTCATTTATTCATACAGGGAAGAAAAGTAGTAGGAAGCTATAACCTTAAGGTGCAACATGGAGAATACCTTCTCATTACTGCTGTTGCGAATCCTCTCTACACTTTCAAAGAATGGAATGCAGAGTTTGGTATCATCGACCTGCCAACGGTCAGTTCTGCATCAGTGAAGATTACCTCTAGTTCAAAAATCACCGCAAATTTTGAAGCCACCGAAAAAGTAAGCCTTACCCTAATTTCAAATCCGTTAAATGCGGGATGGTTTTTCGGCCAGGGAAGTCATGCACCGAATGAATCTCATCCCCTATTTGCAAAAGCCAGAAAAGGCTACGAGTTTTTGAGGTGGGAAGGTTCGAGTTCTATCCAGAAACCCACTAGTCCTTCGACCAACTTCAACCTAATTGAGAACTCAACTATAACCGCAATTTTCAAAGTTATTGATGAACAAACAACAATTCAAAATATTGTTCCCCCTGGAATCCATATGCTCAATCTAACGGTGAATGATTCCAACGGGGGTGTTGTGATAGGATCGGGTGTTTTCGGGACTGGATGGGTCGATATTGCCTGCGAAGCTAAAGAAGGCTACATTTTCCGAAAGTGGCAGGGAGAAGGGATTGAAGACATCCATTCCTCAAATACAAAAGCTTTTCTGTCCAAAGATTTAAAGATTACTGCGTATTTTCAAAAATTAGGTGACGCAGTTGCAATGCCTCAATCAATTATACCAGGTTCAGATTCTCTAGGTGCTGGTTGGCTGTCTAGCAATTGGTTCGGTTCCTATTGGAGGAAAACAGATGACCACTGGGTATTGCACTCCAAGATGAGTTGGATTTACTTAATCCCCTACTCGAACGACTCTATTTGGATGTGGACAGATAAGATGAAGGAGTGGTTATGGACAAGCAAATCTGTATATCCTTATTTCTTAAGTGGAAGTAATTCTCGCTGGTTTTGGTTCGACAATGAGTCTTCTACAGCTAATCGACAGTTGTTTTTCGAATACTACGATTCGAAAGGGAATGGAAAATGGCACTTATACGAATAAATTCTTGTCCGCTTTCATATAAACTTACTTGTTAACCTGCAGTTTTGTCTAACCAAATCATAAGATTTGATAGACAAAATTTTAGCATATTATAAAACACTCTGAATAGATCAATTTATCTATGGATATAAAAGTCCGAACTACTGCGATTAGAAGAAAATGTAAAGTAGTATACGGAAATATTAGATAGCAATGTTACACCAAGGCTAGATATTGGAGAAAAAAGACATTTTGGTGAAGGCTGTATTTCCTGTAACAACCAAGGCAATTAAAATATGAAATAAAGACTTGCTTGCATTAGATGGTAAATAAAATCCACAAACCCAAGCTAGAATCTACAAAAAATCTATCTGTCACAAAACAAGCAGTCTTAAAAGAAAAAAATTAGGCCATTAAGTGTTCAAAAGGGTAATCGATAAAGGATTTATTGGTCTTGATCCCGTTAGATTTAAACAATTAACAAATAATTAACAGTGATGTGATATCGAAAGAACTTGTCTTTACTGAAATGGATTCGAACCCTTAACATAAGTTAACAAACCGTTAGGGTTCTTGCGGATAACGATCATACCTTCAGTTGCCCCTAATGACGCGTTATCCTGGTAAGATGATGAACCTGCATTGTCTAATCTCCACCCCCCCCCGGAAATGACTACCTGTGGGGCCGTGGTGTAACCTGATCCTCCACTAGTTACTACTATTTGAGGTGTTGCACTCGGAGAGAATGTACCGTGGGCACCACTTCCTCCGCCCCCCACAAAATAGACTTTAGCTTTCTTGTTACTATCTGTAGAATATCCTGCGCCAATTTGCCCAGTTGACCAAGATTTGGCACCTTTCGAATTATCAAAATTAACATCTCGTTGTTTCCGAACTACAACTTTATTGTTGGCATGTCTCCTGATGATCTTGTAAGTCCCGCATAAGCCAGAAAAAATAGTAATCCCGCTACCGGCAGAAACCTCCGTGCCGTCCACATCAAGTTCTTTATCACCATTATTGTTCAATTTTTTCCCAAAAACTTCGCTGATAGTTATTTCAAAACCGGCTAATGGTGCATTAGTTGTATGGAGGGTTATTAAAGTATGATCACTTACATTATGATCAACTATGCTACCGCTCGCATTACAGCTTTGTAGACCTGTGATGGTTCCACCAGCAAGAGAAACGTCGCTAGCAGTGATTGCACCACTACCGCCTGAACCGGCTTTTGCGGTTGCGGTTGCAATTTTAGTTATTGTATCATTGTAACCAGATTGGTACCAATATCTAGACCATGATTCCGATCCATTCGGTCTTAAAAACCAAATTTCATCGCCATCCGCATTATTGCCATCTTCACCAGCCGATGACCTAAACTTCCCTGTTGATGCTGGCCGGCTTATAAAATTTGATGGTATAAGCTCACCAAGTAATAAATCACCTCCATAAGGGTTATTCATTACGACCTGTTTATTCAATGCAGGTAGACGAAGTTTTTGTGCAGAATCGCTAGCGGAACCATCGAAACTAATAGTCAGATTAGAGTTTGTCCTCCGGCTGACAATAAAACCTTCGTCAGGATAAAGCACCTTGTCATTTTGTAAACCTTTCCATTTCGCAGTAACATCGTACCAACCGATTGGATAAAGACCCGACGCTGGGGATCGCAGGTAATAGGCAATGAAACGATCTTCATCATTGCTCCAAACATAAATTAAATCAGCGGTCTTATTTTTACCGGCTGTCAACGAGCAAGTTGCCACCGTCGCGCCGAATGTAGAGCCAAGTGTGGGTGCCTGCACAACCTCGACTGAAAAGTCGTCCTGTAGTATATTATCAAGCGTTTCTCCTGAGCCTAGTGTTGAAGTGTCCAGGGTTAAGCGAGTCGCGTTGTTATCGGTTATTAGAAATACTCTGCCCTCATGACCATCTCCCGCCTCGGTAAGCTTTAAAAAATAGGGCCCACCCACCACTGAAACAGATGGGTTAGAAGAATAGCCGGTACCAGAATTTGTAATACTGATGCTGGATATTTCTCCAGAGCCATTTATGCTAGCAGTCGCAGTGGCTAGATCGTCACCCGATTCCGGATAATCGATAACAATTTCAGGTGCCGTTGTAAAACCTGAACCTGCATAAGTAATCGCAATCGAACCCACACCCTCACCCGATCGTGAAGCGGTCAGAATTGGTGTCTTCACGGCAGAATTAAAAACTCCAGAAACAAAAGGATTGACTGTCGCTTCATTGGTATCAGAGGAACTTTCAAAATAAACGGTGGTGCTGGTGGGAGTACTCTGCACTTGACCACTGTAAATCGCATCTCCTGAAATCCCTGCACTCACAACTGCATAAGTAGGATTAGTTGTCGTACCAGCTGAAATTGTAGTTTCAAGCGAACCGGAAATACCACCCACATTCGATGCTGCACTTAATAATATAGGACAAAGGGATAATAAGTAATAAATAGAGTTTTTGAAACAGGCGTTATTCATGATCTTTATGATTTTTATATAAGGGCTACAATAGTACTTAGCATATAATAGATAAATATTACATGCTTTTGGAATGTTTTTTCAAAATTAAATTACACATATTACACTTTTTTTTCAATATTATTACATTTATAGCCATTTAGTTCACTTAAATGGCCGTAAGCTTAAATTTACTGATCAAAATTATAAAGTAAATAAGTTCCAATTATAGCACAACTAATATTCGGAATCCAAATAATAAGAGGATTATCTAAAAATAATGAAATCTCTACTAAAAAAGTAAGAATTAAATAATAAGTTAAACATAAAATAATCCCAATAGTTAAGTTAGTCATACTTTCCCTTCTTCCTTTTGTAATAGAAATCGGTAAGAGTATTAAAGAAAGAAAAAAAGAAGAGGATCCAAATACAAGGCTTTTGTGAATCAAGTTGCTGGCTTGCTGATTTAAATGGTGAGAAGTATTAGAAAATTCGAGCAGTTCCCAAAATCCAACTCTTTTTAGATTTAATTGATCGGGGCTATTATTAAAATTAAAAACCAAAGGTTCATTCCATTCTCGAAAAGACACAAAAAGGTTGTGCTCTTTTTGTGCTAAAGCTGATTCCAAATCAACACCTACAAGATAAATAAATAATTTTGAATGATCGGCACCCCATTCAATCTTTGCACTTTGACTATTTATAATCCTAAGAAGTTTCCCACTTTTTCCAAGCAATAGAATTCTTACATTAGACCATCGGTTTTGCTCCATTGAACCAACTGATAAAGAAACGCGATGGATCGGTTCATCCGATAGCGTAGCAAGGTTTTTGTTCGTTAACCCAGTCGA
>Ga0115567_10005689_pt1 | contig 12041 bp, 5 predicted proteins | sample COGITO_mtgs_1204_2_FD_88679 | JGI IMG/M metagenome (GOLD analysis project Ga0115567, IMG submission 88679) | Pelagic marine microbial communities from North Sea - COGITO_mtgs_120412 | ecosystem: Environmental > Aquatic > Marine > Epipelagic | place: Germany:Helgoland, sampling site Kabeltonne...
ACGACTTTGGCGTCTTCTACGTTGCCGGGTACTACGGCGACTGGTGGAGTTCTTCGCCCAGTGGCGGCCTTGCTTGGTACCGGAACTTGTACTACTACAGTCCAGACATCAGCCGGAACTACTACTATCCGCGTTACGGCTTTTCAGTCAGGTGTCTTAGGGATGCCGATTGAGCGTAGCGAGGGAGGGTTGACACTTTGAAACTTTCCCGAGCCCGCCCGAATAGGGCGGGCGAGGGTTTTTACGGGCAATGTGGTCGGGCACCACCGCGGCGATCGCATTTCAAGTCAGCGGCTGTTCCGTATCCAATTGACGACATTGGGGCATGCGATTTTGGAAGTTCACGGTGTTGGGTGCTTTGGTCTGTTCGGGGTGTACGTCGACTTTGCCGCCTTTGGATTGGGGTGGGCAGGGCGATGCGCGCGAGCAGATCGGATTGTGGTTGGATGATGTGCATGAAGACGGTTTGGGTGCTGGCGCGGTGGTGGTGGTGCGCGAGGGCGAAGTCTGGGGACAGTGGTTTCACGGTGTCGAGCGCAGTGGGGGCGATCCGGTCTCGGGCGCGTCCATGTTTCGGTTGGCGAGCGTTTCCAAGCAGTTCACGGTGGCTGGAGTGTTGACGGCAGTGGGGCAGGGGCGGCTCGGGTTGGACGATGACATCCGCGTGTGGCTCTTGGAGTGCCCCTACGAGGGGGTGACGGTGCGCCATTTGATGCAGCACGTTTCCGGGATCCCGGACTTCTACATGGATCTGCCGGTTCCCGAGCGGGGGTTCCTGGGGATTGCCGATGTCGTGGCGGCCCTGCCTGATGCGCCGCCAATGGAACGCGCAGTGGGCGAGGCGTTTGAATACAGCAACACGGGCTATGTCCTGCTGGCCGGGTTGTTGGAGCGGGTGTATGGCCGGCCCTTTGAGGAGCTGATGATGGCTGAGGTCTTCGGGCCCGCCGGACTGGAGTGCACGCGGGTGTGGAACCTGATTTCCGAGGACAAGGACTGGCCGCACAAGACCTGGAGCATGGAGGGCGTGGAGCGGGATGCGGCGCAGATCGACCCCACTGAACTCGATGGGGTGGCGGGCGACGGCGGCACTTTCATGTGCGCCGAGGACGTGGCCCGGTGGAATGCCTGGTGGGCGTCCAATGCCGCTGTCCCGGATTCCATTCGCGTGCAGGCCTTTCAGCCTGCCGTTTTGCGCGATGGCAGTCTGAGCGATTACGGATTTGGGTGGTCGCTGCCGGATGCTGACCACGTGGCGCACTCCGGCGGCTGGCTGGGTGCGCGCACCTGGTGGTGGCGCTCGCTGGATGGGCAGGACGCGGTGGTCGTCTTCAACCACACCGGATCGGAACAAGCCACTGAAGTAGGGCAGGCCATCCGCGACGCATTGCGGTAGTCAAAGAGTGCTGTGCCTCACTTGATGGCGCAGCGCTGCTTGACGTTGACGTAGGCGGTTTTGAGCGTGCTCGAGGTGTTGAGGGTGCCGCCCCAGCTGAAGCTCTCGTCGGAGTTGGCGCCGAGGATCTGCAAGGCCACAGCCATGGACATTCCCCTCGTCACCGGGTGTTCGGTTTTGTTTTGGCTTTGATTCACAGTAAATTATAGGCGCAACTCCATTGCTTAACACCTTATTGACCTCACCGTGCATGCTTTCGACCTTTCAAGGATGAGTGCTTTTTGTACTCGGATTTCTTCCTTTTTCGCAGCCTTGTTGTGGTTGATGGTACCAATCGCTTCGCTTTCCCAATCAACCCTGCCCCTGGATTGGACCGCTCAGCTTGCTGGGTTGGAAGTTAATTACACTGCCTTTCAGGAACTCATGAGTTCCGATACTTATGAAAAGCGGGTATTGGCTCATGATTTCAATCAGGATGGCGCCCTCGATTTCATGGTCCTGCGCTGTGCTCCCGAAGGATCAGGGTTACCGCCAACAAACGTTTTCGGCAGAAGGCAAAATGGGGGGGGCTGGGTCCAGTCCGGTAGGGTATGGCACTTGGAAGGTGAAAGTCCGGTTGGAAACTTCACTGCCGGTGCATTCGGAGACTTCGATGGGGATGGATGGGATGATCTTGTTCTTGTGGGCCGCGATGACACCCATCCGCGATTGCTCAGGAATACCGGTAACCTTGATCCCGTTCATTTCATGAATGGTTTTGATGGCTTTCTGGATGAAAGTGATCGGCTACCTGCCTTCTTTCAAAACGAGCGGAACTTCGGAGATGTGGCGGTGGGGGACATCAATGGGGACGGCCACCTCGATATCTACATGCTGGCCAGTTCCACAGATGACAGCTATGCCATTGATTACTTGCTCCTCAACAATGGTGATGGCACGTTCGATGACGATACCGAGGCCGTCATTGGTTTCATCCGGAGTCGGACGGCCATCGGAAAGCGCGTGGCCTTGGTGGACTTCGATGGCAATGGCCACCTGGATGTGGTGAAGACATCGATAGGGTTTGATGTGACCCCTTGGAACGATTCCGGTGTATTCGTGCTGTACAATGATGGGAATGACCTCGGTGCGGATTGGCAAAAGCTATCCGCTGAATCGGGTGTTCAGGATTTCGCAGTCGGCCATTTCGATGAAGACCTTGGACTGGACATTTACGTGGCTGCTGCCGGGACCGACGAATGGGTGGAGCACGGCTTCATGTTCCTCGGACAGCACACCTTGCTCCGAAATACCGTCGATATTCCTTCGGCATCGGATGAGCATGACCGGGTCTGGGTGGCAGACCTTGATGCCAACGGGCATGATGATGTCATCCTCGGGAACAGCGCAGGAGGAGCCTGCATGGCGGGTGCAGGGGCGCACATCCTGCAGTATGGAGAAAACGGTTTCGAAGACCACGCTCCAGATGGCCTTGTTGGCGGATGGTCGCCAATCTTCAACGATCTGGCGATAGGGGATTTCAATGATAACGGACTGCCTGATGTGCTCATTGGAAGGTGTACCGGTCTTGAATTGCTCATCGATGACAATTGCCATGTGGTGGCCGGCACAGGGGATACCGATGGCGACGGTTTGTTCAATGGCTGTGATCCTTGCCCATTCAATGCAACTCCTGATTGCGAGGAGAACCACGAAATGCCCGAGATTGACCTGGCGCATTCCGTGGCGCGCCAATGGATCGAGATGACCTTGGCGAGCATCCGGCATGACTTTTCCCGCCCGACAGTCCATGCCCGCAACCTCTTCCACATTTCCTCTGCGATGTGGGACGCCTGGTCGGTTTTTGACGCGGAGGCCACGCCCTACCTGCTCGGGCAGACCGTGGATGATTTTGCATGCGATTTCTCGGACTTTCCTGTGGATCCCGATGCGCTTGTGGCTGAAGCCGAGCGAGAGAAGGCCATGTCTTATGCCGCATGCCGCATCCTGGAGCACAGGTTCAACAACGCCCCGGGATGGCCGGCCCTGCAATCGGCCTTTCCATTGCACCTCGAATTGCAAGGGCTGGACCCGGCCTTCACCGGCACCGACTACAGCGGAGGGGATGGTCGCGCACTCGGCAATGCCATCGCCGAGTGTTACATCGAATTCGGGGCACAGGATGGTGCCAATGAGGCCAATGACTATGCCAGCCAACACTACGTTCCGGTCAACCCGGCAACGCAGATTACCCCTTACACCTTCGAGATGCCGGAGGATATGAACCGATGGCAGCCCATCGAGTTCGCGATATTCGAGGATCAGAGCTCCAACATCATCGAATCGACAACACCGGAGTTCATCACGCCTGAATGGGGCAATGTGACCCCGTTCTCGCTAACGGAAGATCAGGCGACCTATCACCTGCGCGACGGGAATACCTATCGCATGTACCTCGATCCCGGACCACCCCCGTTATGGGACGATCAGGGAAGCGTGATTTCTGATCAGTACGCAAATGCCTTTGCCATGACCGCCATCTGGTCGGCACACCTTGATCCTGACAACGCTACCATCTGGGACATCTCGCCTGCATCCATCGGAAATCGCGAAAACCTGCCCACCAATTATGACGAGGCCATTGAATTCTACGACTTCCTCAACGGAGGGTCCGAGAGTCCGGGACACCCCGTGAACCCCTCCACGGGGCAGCCTTATCAACCCAACATGGTGCCAAGGGCCGATTATGCCCGTGTATTGGCCGAGTATTGGGCCGATGGCCCCGAATCCGAAACGCCGCCGGGACATTGGTTCACCATCCTCAACTATGTCATGGACCAGCCGGAATTCGAGCGCCGCTATGCCGGGCAGGGCGATGTACTCAATGAACTCGAGTGGGACATCAAGGCGTATTTCTCCCTGGGAGGTGCCATGCACGATGCCGCAGTGGCAACCTGGTCCATCAAGGGGTGGTACGATTTCATCAGACCCCTCAGTGCGATCCGAGCCATGGGTGTTCTGGGTCAACGCAGTGATCCGAATCTTCCGGGCTACCATCCTGGAGGATTACCACTGGTGCCAGGTAGGATCGAGATCAATCCTCTCGGCAACGCGGCGGACATCCCTTATATCTACTGCTGGGACGGATTCTGTGATGATCAGTATTACTACTGCAACATGGCAGAACCATGGGGTGTGAAATGGTTGACTGCCCGAAATTGGCTTTCCTACCAACCACAGCTCTTCATGACGCCGCCCTTCGCGGGATACCTGTCCGGTCATTCGACCTTTTCCCGGGCAGCTGCGGAGGTACTGACCCACGTCACGGGCGACGCCTACTTCCCGAGTGGGATGGGCACCTTCAGTGCGCCCAAGCTGCAGTTTCTCGGGTTCGATGTGGGCCCGAGTGTGGATGTGAATCTGCAATGGGCGACTTACCGTGACGCCGCCGATGAGTCCGCCCTTTCGCGCATTTGGGGAGGCATTCACCCTTTCATCGACGACTATCCCGCACGGCAGAATGGCATTGTCATCGGCCAGCAGGCCGCTGCCCATGCCCAAACCTATTTCGTCGGTGCCGTGACGGGATGCATGGATCCGTTGGCGTGCGATTATGACCCGTTGGCGTCTACGCCAGGACCCTGTCAATACCCGACCAGCCAATATTTCATCCCGGAGGTGATCGGCCAGCCCGTCATTGTGCCCTGTGGCGATGAGCCGGCACCGGACGGCTACATTTCGGCCTCGATTGACTGCTTCCTGTCAGCAGTGGACGGGAGTGACCACTGTATGCTGAACTGGAGTACGGGCTGCCAACAGGCCTACGACGGTTGCTTCTATGAAGATTACGGATGCATGGATCCGATGATGTGCAACTATGACCCTGAAGCCATCATGGATGACGGCAATTGTCAGCTTCCAGATTACTGGCTGATTCCCGAAGTCATCTCTGGGGGACCGGCGATTCCATATTGCGGCACGTTATCCTCGATGCCCGAGGGGTATCAGGTGGGCGATTACGCCTGCGTGGAAAATGTGATATTGACCGACAGTTACTGCCTGATCACTTTATGGGACCAATTATGCGAGGACCAATACGCGGACTGCGTTTGTGATTTTCCTGCGGATGGTTCCAATGCGCCGCCAGAACTGGTGCCCGATCCGAATTTCTTCGCCAATCCATTGACGGTGTACTGTGGAGAGTACTTCGATGGCATCCTCGACGCTATGGTGGAGGAAATCGCCGCGGAAATCGAGGTGATCGACGAATGTCCTGAAACAGTGCGTATGACCAGTACGACGCAGTGGACACCTTGGTGTGGTGTGACCGGAATCCTCATGATCGAATTCCAATACACCGACTATCAAGGCCTGACGACCACCTTCGAGACAAACGCGCAGATCATCGATCCCGCGCCGCCTTCCATCACTGTGACGGAAAATATGTTCTTCGATTTGAACAGCAGCGAGTACAGTGACCTTGATGCATTCATGGCCCTCGCGCAAACTGAGGGCTTCAGCGGAGGCAGCATAGTGGTTGAGGACGAATGTGGATCGGCGAGTTTGACATGGTATGAAAATGCGGTGGCACTCACGGATTCGGGTACTTTCTACCAGCACATCCTGTTCACTGCGGAGGACGAGTGTGGAAACGCCATCGGCAGCGGTGCCAATGTTTATTACAATGGCGTCCCCTCGGGCTGTGGTTGGTGGTTGCCCGACACACCGGGCGGTGGCATTGCCCAGATGGCATGTCCGGAAACCGCACCGCTTGGGTATCACCTCGCGGTGAGTCAGACTTGCGCTCAAAACGTCATTGACAACGATGACTATTGCATCAACTTCAATTGGGATCAGATCTGTCAGGATGCCTATGAGGCCTGTCTCTTGCTCACTCCAGGCTGCACGGAACCCGGAGCCTGCAACTACAGCAGCACTGCCCAAATCAACGACGGAACCTGCGATTACTCCTGTTATGGCTGCTTGGATCCGGAGTCATGCAATTACAACCCCTTGGCGACCATACAGGACCAAAACTGCGATTACAGCTGCATCGGCTGTCTGGACCCGGAAGCCTGCAACTTCAGCGCGGAGGCTTCGGTCGAAGGCTTATGTGATTACAGTTGCATCGGCTGCATGGATGACATGGCGTGCAATTACGATCCTTCAGCCACCCTGCCGAATGCCAGTTGCGATTACCCTCTGGCAGGCATTGGATGTCCATGTTTCAGCGTCTGGGATTTCGAAACGGGGCCGCTCGGTGGCGGTGACTTGGTTGTGGAAAGCTTCCAAGCATATACGCCAGTCGGTCTGGACAGCGTACTGATTTCTCTGGAATTCGAGCAGGTCGAGGGCACCTGGGCAGGCGACCTGGCATTGGGCATCTGCGCTCCCACGGGCAATTGCATCGAGATCGGCGGATACAATCTCAGTTTGGGGTTCCAGGAAGCTGGCCCTTGGCCGTTGAGCTGGTCCACTCCGGACAATGGGACTTATTCAGCAGTGCTGGACGTGACCACTTTCGGACTTGCTGGCGAAGGTGTGTGGTCCTTCCATTTTCTCCATGCTCAGAATACGTTCAGCGATACGGCCATCTGGTCGGGTTCCGTCACCCTGATCGAGGTGTGCAATGGCAATCCAACTCCTCCGCAACCCGGTTGCATTGAACCGGCGGCATGCAACTACGATATGTTCGCGTCGATTGACGACGGCACCTGCATTTTCCAAGGGGAACCCTGCTATGAGCTGGGACCCTGTTATTTCAATTCGGTTTGGAACTCGGCATGCGAGTGTGAGGGCAGCATCACGGACTTGGACGGTGACGGCTACTGTGCTTTCGAGGACTGTGACGAAAGCGATCCATTGATTCCTGCTGAAGGAGATTGTGAGGACACATGGGGATGTACCGACATCATGTCCTGCAATTATGACCCAACGGCCAGTGCCAATGACGGGAGCTGCATAGAGGCGGACTACTGGCTGATCCCGGAATTCGAGCAACCGGGAGGTGCCATACCCTGGTGTGGGGACCCCAATGATCTGCCCGCCGGCTACATCATCGGGAATTATTTCTGCGTGGCGGCGGTGGTCTCAAACCATCCCGATTGCATATATATCGGATGGAACGAGCCTCCCAATGCCGGTGCCGACGAGGGGTACGGGTTCGCATGGTGCGAAGACGACTACATCTCGTGCCAGTTCGCATCGGGCTGCACGGATCCTGCGGCGTGCAATTTCGATGAGACTGCGAGTGTGGACGATGGGACCTGCGCATACCCCGGTGACTCCTGTGCAGACCCTGCATGCACTCCGGTCGCCGTATTGGACAGCAACTGCGACTGCATTGTGGAGGAATTTCTGGATGCGGATGAGGACGGCATATGCGATGGGGAGGAGGTGTCGGGTTGTACGGACCCCGATGCGGACAATTTCGATGCGTTAGCCACCGATTCGAATCCCTACCTGTGCGAGTATTTGGGATGCACGGACCCTGAGGCTCCGAATTTCAATCCCCAAGCCAACTTGGACGATGGCACCTGCATTCCACCGGTCTATGGCTGTATGGACAACCAGGCACTCAATTTCAACCCCTTGGCCAACGTGGACGACGGGAATTGCGAATACAACACGGGGTGCACCGATCCCCTAGCCTTGAACTATGATTCCGCCGCCGAATTTGACGATGGGAGCTGTGATTACGGAGAAATGCCGGGGTGCACAGATTCACAGGCTTGCAACTTCGATCCCTTGGCCGCGCTCGATGACGGCTCCTGCGAATATCCGGAATCGGGTTACGATTGTTCGGGGAACTGTCTCGATGATTCGGACCAGGATGGCATTTGCGATTCTTTCGAAACCGCAGGCTGTACGGATCCGACCGCAGACAATTACGACCCCGCAGCAACGGACGACGACGGCACCTGCGACTACGGCAACAACGACATCTTCGGTTGCACGGATCCGGCTGCAGTGAATTACGATCCCACCGCCACATTGGACGACGGCTCCTGTAACTACGGCAACAACGACATCTTCGGCTGTACGGATCCGACCGCGACCAACTACGACCCCGCCGCCACATTGGACGACGGCACTTGCGACTACGGCAACACGGAAAATTGGGGCTGCACATACCTCTCGGCATGCAACTTCGACCCTTTTGCAGACCTTGATGACGGGTCCTGCACATTCCCCGAACCTGGACTTGATTGCAACGGCAACTGCGCGTCCGACGTAGATCAAGATGGCATTTGTGACGCATTGGAAATACCGGGTTGCACAGCCCCGGATGCTATGAATTTCAACCCCTATGCCACGGATGATGATGGGAGTTGCGTGTCGGGGCTTCAATCTGGATGTACGTACTCGCTTGCGGTCAATTTTGACGTCTCGGCCGACTATGATGACGGCTCGTGCATTTTCGATGACGCCCCGAATCCTTGCCCTGCCGACATCGATGGTGACGGGAGCATTGCCGTAGCGGATTTGCTCATCATACTCGGCGTATTCGGCGATTCCTGTTCGGAATGACCCTGTCCCCTGAAAGGAGTTGAGAGCCAAGCTGATGGACTCCTTTGGTCGCAGAGAATATGCCGGGGGTGGAGCATGAATGGAGTAGGGGGAGATGCGTCAGAGATGGGGCCTTCCAGCCTGCTGTCTTGCTCGATGCGGTGGTCGTCTTGAACCACACCGGGTCGGAACACGCCATAGAAGCTAGGCAGGCCATTCGCGATGCGTTGCGGCGCTGAATTGGATTGAGCCATAGCTTCGACATAAAATCAGAACCATGAGAGTCCTAACCCTACTTTTCTTCTTTGTTGCTTCCCTTGGCTTGCAAGCTCAAGATTGCGAAGCGTTGAAGCAGCAAATTGATACGCAACAAGCTGATATTGATGTTCTCCAAACCCGAATGGATGAGGCGTCTGAATACGACCAGAAAAAGGCCGTTGCCCAAGAGATGAGGGCAGTTGAAGGTGAAATCAGGCTGCTGAAAGTTGAGTACCGGGCGTGTATGAATGAATCGGGAGAGATGGGGGACCCAGAACTCCTTAAGCGGGGACTTCGCCAACGGGCTCAGGGAACATTGGTGTCCTTTGCAGGAGCTGCACTTGTCGTGGTGGGCACGGTTTCAAGTGGTGGAATCTTACCCTTGGTGTATGCAGGAGTCGGTCTTGGATTGGTCGGGACGGCCCAAAACATATCGGGTTCTGCACTGGTGCTCAAGGCAACGAAGGAGTAGTTCCATCCGACAGTGCACAGGGTCAGTCGATGGCGTAGCGCTGCTTGACGTTGAAGTAGGCGGTTTTGAGTTTGCTCCAGGTGTGATGGGTGCTGCCGACTTTTACCGCGGTGCGGGCGAGAAGTTGACCGTCCGTGAAGGTCACGTCGAAGCCGGGTTGGCCCCGGAATCCCCGGTGCCATCACAAATCCTTCACGCAACGCACCGAATATCCCTCCAAGCTGGAGGGAGAAACCCTGTTGATTCCGTCGTTGCCCGATAGGAGTGCCCGGCACCATTGGCCGCCATTGGGATCAAGGGAGGATGACCAGAACCAAGCGGAATTGCTGACACCTTGAAGGTCGCCATTGGACATTCTCCGTCCTGCCGGCAGCGCAGTGAAGCCGGATGAATTTGTGCCCATGGAAGTCCAGAGGTTGGAATTGGCCTTGAACCGACTGGCAATGGAGATATCCTCACCCCGTGACCCCGTTTCTTCCGCTTCTGCGGGGTCCAATCCAACAAAGACCTCCGCTGCCATCCAGTCTTGATCCGAAGGCACATGCCAGCCCCAAGGGCAGAGGCCACGGGGGTCTTGAATGGCATATCCGTTGTAGAGGAGACCATAAATCTCATAGCCGGCGCTGTCGCCGTCAGCCAACGTGAAAGCGCCGGTCTGCGAATTGGTCCAGTCGGTATCCGTAAGGCCAGTCTCGAGAGGTTGACCATTGGCATATAAGTCGCTCCTCAGGTTCTCTTGGAACCAGCATTGACTGCCCATCTCCAAAGTGGTATAGGAATGGCCATGGTACTCCACGGTGGAACCGCAAACAAAGGGCAATTCATCGGTACAAGGGTCGAACAGGTCTTCGCCAACTTCACAAGTGAGACCGAAGTTGCCGAGTAGAACGAGTAGATCCTGTGTCTGGACCTGTCCGTTCCCATCGATATCGGCGGGGCACGGGTCGAGCCAAGCGGAGAGGTCCGTATCCGGACCTATGAAGCTAAAGACACAACTGCCGTCGTCCCAAGTGGCCTCCGGCAGGTAGCTGCAGGACTCCACATAGGTGCATCCCGGTCTGTCCAGAACATCGCACACGCCGTCGCCGTCCGCGTCGAGCAAACATTCGCCACCGCAAACGCCCAAAGCATCCCGTTCCCCAAAACAATCGTCCGCCCCATCACAGATTCCGTCCCCGTCCTCATCCACACATCCCTCGCCACAGTCCACCGGGTGGTCCACCATGATGCTGTCTGGTACTGATGTCGAGAACAAGCCGCCCAGGGGATCGTCCAGCCCATTCACTTCCATATAGTCATACAATGCCGGGAAGAGGTCCAGCAGATCGATGTGCCTCAAAATCCCATGGTCATCAATGAAATGGAGTTGAATCCCCCCGATGACCTCTCTCACAGGGTGGGGGCCCAGCTCTTCGGGAGTGAGGATGCGAACAATGTCATTGTCCGATGCATCATTTTGGCCCATCCAAGCACCAACGGACCCATCTGAAAACAACACGGCAGAAACAACATCCGTATCGAATTGGACAATCTGATCATAAGCCAGAATCTCGGGCGGTATTCCCAGTTCCCATGTGCCACACATCATGAAATCAGGGTCTGCAAGTACCATTTCCAATGTGGGCTCCCCACTGCCGTCACCGCCTCCATTCAGCGTGGGCTCCACAGCGAATACGGTGCCATCTTCCTTTCTCAGGATGCAAGAGAAATCCGAACAGACAATTTCGGTAATGCCACTGTTGAATCCTTCGGGCAGTGCCCAAACGCCATCGGCATAGCTCTCCACGGTACCATTTTCCAAGAGTGCGTGGTAATTCAGCATTCCCGATATTTCTACGTCGGTGACGCCAGTGAGCTGGTCCGTCCACTGTTCGAATCCCACTTCCTCATTGGGGTACAACGTTGAATTGGGATTTACGCTGCGATTCAGTCTTGCCGCCCGGATTCCCCACCCTTCCGCAGTTCCATCAGACCGAACCGCCATGAACATGTCCAAGCTGGCCGCAACATCGATGAAATCGTTTCCTTCTGGTACTTCGATATCTTCCTCCAGAAGAACCACGTATACGGCCCCACCGTAAAGGTCCTCCCAAGCCGTCCTGGTCATATTGAGCACAAGCATCAGGATTTCATCCGAAAAAGGAGCCAGACTTTGGAGGGAGCCATCCTGCATCAACAAAACGACGCCGGTGAGGGAGATTGAACCATCCATGACGTTGTCCCAAACCGAACCCAGCAGCGGTGACAGGTCCATCTCCGATATGCCCAGAGAGCTGCTCGCAGCCATGCTTCCACCAAAAGAAGCCTCACCCTGTGCTTGAATCAACAAATGATAGGAATAATGGGTGCGCAGTTTGGGAGGGGTCTGGTTGCACGAACAGTAATCGCACTCCCCGGTTGAGGCTACCGCCGGATTGTAGTTGCAGG
>Ga0115567_10005690_pt1 | contig 12041 bp, 13 predicted proteins | sample COGITO_mtgs_1204_2_FD_88679 | JGI IMG/M metagenome (GOLD analysis project Ga0115567, IMG submission 88679) | Pelagic marine microbial communities from North Sea - COGITO_mtgs_120412 | ecosystem: Environmental > Aquatic > Marine > Epipelagic | place: Germany:Helgoland, sampling site Kabeltonne...
TAATTTCAGCAGCTTACTCACAGTGTTCCAGTTTCTGGCAGTGGTTGGCACTGCTAGCAGTTTTTCTACTTTTTCTGCTAACTTTGAGCGGCCAATGCCTTCTGGTGCATGCAAATAAAACACTTGGTCTACAAGTAAAAAAGATTCAGACTCTTTTTTAAGGGCAGTTAACGCTGCTAAATTTGCGTGGGGTGATGGCTCAGCAAGAAAAAACAGATGTAAACTTTTAGGTTCAGATTGAGCATTAGGAAAGGGATTATTTGTAGCCGCTTGCTCAAATTCATCAAGGGACAACAGTAAAATGTGGGGTTGAAAACCAAAGGTTTGCAGCATCTCTGTGGCAATTTGTTTAGATAAGACTCGACCATTTGACTCAAGATGCTGCAACAATACATTGCCGCTTTGAATATAAGTGTGAACATTCTGACAACCAGAGCTAACGAGCATCGCTGTCAGTTGTTGCATAGGTACAATGTTTTTACCTCCAACATTAATGCCCCTAAGTAAAACAATCCAATTATTCATGAGTCAATACCTAATAAACCGTCAAGAATTTACTCAATTCATCTAACATCTCTGCATGTTTAGGGTTGGCTTTGGGCACATCACAAGGCAGTATTTCTTGTAACATTGAGGCGTCATATTGCATGTCAGACAATTGCTCATCGTTTATCACTACATCTGCATGACAGACATCCATTTCTTGAGAAATTTCAAACAATGTATTCGGCCCTTTGTTCGCTACCATTAGGTTTTTAACGCCTATTATTGGGGTAGTGGTATCCGCCATTGAGTGAGCAGCAAAGATGGGTAGGTTAAGCGTTGCGCCATGTTCAATTAAATCCCGTATTGAAAAAATGACTTCAGTCAATTCAAATGCAGAAAAACGCGCAACACTCGGATATTTGTATGGATTAGGCCCTAGAGTTGCATATTCGCCGTCCAAAATTTTAGCCAACCACTGTATTCCCCAAATGTGGGCCATGGTCTCTACACTATTATCCAGCGCTAACGCCCCAGAAAACAACATTAAACCTTTAACTGTGTTTGGATTTTGTAAAATATATTCAGTGGCGAGGCTACCACCTGTAGAAAAGCCACCTAAATAACGCTGTTTACCTAAACGTGCAGAGTAATCTATTAGTTCTGCAACATGGACTCGCCAGCGATCGGCTAATTCTGAGTCCTGCATATCTTCATCGGCTTGCTTTTTACCATGACCGGGCATTAAGGCAACAATCACGTTATTACCTTGTTGGTGAATGGATTGTGCGATAGAACGCAAATAAAATGGCGAATCACTTAATCCATGAAACAACACCACTACTTTTTCTGTGACTTTATTATGATGTAAAATATAAGGAGCATTGCCGTCATTTTTCAAGCTAGCAGAACAGACTCTGAACACATTCCCTTCAGGCGTTTGGCAGCCGCGAGTGGTACCGAGTTGTGCTTGATAAATGGCGTCAAATTTATCAAATTCGGATTCAATTGATTGAGATTGAACAAAAAAAGGGCAAAAACTTGTGGTCAACATCAGCAGTGGTAAAAATAACTTCATTTAGTGGGAGCTTCTATTATCTATCAGTCGCTACTATATCCAGTTGCCTAAGAATTTACTAATCTATAGTCATAAAAAATGGCGCTTAAAGCACCATTTTTTTATTTTGGTAAAGCTTAAGCGAAATACGCTTCTAGATCGTCAGAGCCACCAATTAACTTGCCGCCAATAAATACTTGAGGCCAAGTTTCGTTGCCAGACAGAGCTTTAAGCGAAGTAAATGATACTTCATTACCCATCACTAACTCTTCATATTCAAAGCCTTTTTCATCAAGCAAGTTTTTGGCTTTGGCACAAAAAGGGCAACCCGGCTTGGTCAGAATAGCCGTTGCTAAAGAAGCCTTAGCGTCTGGTGCAACATAGGCTAGCATAGTATCTGCGTCTGATACTTCAAAAGGGTCGCCTGGTAAGTCTGGCTCGATAAACATTTTGTCTACTACGCCGTCTTTAACCAACATAGAATAACGCCAGCTGCGTTTGCCAAAACCGATTTCAGACTTGTCTACTAATAAGCCCATGCCGTCGGTAAATTCACCATTTCCGTCAGGAATAAGTGTAACGTTATCTGATTCTTGATGTTCCGCCCATGCGTTCATAACAAAGGTATCGTTAACAGATACACAAATAATTTCGTCTACGCCGTTGGCTTTGAATGTTTTAGCCAGTTCGTTGTAACGAGGTAAATGCGTAGAAGAACAGGTTGGTGTAAATGCACCAGGTAAAGAGAAAACAACGACGGTTTTACCTTTAAACAAGTCATCAGTAGTAAGTTTTACCCATTCGTCATTAACACGTGCGGCAAAACTACACTGTGGTACTGCTTGTCCTGATTTATCTTCAAAATTTGAATTAGACATATGATCTCCTATCTAAGGTTAATAAAATGCTTGAGTGGGGCTAGAATACCTATCATTCTTAATCATTTAAAATAATGAATATCGATTAAGGCAATCGTTTTAATTAATCAATTTATGCTTTAAAAAAATCTTCTGATTGTTCACTGAGCATGGCCTCAATATCTTCAATATCAAAGTCGGGTAATGCAATGCCTTGTTGATCTTTGTTGGCACCACAAGGAATAGTCTTTTCTTCGTCGGCCCATTCGCCTAAATCAATAAGTTGACAAGTTTTACAGCAAAATGGGCGAAAACGATTAGTTTGCAGCCATTCCACTTGTTTTTTGCAATTCGGACAATTGACCGTAGTTGGCATAAAATTAAAAAACCTCGAATAGAAAAATTAAAATGTTAAATATCACTTATAGCGGTCAACTGCGGTTTCTAGGTTTAACAGCAGGCCAGCTTAAAACTCACTTTACTGTCTACAGAAGCGCTACCCTGCATGGTAGGCGTAAATAAAGTAAAACGAATGGCGTAGCGATATTTATTACCTGACAACATAGGGTAATACCCCTCATTGGTTGCACTCAACACTCGAATTAGCTCATTTTTATCTTCTGCAATGCCTTGGTAAAAACCTTTCTCTGCTTCAATTGCACTAAAACGCCCTTTTTCCCGCAAAAATGACAGGGTGATCTCCATTGCTTGCTGGATAGGTGTGAGCTCTTGTAACCAAGCATTAATGTACTGCTGTTTGGTTTCATTCGGCTGCTGTAACCAATAGTGTAAATTAGGCAAATCAAAACTGCAGGTACCACCGGGGATTGAAAACCGCTGCCTGATAGACGCTAAAAAACGGTCCTCTTTGAGTTCTGCGCCGACTTTTTTATTACTTTTTAGAGACTCACGTAAGCGTAGAATTTTTTGTAGGGCAAATTGTAAGGCTTCGTCATCGATATTTGGGTGTTGTGACCAAATCACTAGGTTTTTTTCGTGTGATTCAATGTCTTTTAATACGTCGTTACGCAAGTCGATGCGTTCTGATAAGTCCAGTAAGGTGAAAAGACAATCTAAAAAATTAATATATTGCCAATCTTCGCTGGCTGTTTTGCCTTGCTCGAGCTGCTTAAATAACTGCTCAAGCCTAAGGTAAGTCCGCACCTTTTCATTGAGTGGAAATTCGTAAATTGCTTGAGACATGGGTACCTTTTATCTTGGTTAAACAACATTAGGACTGCGTTTAATGCAGCATATACATTTGATAAATGGGGATTGTAAAGAATTTTACAACAAATCAATAGGCTAAAATTCATCTGCGTTTTATGGAGCAATAGATTTTTTTAACCTAAGTTGAAGATAATCTTGGTGTAATTGTGCAACTTGTTTGGCTAAATCATCGGCTTTGCCATTATTATCAATCACGTCATTAGCCACAGCTAAACGTTGCTGCCTAGTTGCTTGGGCGCTCATAATCGACCGAATTTGTGACTCATTGGTTTTGTCACGCAATAATGTTCTTTGCAGTTGGGTCTGCTCATGCACATCAACAATCACTACCCTATCTACTTGCTCATATAATTTATTTTCAACCAGCAATGGCACACTTAAAAGGCAATAAGCCGATTTAGCTTGTTGGGTCTGGAATAACATTTGTTTTCGTATGGCGGGATGTAAAAGTTGATTGAGCCAATTTTTAACCTCTAGGTCGTCAAAAACTAGATTACGCAGTTTAGCTCTGTTCAAATTGCCTGACTCATCTAGGACAGACTGACCAAACTTAGCAACAATTGCTTCTAGGGCCGGTGTTCCGGGTTCAACCACTTCTCTGGCAATGACATCGGCATCAATTACCTCTACACCGAGTTTTGCAAACAGGTCAGTGACTGTGGTTTTACCACTGCCAATACCACCACTGATGCCAACAACATAATCACTCACACCCTCCCCTGCCAATTCAATTCTGTTCCTCTGTGCAGCGCAGCTCTCTGTGTCCTCTGTGGTGAAAAGCTCTTAACTGTTGAAAAGTCAAAAGAAAGATATTGCACCACAGAGGTCACAGAGTACAGAGAGAAAAGCAAAGGCGAGTGGCGGCTCCGCCGAAAAAAACAAAGCCAACAATCCTTGCAATTATTTGGTCTTAACATCCTATTCCTCTGTGTAGCGCAGCGCTCTGTGTCCTCTGTGGTGAAAAGCTTTTAATCGTTGAAAAGCCAAAAGAAAAATATTGCACCACAGAGGGCACAGAGTACACAGAGAAAAGCAAAAGCGAATGGCGGCTTCGCCGAAAAAAACAAAGCCATAAAATCTTGCAATTAATTGGTCTTAACATTCTATTCCTCTGTGTAGCGCAGTCCTCTGTGGTAGAAAGCTTTTAAATGCTCAAGGCAACATCCATTGCCAATATTGCGCAACAATCCAATCACCATACAATAAAGTTAAAAAGCCAGCGGCAGCTAAATAAGGTCCAAATGGGATGGGCTGGCTTTTGTCTTTACCTTGCACTGTGAGCAAAGTCACGCCCACAATCGCTCCGACAAATGAAGACAGCAAAATCACCACGGGCAAGTGTTGCCAACCTACCCAAGCGCCTATTGCTGCAAGTAGTTTAAAATCACCATACCCCATGCCTTCTTTACCGGTCAGTAATTTAAACGCCCAATACAAACTCCACAAACTTAAGTACCCCACAGCCGCACCAATCAGCGCATCTTGGCTAGACACAAAAGGGCTTTCGATACTTAGCAACAAACCTAACCATAACAATGACAAGGTTAATTGATCGGGCAATAACATGGTATCTAGGTCGATAAAGGTCATGGCAATTAACAACCAAGTGGCGACCACGGCAGCACAACCCGCTAAACCAAAGCCAAAATGCCATGCAACTAAAGTCGATAACAGGCCAGTGGCTAGTTCAACTAAAGGATAACGAATCGATATGGGGTTTTTACATTGACTGCACTTACCCCTTAACGCTAGCCAACTCACCACAGGGATATTTTCCCAAGCCCGAATTTTATGTTGGCATTTGGGGCAGGTAGAATCGGGCTTGACTAAGTTAAATGCAGGTTCTGTGGGGCCGGCTGTATTAGGTGCGGCAGCATTTTGTGCAGCCGTATATTCGGCTATTTCGGTTTTCCATGCCCGTTCCATCATAACGGGTAAACGATAAATAACCACATTCAGGAAACTGCCCACCATCAAACTGACGACAAACACAAAACCCATAAAAAAGGCTGGTGAGTCAGCCATTAGTTGAAAAGTTGCTTGCATAAATTAACTTATAAAAGAGTAGTGACAAATATTTAGAGACGGTAGCTTGCCAGAATTTTATCTAGCAAGCCATGAGATACAGATCATCTGGCTGAAAAAGTAAAAATTATTTAGACCACATTACCCATTTCAAATATTGGCAAATACATGGCAACAATCAAGCCACCAATCACCACACCCAATACAGCCATAATCATCGGCTCTAATAAACTGGTTAATCCATCCACCATATCGTCTACCTCGCCCTCGTAAATGGTCGCCACTTTACTGAGCATCTCATCAACTGCACCGGCCTCTTCGCCTATGGCTATCATTTGCACCACCATTTCGGGAAAAACACCAGTAGAACGCATGCCCACATTCATCGGAATACCAGCCGAGACTTCTTTTTTTACAAATAAAATCGCATCACGAAACACCGCATTACCCGCTGCCCCTGCGGCTGAATCAAGGGCGCCCATAAGTGGCACACCGGCAGCAAATGTAGTGGCTAGGGTACGTGTAAATCTAGCAACCGAGGCTTTTTTAAGAATTTCGCCAATTACTGGGATCTTAAGAATTTTTTTATCAACAGAATCTCTGAGTGTTAAAGACTTTTTGTGAGCTCTGGCAAACAAAGTGCAAGCAGCAAATAACACCCCGGCAATAATCAAGCCGTAATCTTGCATCCCCCGGGATATGCCCAACACAAACTGAGTGAAAGCAGGCAGTTCAGCGCCAAAACTGGAAAATATTTCTTCAAACTGCGGCACTACAAAAATTAAAAGAATAGTGGTTACGATAAAAGCCACCACCACCACAGCAATGGGATAAAACATGGCTTTTTTGATTTTAGATTTAAGGGCTTCGGATTTTTCTTTGTAAATAGCAATACGATCGTAGATCGTTTCCAAGGCACCCGACTGTTCGCCGGTTTCAACTAAATCGCAATATAAATCATCAAAATAATTGGGGTATTTACGCAAGGTTTCAGAAAGTGGGTTACCCGCGCTTACGCTAGCGCCTATCTCGCCTAACAACTCGCGCATTTTTCTATTAGCGTGACCCGTAGCAATCATATCGATTGTTTGAATTAAAGAGACACCGGCACTGAGCATAGTGGCGATTTGTCTAGAGAGTAACGCAATGTCAACAGGCTTAATTTTGTCTCCACCACCAAACAAAGGTTTCGCCAGTTTTTTAACCTTTTGGGCCGAGATACCTTGTCTACGTAGTTGATTTTTAGCTTCAACAATAGACATGGCGGAAATTTCGCCCTTAACAACTTGCCCCCGACGATTAGAGCCGCTATAAACAAAAATTGTGGGTGACGTAGCCATAATTTATCTTACCTATTCAAGTTCAAAATCAAAAAGGCCCGGATAGTCCGGGCCTGTGTTTCTTAGATTTATAAACTTAACAAAGAGTTGTTGGAGTACACGCTGGAAGCCAAACTATAGCTCCGTTAGTTTCACGTGTTGGAGTAAGAGTAAATGTAGAGCCTACCATTGTACCAGTAGCGTCTGTAGGAGGAGTAACAGTAATAACACCATCAGTAGTAGTCACACCGGCAACACCAGCGGCGGCGGCAACAACTGGTTGAACACCATTAGCCCCATCAGTACATCCAGTAAGAGTACCTATTGTCTGGCTACATATTTCAACAGAAGTTTTTGCAGCAGACGAGCCATTGGTCATTACGGTGAAACGCGCTTTTTCTGTATAAGATTGATAAGCTGGCAAAGCAATTGCTGCCAAAATACCGATAATAGCCACAACAATCATCAATTCGATAAGAGTGAAGCCGCCTTGTTTTTTTGCATTATTCATTTGAGTCATGTTCATGGTTTTATCTCCAACACATTTAGTGTAAATTTAAGTTTAAAAGTTTGTTGCTTGGTTGCCGGTTTAGGGCGTTGTTTTGAATTCCTGTTCAGTATAGATCGAGTTAAGCATCTGACAAGTATGCAGATGCATACCTAAGTCTTAGCCTTCAAAGCTCTGTTTTAAAAACACCCTTGCACTATTTCCCAAAGCATATTATCAAACATTCTCAGTACTGGTTTTTATGACTCTTAAAGACAAATCTATCGCTTGAACATGCTTAGTCAGCGCCCCTGAAGAAATAAAGTCCACCCCTAAAGTTGATAATGCTTGCAACCTTTCGATAGTAATATTACCCGACACTTCTAGTTTACATTGCCCGTTGTTGACCGCTACTGCCTGCTTAAGCATAGGCAAACTAAAATTGTCCAACATTACGATGTCGGCCTTAGCGGCAATTGCTTGATGTAATTCTTGAATATTTTCCACTTCGACTTCTACCGGTAGCTCCCCATGATGTTCCCTTGCTTTGTTAACGGCTGCCTGTATAGAGCCACAAGCCAAAATATGGTTCTCTTTTATCAGGTAGGCATCGAATAGGCCCATACGATGGTTTGTGCCACCGCCGCAGGTCACTGCGTATTTTTGAGCGCGGCGCATACCGGGCAGGGTTTTTCGGGTGTCTAAAAGTTGGGTTTGTGTACCCGCTAACTGTTTCACACATTTAGCCACTATGGTTGCCGTGCCTGACAGTGTTTGTAAGAAGTTTAGCGCGGTGCGTTCACCGGTTAAAATATGCCGGGCGTTACCCGACACTCTCACGATGGGCTGGTCAGCTTGTAGCGAGTCACCGTCTTTAACATACCAGTGCAATTGAATATCTGGGTTAAGCTGGGCAAAGGTTTCTGTCACCCAAGCGGCTCCGGCTAACACACATTCTTCGCGAGTGATGATATCGGCAGTAATATTTTGATTGGCGGGGATCAAATTAGCGGTAATGTCGCCTTGGTCAACATCTAACCCATTTAAATCTTCTAGCAACGCTATTTTAACCGCTGATTGAATATCAATATTTTGCATAGTTCCTCTTGTCATAATGGGGGAATAATACTATTCCATTTTAAAGCTTCCTACCACAGAGGGCACCGGGTGCCGCGCACAGAGCGCTGCGCTGCACAGAGGAAAAGAATGTTAAGACAAGCCAAATAACATTTTTTAGCATTGTCTTTTCGGCGAAGCCGTCACTTGTCTTTGCTTTTCTCTGTGCTCTCTGTGAACTCTGTGGTGAAAAATTTTTTCTTTGGATTTTCGGCTATTCATAAGTTTCGTAAAATTAGCCATTCGCCTCTTTGGGTAAATTCTAATTGTTTTAAGGCACTCATTCCCAGCAGTATTTCATTATCTTTAAAACCAGGGTTTAAGTTAGCTCTGACATTATTTAAGCGAATATCACCAATAGATAATTGCTGAATAGTTGTTTGTGCCACCTGAACCCGTCCATTTGCAGTTTGCACCCAAGACGCACGGCCCTTTTGCAAGTTAAGTTGCTCGGCTAAATGCATAGGCACTGATACATGTGTGGCACCGGTATCTAATAAAAACACCACAGGTTGACCATTAATGACTCCGCTACTGACGTAGTGACCTGCCCGATTTTGTTGCAGTCGCACCTCTTGCACGCCTTGAATAGACGACGAAATAGGCTCGGCATTAGGGTTAAATTGCTTGGCAAGCTGATCATCAAATAACAGAGTTAACAAGCCCAATCCTATGATCCAAGCAACAATTAACATGCCTTTACCCATTTTATTCTGTTGCGTGCTTTTTTGCTCCATGAGCTAAATTATACCTTATAAAATTTGTGACCATTTTTAATTCTGTTTGTTATCATAACAACATTAAAGCCACTTAAAGCTGCTAATACCTTGATTAAAAAAGCGATTTTAACACAAGCTGAATACTGCCCCACATCACACTGGGACGAACGCCCAGAACAAACAACTATTTCACTTTTGGTGGTACACAATATTTCGTTGCCACCCAATGAATTTGGTGGTGATTATATCCAATACTTTTTTACCGGCTGTTTAGATCCTAGTTTACACCCCTACTTTGCCAGCATTTATCAAATGCGTGTCTCTGCCCATTGTTTGATTAAACGTGATGGGCATATTCTACAATTTGTCCCTTTTAATAAAAGGGCGTGGCACGCGGGGCATTCTAGTTTTCAGGGTGTCAATAGATGCAATGATTATTCTATTGGCATTGAGCTTGAAGGCGCTGACCACATTCCCTATACCCAAGAGCAATATCAAAGCCTCAGTATAATCACTAAAGCATTGATGCAAGACTATCCTGAGATTACTCTAGGACGTATTGTGGGCCACAACGATATTGCACCTGGCAGAAAATCCGACCCTGGGGTCGCTTTTAACTGGCCACAATATCGACAAATGATATAGTTTATTCGCTAAATTTAAATGACTAACAAGAGATAAAATCATGACATTAATCAGCTTGTTGCTGGTATTACTCGTTGAACGCGTGACAACTAAATCCCACTATTGGCAGGGAGGGTTTTATGCCGACAAGTACCTAGAATTTATCCAGCCTCGAGGTTGGTTTAACTCGTCGTCGAAATCTTGGGTCTTAGCCTTGGTTATTTTTGTGCCGGTGGTGATTGTTTATTTAGTGGTGCAAAGATTTACCGGTGGATTATTAGAATTGGTCATTAGCACCGCCATATTGATGGTTTGTGTGGGATGCCCCGCTATCCGTGCTACCTATAAGTGCTTTTTACAAGCCGCTAACAGAGGGGATATGCAGGCCTGTAGCATGTATGAGGATCAAATAAGAGGCGATGACGAAGCACAGGTTTCTTTTGGTCTAAATCTAGTTTGGCAAAACTACCGTCACTACACAGCGGTTATTTTATGGTTTGCAGCTTTTGGCGCCGCTGGGGCGATTTTGTATGTATTGGTCAGAGAAATGCACGCAAAGTTGTCCGATGATAACCAGCAAGTCGCTGGTCAAGTAAAACGTTTACTCAACATTATTGACTGGATACCCGTGCGTATAACCGCTTTAGGCTTTTTATTGGTTGGGCATTTTTCCCGTGCTTTCCCCACTTGGTTAGGCTATTTACCCGACCCTGCTGTAGAGGCTAAAACACTGTTACTAGATGTCTCTAAAAAAGCCGAAGAAATAGAACCAGATGCAAATGATTGCACCGAAGAACCCTGCACTTTAGTGCGTTTAGCTAAAAGAAATGTGATGTTTTTGTTAGTGATCATTGCACTTTTAACTTTATCTGGTTGGATTGACTGATTCTTTCTATTCCAACTCATTTTTACTCAAAAAATCTAAAAAAATATTGCACCACAATGAGAGCACAGAGAAAAGCAAAAAATGGGTTATGGCGTCACCGAAAAAACATAGCCATAAATCCTTGCAGTTAATTGGTCTTAACATTCTTTTCCTCTGTGTAGCGCAGCGCTCTGTGACCTCTGTGGTGAAAAGGTTTTAACTGTTGAAAAGCCAAAAAAAAGATATTGCACCACAGAGGTCACAGAGAGCACAGAGAAAAGCAAAAAATCGGTTGCGGCTTCGCCAAAAAAACCTGAGCCATAAATCCTTGCAATTAGTTAGTCTTAACATTCTATTCCTCTTTGCAGCGCAGCGCTCTGTGCCCTCTGTGGTAGAACACTTTTTATAGTTTTAAACGCTTTAATCCATTTGTGAGTTTGGTTACATTAAAGTTGATGATTAAGCCTGTTTGTATATTGCTCATCTTCATATAGGTGAGTGTTTGAGCAATATGGATTGGTAATATTTTATTAATAGATTTTAATTCGAGTATCAGAGCATTTGGAACCAAAATATCAATTCTGTAGCCGTTATCTATTTTTGTATCTTTATAATTGATAGGCAACAGGACTTGTTGTTTCGCGTGGACACCATTTTTTTGCAGCTCATACATCAAACAAGCTTCATAGCTAGATTCTAGTAAGCCCGGCCCTAGCTCTTTATGCACCTCAATTGAAAGCCCAATAACTTTCTGAGTCAATAAATCCAATTCCATTTACCTCTCCATATCTTTCTCTTAAATCTAACACCAGTTACTAAATTTGCGAGGAACTGATAAGTAATAATTTCTTTTCCTCTGCGCCGCGCTCTGTGCCCCTCCGTGGTAGAAAGCTTTTAGTGCTTCAAAGCCAGAGAATAACCGATAAAATATTTTGCACCACAGAGGTCACAGAGAGCACAGAGAAAAGCAAAGACGAATGGCGGCTTCGCCGAAAAAAACATAGCCAACAATCCTTGCAATTAATTGGTCTTAACTTTCTTTTCCTCTGTGTAGCGCAGCGCTCTGTGACCTCTGTGGTGAAAAGCTTTTAACTGTTGAAAAGCCAAAAGAAAGATAATGCACCACAGAGCACAGAGAAAAGCAAAAAATGGGTTGCGGCTTCGCCGAAAAAACCTGAGCCATAAATCCTTGCAATTAATTGGTCTTAACATTCTTTTCCTCTGTGTAATGCAACGCTCTGTGACCTCTGTGGTGAAAA
>Ga0115567_10005693_pt1 | contig 12040 bp, 9 predicted proteins | sample COGITO_mtgs_1204_2_FD_88679 | JGI IMG/M metagenome (GOLD analysis project Ga0115567, IMG submission 88679) | Pelagic marine microbial communities from North Sea - COGITO_mtgs_120412 | ecosystem: Environmental > Aquatic > Marine > Epipelagic | place: Germany:Helgoland, sampling site Kabeltonne...
CACGCCCCGCCGGGACACCGCTTGCCACGGGCGACGTGCCGCTGAACCTGCCCCATGGCTGGAGGTTCAACACGACCATGGGCAAGCACCTGCTCAAACGGGCGGCGGCCCCGCCCGCGCCGGCGCCTATGCAGCGCACAGGCTCCAAAGCCCGGTTCGATCTTGCGACCCGGTCCTTGATCCTGCCGCAGGGGGCGACACCCTTCTTTCTGCACCTTGCCATCGGCGTCGGATTACTGGTTGTCGCGGGGTTGGTGCTGGTGGTCGCCATCCCCCGGCCCGGGCGCGCCGTATGAGGCGCGTCCCGTCCCGGCGGCAGGCCCTCGCTGCCGCCGGGGCGCTGCTTGCCATCGCGGGGCTCTGGCAGCTCGCCAGTGCTGTGTTCATTCCCGCAAAGGCCGCCATCGCACAGGTGATGCTACACCGCGCCTGGGACCGCACGCTGGCAGGCGAAGACCGGGCAAAACCGTGGCCCTGGGCCGATACCTGGCCGGTCGCCCGGCTCAAACTCCCCGGCGTCGGTGCCGACCTGATCGTGCTTGCCGGGGCCAGCGGTCAGGCGCTGGCTTTCGGACCCGGCCACGTATCCGGTACTGCCGCGCCCGGACGGACCGGTCTCAGCATGATCGGCGGACACCGCGATACACATCTGAAAGTGCTGGCGGAGCTTGTCCCCGGCAGCCGGGTGGAACTCCAGCGTCCCGACGGCGTAACCCGGGCCTATCGCGTCGACGCCACGTCAATCGCCGATGCCCGCCAGCCCTGGGCTGCCCCGGTGGAGGCAGACGGGCTGGTCCTGGTGACATGTTACCCGTTCGACGCGCTGATTCCCGGCGGCCCGCTGCGCTATCTGGTGCATGCGGTGCCGGTGCAACGTTGAAGCATTCGCCCCGACCTGATCGCACCGTATTTAATCCACACAATAAATGTCACCCCGGCCCTGTGCCGGGGTCCAGAAGCGCCGAACCGATTCCGCGCAGAAAGACTGGATCCCGGCACAGGGCCGGGATGACAGGGATGTTCGTCAATAGACGGCGGCATTAAACAGGGAACCGCCAACACCAACTGGAATTCCCCCCCGAACCACGCCATATTAGGCGCATGAACACCACCCTCACCGACCGCCCGAGCCTGCCGACACCGGATGACAGCATTCCGTTCCAGATCGTGTCGGATTACACGCCTGCGGGCGACCAGCCGCATGCCATCGCGGAACTGCTCGAAGGGGTTCGGGCCCATGAAAAAGACCAGGTGCTGCTCGGCGTTACCGGGTCGGGCAAGACATTTACGATGGCCCATGTCATCCAGGAACTGAATCGCCCGGCACTGGTCCTGGCGCCGAACAAGACCCTCGCGGCCCAGCTTTACGGCGAGATGAAATCGTTCTTTCCGCATAATGCGGTGGAATATTTTGTGTCCTATTACGATTACTACCAGCCGGAAGCCTATGTCGCCCGGTCGGACACGTTTATCGAAAAAGACGCCTCGATCAATGAACAGATCGACCGGATGCGCCATGCCGCGACCCGTGCGCTGATGGAACGCCGCGACGTCATCCTCGTCGCCAGCGTGTCCTGCATTTACGGCATCGGCAGCCTTGAATCCTATCAGGCGATGACCGTCCCGCTCAAAGCCGGCCAATCGATCGAAATTTCGTACCTGCTGCAGAAATTCGTGGCACTACAATATCGCCGCAATGACCAGAACTTTATCCGCGGCACGTTCCGGGTACGCGGCGACTCGGTCGAAATTTTCCCCGCCCATTACGAAGACCGCGCCTGGCGGTTGTCGTTTTTCGGCGACGAGATCGAGGAAATCCACGAATTTGACCCGCTGACCGGCGAACGGACCGGCAAGCTCGACGAAGTGACGATCTATGCCAATTCGCATTACGTCACACCGCGCCCAACGGTGCAGCAGGCCATCGGCCAGATAAAGGCCGAACTCAAAGACCGGCTCGCGTGGTTCGAGGCCAATAACAAGCTGCTGGAGGCCCAGCGGCTGGAACAGCGCGCCATGTTCGATATCGAAATGCTGGAAACCACCGGCCATTGTTCGGGCATCGAGAACTATTCACGCTATCTGACCGGGCGCGGCGCGGGTGAGCCGCCACCGACCCTGTTCGAATATATCCCGGACGACGCCCTGCTGATCGTCGATGAGAGCCATGTGACGGTGCCGCAGATCGGCGGCATGTTCAAAGGCGACTTCAACCGAAAATCGACCCTTGCCGAATTCGGCTTCCGCCTGCCGTCCTGCGTCGATAACCGCCCGCTCAAATTCGAGGAATGGGAATCCATGCGCCCGCAGACGGTGCATGTATCGGCAACGCCAGGCCCATGGGAAATGGACCGTACCGGCGGCGTGTTCGTCGAACAGGTCATCCGCCCGACCGGGCTGATCGATCCGGTCTGCGTCATCCGGCCCGTCGGCAACCAGGTCGACGACCTGCTGCAGGAATGCCGCGAATGCGCAGCCAAAAACCAGCGCGTGCTGGTCACCACGCTGACCAAGCGCATGGCCGAGGACCTGACCGAATACATGCAGGAAGCCGGCATCCGCGTGCGCTACCTGCATTCGGATATCGACACGCTGGAGCGTATCGAGATCATCCGAGATCTGCGGCTCGGAGCCTTCGACGTGCTGATCGGCATCAACCTGCTGCGCGAGGGTCTCGATATCCCCGAATGCGCGCTGGTCGCCATCCTCGATGCCGACAAGGAAGGCTTCCTGCGCTCGAAGACATCGCTGGTGCAGACCATCGGGCGTGCGGCCCGTAACCTCGACGGCCGCGTGATCCTGTATGCCGACAAGATGACGGATTCGCTGCAATACGCGCTGGACGAAACCAACCGGCGACGCGAAAAACAACAGGCCTTCAACGCCGCCAACGGCATCACGCCCGAAAGCGTGCGCAAAGACATAGGCGACATCCTCGAAAGCGTCTATTCACAGGATTCGTTCACCGTCGAGACCGGCGACGAGGACAACCCGCACCTGGTCGGCCACAACCTGAAAGCCTATCTCAAAGACCTCGACCAGCGCATGCGCGACGCCGCCGCCAATCTCGAATTCGAGGAAGCCGCCCGTCTGCGTGACGAGCTGCACCGCCTTGAAAACATGGAAATCGGCGTGCCCTCGGGCCCGCGCCGCCTCCAGGCCCGCATCGATTCCGCGAAGCGCACCGGGCGCAACCGGAAACCGGGGAAATCAGACAAGACCGGAAAGGCGCGGAAGCGTTAGGCGCTTCTGATCAACCACCCGTCGCCTGCAAACATGGACCCCCGGGACAGGCCCGGGGGAATAAGGGTTTTGGCTCCTACGTTTTCTCCGTGCCGTCCTTCTCTACCGTCACCGGCAAAATCACATCCGACAACAAGGCGTAATCATCGGCACGGTGGTCGCGGATAATTTCCTGAATCTGCTCATCCGGCGTGCCGTAGCCACGCAACACCGTTTCGCCGAGATGCAGGCTGAGCTCATAGGTTTCCTGCACGATCCCGCTGGCGCCGGCGGCGGTCAGGCGGCGTTTATGGGCGTTATCGCGGGCGCGGACATAGATATTCAGGTTCGGGAATCTTCGGTGCAACAGGTTGACCACGCGCTCGGCCGCGGTCGCATTATCGAGGATGATCACGGCGGCGCGGGCGCGGTCTGCGCCCAGTGCTTCAAGCACTTCGACCCGGCTGGCATCGCCATAATAGACCGACAGGCCCTGTGCCCGCGCTTCGGCCACACGGGTCGGTTCGAATTCAACCGCCACATAAGGAATACCGGCGGCGGACAGGGTTTTGACCACTGACTGCCCAACCCGCCCGAAACCGGCGATGATGACATGATCCTTCAGATCAGCGCTCTCGGAGCGCATGTCTTCCTTTTTTTCGGCAAGATTCGCTTCCAGGCGTTTGTGAAGGCGGTTGCCGAGAAAGGCGAGGCCGGGGGTCAGCGCCATGCTCAGCGCGATAACGGCAGACAATATCGTTGCTTCGCGCGCCTCCAGCAGACCGAAACCGCCGGCAAGCGCAAACAGCACAAAGCCGAATTCACCCGCCTGCCCAAGGACCAGCGCCGTGTTCAGGCTGACCGCGGTGGAGACACCGCTGATCCGGCACAGAACCATGGTGATCATGGTTTTGAGGACGATCAGTCCGACCAGCAGGCCTAGCACCAGCAGGGTATTCTCGAAAATAATACCGAGATCGAGGCTGATGCCGACTGTCATGAAGAACAGGCCAAGCAGCAACCCGCGGAACGGCTGGATATCAGCCGCGACCTGGTGGCGGTACTCGGTCTCGGCCAGGAGGAGCCCGGCCAGGAATCCACCGATCGCAAGCGACAGGCCGAACGTGCCCGTCAGCCAGGCCATCCCCAGCAGCACCGCAAGCGTCACGGCGGCGAACAGCTCCGACGACCGCCCGACGGCCACGGCCCGGAATAACGGGCGCACGACAAACCGGCCGAACACAGCAACCCCTGCCAGCAACAACAGCGCCTTGCCAAGGGTCCACAGCAGCGCCGTGATCGTGTCGTCCCCTTCCCCGGCAAAGGCAGGCACAAGGGCAAGCAGCGGGACCACGGCGAGGTCCTGCAGCAGAAGGATGGCGAAGGTCAGGCGGCCACGGCGTGAGGCCAGCTCTCCGCGTTCCGACAATAATTGCAGGACGACGGCGGTTGATGACAACGCAAGCCCGCCGCCGATAATGACCGCGGTCTGAGGCGTGAACCCGACCGACCAGGCAATCAACGCGATAATCACAGACGTGACGACCACCTGCGCGGTGCCGACACCGAAAATCTGATTGCGGATCACTTTGAGCCGATCGACGCTCAGTTCGAGGCCGATGGTGAAGAGCAGGAACACGACGCCGAGCTCGGCGATATTATGGACCTGCTTGGAGCCTGAAATCAGGCTGAGCACGCCGGGGCCGATAATCACACCAGCCACGAGGTAGCCGAGCACCAGGCTGGATCTCAGGCGCTGGAAAACAGGCGCTACCACCACAGCCGCGATCAGGAAAATGAGCGTTTCGCTCAGGAAGGAGGCATCATGCATGGGCGGTCAGTCGGATCGACAGGGGATTATTGCTGAACATAACGGAAAATTACGAGTTCTATGGAAAATTAACCATGTAAGTACCATATACACTCAGCATTCGTTATCGCCGCACAGATGGCAGAGATTGATGATCTGTGCGACAGCGTGTTACGAACCCGTCACGATTGCCCGTTGTCCTTTGAACTACCTGCGCTTTTTATCAAGCTGAATGACATATTTCCTGATCATTGCCGGTTTTGCTCTGCTGCTGTTTGGCGGCGAATCCGTCGTACGCGGATCAGTGGCACTGGCACAGCGGCTGGGCGTATCGCCCCTGATCGTTGGGCTGACGATTGTCGGTTTCGGCACTTCCCTGCCGGAGATGGTCGTCAGTGTGAACGCCGCCCTCGTCGGATCACCGGGCCTTGCCGTCGGCAACGTGGTCGGCAGCAATATCGCCAACATCCTGCTTATTCTGGGCGTCGCCGCCGTAATCGCCCCGATTGCGGTGCACCCGGGGGCCGTCAAGCGCGACCTTCTCGGCATGTCCGCCGCAACGCTTGTCTATGTTGGGCTCGGCATGTCCGGCCAGATCGTCTTCTGGCAGGGTGTACTGATGCTGATCGCTCTGATGAGCTATATCGGGTTTACCGTCTGGCACGACAACAAGAGCAACGACGAGGCCGCTGAAATGCACCGCGACGAGGCCGCCGAGATGGGCGAGATCCCGCTGCGCACGGTCAGCATTGCCGGCATCATCATCGTCGGCCTGTTCGCGGTCGTTGTGGGTGCCGAATGGCTCGTCACCGGGGCAACCACACTGGCGACCGAATTCGGGGTACCCGAGGAAGTAATCGGCCTGACAGTGGTGGCCATCGGTACATCCCTGCCCGAGCTTGCGACGTCGATCGTCGCCGCCTATCGCGGGCATTCCGATGTCTGTGTCGGCAACGTCCTGGGCAGCAACCTGTTCAATCTTTTCGGCATCACCGGCGTCACCGCCCTGTTCGCACCGCTGCCGTTTTCCGACAAGATCGTCAGCTTCGACCTCTGGATCCTGTAGGCAGCAACCGCGATTATCATTCCCTTCATGCTGACAGGCCGTCGGATCAGCCGACCGGAAGGGATCGTCCTGCTCATCCTGTACGTGTCGTTCATCGCCAGCCAGTTCGTTGGCATGAGCGGTATGCCCAGCTGACGCACCGGACTTGCGCCCGGGTATGACGGAATCGCGAATCCCGCCCGCAATCCCTTGAACCGACAGCCGACATACCGCATCTTCACGATATGACTGAAAAATCCAAAGGGCACGCGCTGGTAACCGGCGCCGCAAAGCGCATCGGGCGTGAAATCGCGATTGCGCTTGCCGAAGATGGCTGGACCGTCGGGATTCATCACCGCCGTTCTGCCGCGGATGCAGACGCGCTGTGCCGTAGCCTCACCGACGCCGGAAAACGTGCCTATGTGGTTGCCGCCGACCTGGACAACGACGCCGATATCGACCGTCTGATGGATGAGGCGGTCTCTGCAGCCGGCCCGGTCACCTGTCTGGTAAATAACGCGTCCGTCTTCGAACATGACAGCCTAGAGGCGCTTTCCCGCGATTCCTGGGACACGCACATGAACGTCAACCTTTGGGCACCGATCAAGCTGGCCCAGTCCATGGCAAATGGTCTGCCGGACGGGGAAACCGGGAATATCGTCAATATCGCGGATCAGCGGGTCATCAATATCCCGCCGGGCTTCCTGTCCTATACGATCAGCAAGGCCGGTATGTGGGCAATGACGCAGAACCTGGCGCTCGCACTCGCACCACGCATCCGCGTAAACGCCATCGGGCCCGGCCCGACCCTGCCGAGCCCGCGCCAGACCCAGGAACAGTTCGATATGCAAGCCGCCCGTGTGCCGCTCGGGCATGGTGCAGGCGCTGGCGAAATCGCCGACGGTGTCCGCTATATTCTCTCCGCATCTTCATTGACCGGCCAGATTATCGCCCTCGACGGCGGGCAACACCTTGGCTGGGAATTTCCGGAACCCGGCGCGCCGCCGGTAACCGAATGATCGCAATCCGGTCGGTATACTCCCCGGCCCAAACAGACGAAAAGGCGACGACATGACGGCAGAACCCGTGAAAACCCGCCCCGTGGATACGCTGCATGCCCCGAACGCGTCGGAATCGATACGCCCGACCCGCCGCGTGTTCATCAATGATCTCGTCCTGGAATGCCTGATCGGGGTCTATCGCCATGAACGCGACGGCGCTCAGCGGGTCCGGATCAACCTCGACCTGACCGTGTTCGAAACACCGGCACCGATCGACGACAAGCTGTCCAACGTGCTGTGCTACGAAGAAGTGATCATCAAAGTGCGAAACCTGGCAACGGCTGGACACGTAAACCTGGTCGAGACCCTGGCGGAACTGATTGCAGAGATGTGTCTTGCCAAGCCAGTCGTGAAGCTTGCCAAAGTCCGAGTAGAGAAACTCGATGTATTCGCAGACGCCGCCAGCGTCGGTGTTGAAATAGAACGGTCAAACTGACTTCCTATTCAGTAGACTGCCCACTAAAGGAATGCGGCACAGCCTGAAAACCCCTGTCGAAACCGACATGGTTGTGCACATGCGGACGTGATCACTGGCCTTCATATTTCAATAACAAATAATTAACCTTTCGTTAATATTATTTACTATTAGAAATACTAATTTCTCTTATTTTACAGATACTTATGATATAATGACCATCTCCGCTATGAGTGACATGGCAAGGTTTGTCAATCTGGTTGGGTCTGAATATGTTGGCGTTATAGACAGGCTTATCCACAGAATCGGTGGATAAGCCACGCTTTCGAATCGATACCGTGAATAATCGGCCCGACCCTGCCGTAATATCCTTAGCGGGTCTGGACAAAGATGCATCTGAAATGGCCGACGACATAAAGAACGCTCCGACTGCCAATGGCGAAGCACTGAAAGGTGCGGCGTTTATCGCGTCGCGCCTCAAGACTCTGCCGACCGGACCCGGCGTCTATCGGATGACCGACGCGGCGGGGAAACCGCTATACGTGGGCAAGGCAAAAAACCTGCGCAACCGGGTGACATCCTATGCCCGCGGGCACGGCCAACCCGAACGTATCCGCCTGATGGTCGCCCAGACCATCGACCTGGAGATCGTCAGCACCCATACCGAAGTCGAAGCGCTGCTGCTCGAAAGCAACCTGATCAAGCAGCTGAAGCCGCGTTACAATATCCTGCTGCGCGACGACAAATCATATCCCTACATCCTGCTGCGTACCGACACGGACTGGGTTCAGCTCATCAAGCATCATGGTGCACGCAACAAGGGCGGCGAATATTTCGGCCCGTTTGCCTCGGCCGGTGCCGTCAACCGGACCCTGAATACACTCCAAAAGGTATTTCCGTTGCGAAGCTGTTCGGACAGCGTATTCAACGGTCGCACACGTCCCTGCCTGCAATATCAGATCAAGCGCTGTACGGCGCCCTGCGTAGGCCTGATCTCGAAGGACGACTATGCCGAGATCGTCGGCCAGGCAAAGGCCTTCATGCGGGGGCGCAGCCGCGACGTACAGGAATCGATGTCGCGCAAGATGGAAGAAGCCAGCGATGCGCTCGACTATGAATCGGCGGCGATCCATCGCGACCGGATCCGCGCCCTGACCCAGATTCAGGCGCATCAGGATATCCATGTCGGCAGCATCGGCGAAGCCGATATCATCGCCGCCCATCAGGATGGCGGCGCAACCTGCGTTCAGGTTTTCTTTTATCGCGCCGGACAGAATTACGGCACACGGACGTTTTTCCCCAACCACGCCCGGTCGATCCCGGTCGACGAGGTTCTCGAAGCATTCATCGGCCAGTTCTATTCGGACAAGAAACCACCGAAATTAATGCTGGTAAGCCACGCCCTGCCCAATCAGGAACTTGTCCGCCAGGCTCTGTCTATCCGCGCAGACCGCAAGGTTGAAATCTCGAAGCCCCAGCGCGGTGCCCGCAAAAGCCTGATCGACAATGCATCGCTGAACGCCGCTGACGCACTGGCGCGGCGGTTGTCGGAAAGCGCGACCCAGCGCAAACTGCTCGATGGGGTCGCGGGCCTGTTCGACCTCGACACGCCGCCGAAGCGGATCGAAGTATATGATAACAGCCATATTTCCGGCACCAATGCACTCGGCGCCATGATCGTCTCGGGCGAAGACGGGTTCGAAAAAAGTGCTTACCGGAAATTCAACATCAAGAATCCCGATATCGAACCGGGCGACGATTACGCGATGATGCGCGAAGTCCTGACCCGGCGTTTCGCCCGCGCGCTGAAGGAAGACCCCGATCGCGAAAAAGGCACATGGCCGGATCTCGTGCTCATCGACGGCGGGCCCGGACAGCTATCGGTGGTAATGGAAGTGCTGGACGAACTTGGGATCGCTGACCAGCCGCTTGTCGCCATCGCCAAGGGGCCGGACCGCAATGCAGGGCGCGAACGGTTCCATGTGCCGGGACGCGCGCCGTTTTCGCTGCCGTTACAGGACCCGGTTCTGTATTTCATGCAGCGGCTGCGCGACGAGGCGCACCGTTTCGCAATCGGCAGTCACCGCAACCGGCGATCAAGCCAGATCAGCAAGTCGGTGATCGACGAGGTGCCCGGTATCGGTGCAAAACGCAAACGCGCCCTTCTGAACCATTTCGGGTCTGCCATCAGTATCGGACGTGCAGGGCTCGCCGACCTTGAAACGGTCGACGGGATAAGCAAAACAGTCGCGAAAAGAATTTATGATTACTTTCACGCCGAAGAGTAGACTGTATCCGACCGGGATCAGACTTGCCGAAACCCGGTACCGGCGAAGAATATCTGACCGAAACGGAGCGATATGCATCTGACACTACCCAATGTTCTGACACTGTCGCGCGTCGCGGTGATCCCGCTATTCGTCGCACTGTTCTTTCTTGAAACGACGACGGGACAATGGATCGCCTGCGGCGTGTTCGCACTGGCCGCGATTACAGATTTTTTCGACGGCTATATCGCCCGTGCCCGGGGCCAGCTCTCGGCATTCGGCAAATTCCTCGATCCGGTCGCCGACAAGCTGCTGATCGCGTCCGCCCTGCTCATGATGGTCGGTTTCGGCCAGATCGCAGAGCTCGCAATCATCCCGGCCGTCATCATCCTGTGCCGCGAAATCATGGTGTCGGGTCTGCGCGAATATCTCGCCGGGCTGTCCATCGGCCTGCCCGTCAGCAGGCTGGCAAAATGGAAGACCACGATCCAGATGATCGCCATCGGCATTCTGATCGTCGGTAACGCAGCACATCCGGCCATCCCCGAATCCGTACCCGTGCGCCTCATCGGGGAGGCCGGTCTTTGGATCGCCGCGGTCATCACGATTATAACCGGCTATGATTACTTGCGGGCAGGCCTGCGCCATATGGACCCGCCATCGGCGGCAGATTCATGACATCTCCCGCCGTCATCGGTGTCACGGGGTGGAGCGGCAGTGGGAAAACCGCGCTGATTGTACGGCTCATTCCCGAACTCGCAGCACGCGGCTTCAAGGTCGCGACCGTGAAACATGCCCACCATGCGTTCGATATCGACACACCGGGCAAGGATTCATTCGAACACCGCGCCGCCGGGGCCGCCGAAGTCGTCGTCTCATCAGCGAAGCGCTGGGCGATCATGCATGAAAACCGCGACGAGGCGGAGCCTGCGCTCGAAGACCTTCTCGTCCGTCTCTCTCCCGTAGACATTGTTCTCGTCGAAGGTTTCAAGAACGAGGCACATACGAAAATAGAGGTCCATCGACCGGCGACCGGCAGTGACCTGATCTGCACAACAAACAGATCTATCGTCGCCGTTGCGGCCGACGCCCCCCTGGCGGAAGGGATGCCGGTGCGGGACATCACCGTGCTCGACCTTAACGACACCGCGGCAATTGCGGATTTCGTCATTGGCCATTGCGGCCTTGCCAGCCGAATGGAAGAAGCGGTCTGACATGGCCCAGCTTTCCGATGACTGCTTTGCCTTTGGCGGCGAACTGATGCGTACCGATGAAGCACTGGCCCTGCTGACCGACCGGCTGGAAATCGTTGTCGATACCGAGATATCCACACTGCGCGACGCTGCCGGGCGGATACTGGCGGAAGATATCACCTCGGCCCGCGCGGTACCGCCACATGATAACGCAGCGGTTGACGGCTACGCAGTCCGGTTCGAAGACCTGTCGGTCGGTGCTGAAACACGGCTTGCGCTCAGCGGGCGGATCGCCGCGGGTGACATGGCGGAGCGCCCTGTCGGTCCGGGCGAGGCCATCCGCATATTTACCGGCGCCGCCATGCCGGCAGATGGCGACACGGTACTGATGCAGGAAGACTGCCGCGAGGAAGATGGTCATGTCATCATTCCTCCCGGCATCAAACAGGGCGCGAACCGGCGCTTTGCCGGCGAAGATATCGCGGCCGGTGACGTTATTCTGAGGTCCGGCACGAAACTCCGCCCGCAGGAGATCGGCCTTGCCGCCTCGATCGGCATCGAGACACTTCCGGTATACAAGCCGGTGCGCGTTGCCCTGTTTTCGACAGGCGACGAAGTCCGGGATGCGGGCGACGAATTACCACCCGGCTGTATTTATGACGCCAACCGCTATTCCGTTGCCGCCGCGCTCGACCGGCTGGGCTGTATTGTGGACGACCTCGGCATTCTGCCGGATTCCTACGACGTGATCCGCGACACGTTATCGGCCGCGGCGGACGATCACGACCTGATCATGACCTCGGGCGGGGTCTCCACCGGCGAGGAAGACCATGTCCGCGCCGCCGTCGATGCACTCGGCAAAATGCATTTCTGGCGCCTAGCCATCCGCCCTGGGCGTCCATTGGCACTGGGCCAGATCGGGAACGTGCCCTTTATTGGCCTGCCCGGTAACCCCGTTGCCGTCCTCGTGACCTTCATGCGCTTTGCCCGGCCTGCAATTCTGCGCCTCGGCGGCAGCCGCCTGACC
>Ga0115567_10005697_pt1 | contig 12036 bp, 13 predicted proteins | sample COGITO_mtgs_1204_2_FD_88679 | JGI IMG/M metagenome (GOLD analysis project Ga0115567, IMG submission 88679) | Pelagic marine microbial communities from North Sea - COGITO_mtgs_120412 | ecosystem: Environmental > Aquatic > Marine > Epipelagic | place: Germany:Helgoland, sampling site Kabeltonne...
CCATGTTCAATCCCCCAAGCCCGTTGCAGGGCGGCCAGCGTGCGAGTCGCAGTTTCAGGCACCCAGTGCCAGAGGCACAAGATTGCACCGTCCTCTGGATGATTTTCATGTCGTTCCGACTCAGTTCTGCGCACATAAGTTGCGTCCACGGCTTCTTCACGCCCTTCACCTGTCCGGATTATCCAGAAAGTGTGGCATGTTAAGGAAACAGATTCCTCTGCCGGTGCCATTGTTCTTCACTTACCTAGCATTGGATCTAACCCCCACGCAGATTTACCTGGTGCGAGCGATCTGTAGAAGCGAGCAATCAGCTTCCGCACATTTTGAGCCTCAGAGCGAGACCCTGAAGCCGCCAGAATCTTGCCACATGCAATCGCCGCCTGACCGAGGAGAATGGGCTGAGGGCTTTTGGCTGGCTCGTGACGCTGGACACTCCTTGGTTGGCTGATCTCACCGCCTCTTCTGCGCACATGCTCTGCGCCGAAACATCACGGTCTGGCTCCTGCAACTCCTGCGCTAATCCCTCCATTTTCCACGCTTCGCCCTGCTCCACGCTCCAAGATCAGCCCGTCAGGGGCTCAGAGATTTCTGAAGTGGACCCTGTCTCGTGCACCACACTGCAGTATGGTTGGTTTCCTTACCCCGACCGCCGCGCGCCTGAGTGCCTCCGGTGAGCCGAGCCCAAGTGCCAGCGCCAGAGCTCCTGCTCGCAGCTTCACCGCGAGACGGGTAGCCCCTCGCAGCTCACAACCGTCTGCACTTGCCTTTCTGCTCTCCTCAGACCCATTCGCGACAGCGAATGCCGTGAGGAGGAGGTCTCTCGTCGCTGCGTCGCTACACCCGAACTTGGGAACTGTGCCGCCGTTCGTCAGGTGCGTCAGCGCCGCCAGTGCCGCCTCTGAGGTATTGCAGTCATTCGCATGAAGAATAAGCACCGCCAGCGCATTCACGGACGCAGTATCTCCCATCGCACCGATCCGAGAAAGAGCCGATGCCCAGGCAGCACCATCTACTGGAAGCAAGGCATGTGCCGCACTGTCACCGTTGATCGTCCTTTCTCCATCGTCCTGCCTCGTGCCGTGAGGATTGCGTTCAGAGGCTTCAAGACACTGAGATATCAGCCACTCTACCGCAGGGCGATAGCCACTACGGAGCTCGTTGCCGATCCGCGAGACTGCTGACCAGCGATCCTCCACCTTCAGAGAGCAAAGGAGGAGCCGGAGCTCGTTCCACTTCTCTGCGCTGTCCAAGGCTGACATCACAGGGCGCCTATGTTGGCACCGGCGTCGCAAAGTGGGGCCGACGCACTTTAGTGCCCGCCCGCAAGCAACGCTGCTTACCCCCCCCCACCCCCCCGGGTTTACAGCCAGCTACAAGGTACAGAACTGGCCTCGAAAAAATCCCTTTTTCGAGAGAGGGGATCCAAGAGTGCGTGAGAGGGGATGCCGAAGTTCTTGCGCTCGGTCCTGCAGAAAAATGGCACGGCAGAGCAAGCCGTGTTTCAGGTAGAAACGGTTGAGCTCGAACCGCCGCCCGCTGGTCACATCCAAGTCAAGGTCTCCAAGGCCGGTGTTGCATTCGCCGACGTCTTGCAGCGCCTGGGCTTGTACCCTGGTGTCCCGAAGGGCAAGGTAACACTTGGGTACGACTTGGTCGGGACCATCACAGCGGTTGGTTCTGGTGTCAGCAATTATGCAATCGGGGACCGCGTGGTCGCGCTGACGGTCTGGAGCGCGCACCAACAGTACGTGAACATTCCAGCTGAGGGTCCAGGGCGCGGCGACAGTTTCACACCGAAGGGTGGGCGAGGTCGCCTAGCATTGGTTCCCATGACATGCTCTTCTGTATCGGATGAGAAGTTGGTTTCTCTCGTCCTCAACTACGTTACTGCCTATCAGATGATGTTTCGCTCGGCCAAGCTGCATCAGGAAACCACGCGATCCTTGCGAAGAACTCAAGTCATCCTCGTCCATGGTGCTGCAGGGGGCGTGGGAACAGCGATGTTGCAGCTTGCGAGTGTATACGGGATCCGTTGTATTGGAACAGCGTCGGCAGGGAAGCACGACTTGGTTCGACGGCTTGGGGGAGACCCAGTTGATTATAGCAAGAAGGCCTGGGTCGAAGAGGTGGCCCGCCTGGCAGGGCCTGAGGGCGTGGAAGCGGTTTTCGACCCTGTAGGAGGGAGTACCACCGACACATCGTACAAAGTACTGCGCAAGAATGGCGCAATGGTCGTCCTCTACCGCCTTTTCGTGCTGGCAGGTTGTGCGGCTGGCCTGACGCGAGGCCACACGTGCAGGTGCTCTTTGGTTCCTCCTGCCTGCACCCACGTGAGCAGGGCAAGCTAGGGGGTGTAGCAAAGTTCGTCTGGAATCTACTCTCTGGCTGGTTTACTTCGTTTTTTTCGCGCCGAACATTCAAGTTCTATCTGATTACCGACAACGACCCATCAAAGGGCGCAGGGAGCGACTGGGCTTGCGACATGGACATCCTCTTCGGTTTGATCGCCTCGGGAAAGATCGACCCAGTCATTGATAGCGTGCTGCCACTCAGCGAAGTCGGTTCCGCGCTGGCCAAGCTCGACGACAAGGGCACTCGCGGCAAGGTTGTCATCGATTGCACACTTTCTAATTAGAAAGTGTCCAGACCCTAGTGTAGGATGCTCCCTTGCAAATGGATCGGAATCTCCTCCATACTCTATTTTGTGCTGTGGAAATATAATTACAGATGATTCATACGCACACAAAGGCCCGGCGAACTGGGTGCCTCGCATCATTCTCGTCCCAATTCATCCTCTCCCTCTTGCTCGTGGATTGTATCGTCTAATGCGCGAAGGGGCGTACCCGCCGTGTGAATTTCAACCTCATCTCCGCTATCTCCTGCCTGCGTCATCGTCAGCTCCTCACTCTTTCCATGGATCTCGCCGAAATGTTGCGCCGCCTCGCTCAAGGGCGAACCGACAGAATTGATGGAACGTCGCGAGGAGGCGGAGCTGTTGATGCTAGTGGGTGAGCGCCCCCACATTGCGGCACCAACTGATGCTGCATTTCGCATCGCCTGCCGCCGTCGCTCAAAGTCGATATTTTCTTCTACCTCGTCTTCCCCGTCTGAGAGCGCCCTCGTTATGAAATCGACACCTCCAGAGCCATCACGAGACAGCGACAGCGCTGACGACTGCTTCCGCATCATTCGGTATGCCACCTTTCCTGCAACGGAGCCTGATCCAAGCGGGCTGTCAGAGTGTAGGCTTTCCTTTTGCCTGAGTCTGCGGTGGGCCACACTGTCAGAGCACAGTTTTTGCATCTTACCAGAACTCTGAAGGAAATCGAGCCCATGAGGCACACTCGCACTTTGCCAAGAGAAGAACACGGCGGGCAACGAGTAAGGACGCACAATTCATTGCGGGCGGCCGACGTATCAGTGGAACCGTCAATTGTTCCGCGCCGGTTGTAAGCACGTGCGGCCATGGGCGAGCCCTGGTTTCCATAAGATAGTCCAACAGAAGTTGACGAAGTCCATGGGCTCGGGGTAGAAGGGCGCTTGAGGAATCCGGGCCCGAAAAATTTCTTTGCAGCGCCTGATTTCCAGAAGTTGAGGTTCTCCTTAAGATTGTGCAGCACTTCGTCTGAGAGAATGGGCAACAAAGGTGCAATGGCCTGCCAGATGGGCAACACGATGAACTCGATAAAGCCAATCTGCGAGTCCGTCACATCCGTTTTCGCCCTGCCCACGCCAGCACTCGCATTATTCGCCTTCGGAGCCATCAATACGCGGCGGTATGATGCAAAATGATTTCAGCATATCAAAGCCTGTCCAGCGCTGCATTTTGCTCTCACCGGTCGCACAGTGGGGAGATGGGAAGGTCTAGAAGGGCTTCTGCATCGCCCTGCGCAAAAAATTCCATGTGCACGCGTTCCGCCCACGCAATGGCAAGCGATCGAGGGCGAGCCTGCGCTGATATGTCACACGCATGCAAAACCATCGACATTACGTCGGCCTTGTGCTCCTGCCAATTCTCGTAGTCTTTTCCGAGAGTGTTCTGAAGGACCTTGAAGTCTTTGAGGGCAGAAAAGTGATGTGTCATATCCGTTTGTAGAACCAGACGAATGACCAGCGCACGAAATTCGCTGAATTCAGAAAGGGTGAGATTCGCCAGAATGTTGATCTCTGGATTGTCTTGCATGGCTGCAAAAAAAGTCGTGCAGTGAAACATCTCCTGATTGCTCTGGTCATTGTAGAGAAGAGATCGCTCAGACACAGAGTTCTTGTGAAAGTTGTTGCTCATCGCGTCATGCCCAAGGTCGTGCACAATTGCTGAGATAAGAAACGCGAAGCGTTCGAGTGGGTTCAACAGCTGTGAGAGTCCCCCTGTTTTCATAGTGCAGTGGACAGCCTGAAGCACATCAGTCGCATGGGTGGAATTGTGGAAGGCCACGTCTGCATACATTTCATCCACAAACGCAAGCCACAAGTAGAGCGTTTCGGTATCGATCTTGAAACGTTCGAGACAGCCCCACTCTGTGAGAACCTTCGAGGCGAGGGTTCCCAACTGGCGACCCCCTGTTGCAGCCGTGAAGGCCCAGACATCAAAACTCCAGCTTGCATCGCGCGAGAGAAACTTGAGAATTTCCCCACGCTCTTCGTCGTCAACTTCATACGGTATGTGACAAACCCCGCTGTCGAGCTCCTCCTCAGATGGCGATGGCACCGGCATGAGCGTCCGCTTCTGCTTGAGAGCTGACTCGATGCCCTTGTCGATACTCTTCGAAAACATGCCCCGCATGTGACTCCTGCGTCTACGCGGAGCAAGTCGCTCTGGTACCTTTCTTCCTCCTGCGGTGAAAGAGTCACGAAGCCACTCCTGCACCACTACATTTTTGATGTCTTTCGACGAGCCCATCGCTGCCGGATTAAGCGCGTACGGAATACCCTCGTCTTGGGACCCGTTTGCCAGGGCTTTCAGTGTCATTTGCAAAATAGCACGGTCCTCGATTGAGAGTACACTCAACTTTCGTTCGATCATGAGGCGCAATTGAGTTGAAATGTTCTCCTCGACGGACTTTGACTCCTGGAAGGCCGCCCGAAGGGCCTTTGCGGCCTCGTCGACACGCACGTCCGACAAGAGATCGTCACTTACGCTCCTAAATGATGATGTAAAGCTACTTGCTCCACTGTCTGTCACAGAGCTACTATCGTCCTCGGATACCATCAAGATCTCCTCAGTGTTGTTTTCCACCCCATCGTCTGCAGACTTGCCCGATGCTGCCCCACGGAGCGAGGACAAGAACCCATGCCGGGACCGCACTAACCAAATACCAGCACCAATTAGACCCCCGATCATCACTGTTCGAGGCGCACTCATCCCGAGGTCGTCAAATGCACGCCCCCGACCCCGGAATAGGCAGGCGCCCCTGCCTCGGATCAAATACCCGCCTAAGTTGATTTTCTCCGAAAGTTTCGAGAAAGTCACCGTGACTTGCTAATCGCCGCGGATCTCGGCAACGGGGTGGGGGCAACGTATGGGTGTCTCAGATGAGCGTCGGGTGAGCAATGCCGGTACTGCACTATCGCACCACTCGAACGGCACCGGCATGTCACATCACTCGAATGGTGGATCCTTCGACCTCCCTCCTGCTGCAGCTCCGGATGGGCCCGAGCCCGCGATCTACAGTCGGTCATCAGGTGGTTCGATGAAGTACAAGAGGAAGGCGAGCTTGGCTCGAGAGGGGGGGGAGGTCCTTCGATGGCGTGGCAAGTCGATGAAAAGCATGGGCAGCATGAATAGCTTGGCCATGCATGGATCTGAGGCTCACGAGGACCTGATGGACTTGCAGCCGGGAGATGCGCTCCCCTGGCTCGGGCACGACCTCCCCATGTTTGTTCCAAACCTTGACGTCGGCGATGTGGTTAGTCACCGATTCCAAAGGCGATTCATACCTTACTCCCGTGTGCTTTGCATCCGAATATTGGTGATTGTACATGCTCAGCGTGCTGGCACTAACGTTCTCCCGATCGCTAATCTCCGCAGGAGGTGGTCACGGTGAGTTCCAGCAAGAAGCAAAGGACCCCCCTTGTGATCAAGGCCGCGAAGAAGAACAAGCCGAAACACAAAACCCATGGCATGTTCAAGCCTGCGGTCGGTCTCCATGGCTCGTTCTCGAGCTTTCACAGCGTCATTTCAGGGCAATCCTTTATAGGTGGTGCTCCGGGGATGCCAGGCTCGCGCAGCAACGAGAGCTTCGAAAGCGCAGAGAGTCATGACCTACCAGAGTTTGAGCACATGCCAGAAATTGGACTGGTGCAGATCAGCGAGAAGATCGGGCTGGACCAATCATCTGGTGAAGCAGAAGCGATCATCAAGACCTGGCGCATCAGGTGGCCCCGCCCCGCGAGGGAAACTACTAGATGCACGTATCTTTCCAGATTATCCCTGCCTCAGTTTCTTCCACCACAGCTTTTGCGTGGTGCCTGCAGTCGCTCTGTCTCTGACAAACAAGTCTGCACCTGGGTAGGTTGGTGGGGATCATGGAGTCGCTCTGGGTGAACTTGCTAGTGCTGCTGTGCGTCCTGCTGGACGTGGCCACTATTGCCTACTTCACGCTCAACACTGATCTCGGGCGGGTGTGCCTGCACGCTCCATGTTCTCTTGCTGCGTAGTGTGGAGCACGACGCCGCCTGTCGGGCCGCCTCCTGAGCTCCAGCTTGTGCCTGAATGACTGTCTGGGGCAGGATTGCTTCGGCCGGGACTTTCCGGAGCAGGAGTCGATCACGATCTTTGTGCTCACCATGTTCATTGCTGAGCTCACGCTGCGATGCGTGGCGCATGGACCACATAAGTTCTTCGCGCTGCGGACGCGCAACTGGGCAACTTGGTTTGACATCACCGTGGTTCTAGGTTCCCTCATGTTTGCGATCCTGCAGATGGCAGCAGACCGCTCCAAGCAGATCCCTTGCCCAGCGGATGGTTCTCCATGCCCTGATCGCACTTTTCCTGAGTACGACCCGGTCGCCTGGATGGAATTGAATCCGTACTGGAAGTGTATAACATGTACGTCCGAAATCCCGAAGAACGCCCGATGTGCCTCACCTGCCGTGAACCGAGCTGTGTAGTCATGACGCGTGGGTGCTGTGTGTAGACTGCCCGACACTACCGCCGCGAGTCTACCTGCCCGAGGACGATGCGCAGTTAAGTGGTGTGCCAGTGTGCCCCTCCGAGGAGGCGGATGCCGGGTCGCTCGCGGGGGCTGGCACGGCTTTCAAGTCCACGCGCGTCATCTCGCGCATCGCTATGATCCTGCGTGTGGTGCGTGCTATTTTGGGCATGCAAAAAGTCTCGCGCGTCGGCTCACTCGTCGCCCGGCGTATCCGCGCCAACGCGTCCAAGGGCTCTCGGCGGTACCGCGCGCACGGCTTCGACCTCGACCTTACGTACGTGACGTCGCGGGTGATCGCGTTCGCTGCGCCGAGCTTCGAACACTACACAGCACGGTCCGACGACGGTGAGGTGTTTGGTCTCAATGATGCGCAGCAGATGGCACGCTTTCTTGCGATCCGCCACTACAGCAAGTTCCTGGTTTACAACCTCTGCGGTGAGGCTCTCGGCGACTATCCGGCCTCCATTTTCTTCTCCCAGGTTGAGCGCTATCACGTGATCGAAAAACACCCGCCGACTCTCAGCGAGGTGAGCTCTTGCGCTCCCTGGTTGTTCTCTGCTTTGCATCGGTGATGGTTTCATGCAGCGTCGCCGGTACTGGAAGCCGGTGTTAACCTGTGCGGGTTGTGCGGGGGTTCGCACAGATTCTGCTCTTCTGCACGAATGCGACCCTCTTTCTATTGTCAGACCATCGTACTGTGGTGGCGATCCACTGCAGCACGGGTCGCGACCGCACAGGTGTCTTGTGCTGCTCGTGGCTCATGTTTGTGGGGCACTGCAAAACGGCACAGGAGGCGCTTGCGCTTTTTGCTCGGCGCCGTTCAGGGCGGCAGAACCCTGACGGCACATACCAAATGGCTCTGCGCGGCGCATCATTGCTCCGCGCATTGCGCAACGTGGAGCGTCTCCTCAAATTCAACATACCCATCTCGGCAACGGAGCGTGTTTTGAGACGCGTGCGTTTGCAAAATAGAAAAAGCGACGGTGCCCGTGTACCTCTCGCTCTCTCTCTACAGGTACGGTGCTGGGGCATGACGATATTTGACTCAGAGCAACAGACCGAGGACAGCAATATGCAGCACGGGCGCGACATTGTGTGGAATTTGCCCGAGCTAACGGTTAGTAATGACTTCGTAGTTTACGTGCTTTCGAGCGAAACTCGCCGGGAAGGAAAAGGTTTCTTCAAGAGGCGCTCAACGCGACGCGTGGAGCTCATGGTGTCGCTGCATACAGGATTTGTGGCCGCTGGTAATGCGCGCGAGCGTTTGGTACGCGACGAAATTGACTTTATGAGCCCGGATTCAGCGCGCGATTTCTCGGACCCCGAGCTGGCGATGGAGCTGGACTTCTCGGACCAACCGACGTCTATGCTTGAGTCGCTACGGTGGGCTCGTAAAATGATGATGATGCATGGGCGACGTGAATCGTTTGATCAAGGTACGGTGATTCTGGATTCAGGGACAGACTCACGTGTTCTTTATTTGCTTGTGTCGGGCACAGTCTCCCAGCGCGTCGACGAAACGCATGGTCAAAATGGCTCGGCGACAACGCTTGGACTGCTCTTCGCCGGCGACTTTTTTGGGTTTGGTGCGTTCTTCATAGGGCTGCCAGAGGTACTCCACATTGCTTCATCAGACTGCGTTGTCATGATGCTTCACCTCGATGAGGGGAAGCAGCTCGACGGGCAGTCGCGATCTCTGCGGGAGATTACCTCGACCCGGTGGAGCGAAGCCGACCCCCTGAACGACGGTGCCACCTTTGAGCGCCCAGAGCTGTATCGCCTCGAGGGCTTCTCTGCAGAGGATATACTCCGGTTCTTCAAGACCCTCTCTCAGTTTCTTGCGATGCAGACCGCGGAACGCCAACGACCCAGTGCTACCTCGCGCCCCGCTGAGCGTTCCTTCAACTCGCACCTCGACGCGCAGCGGCGCGCCATTGAAGCCCAGGCATTGCACAAATTCCGTCTCCCAGTGAATGAAGCTTGCATTCACATTCAGCGATGCATCGTGTATGACCCCGCCGACGAAGTTGTTGGCATGCGGGTAATCTTCCTTTCCAATTACATAATGATCGACCAAAATTGGACCGGCGATGACGTATCCGCCGCGGATTCAATGGTAAACCATCTCCAGTAGTCCTGGCCTTAAATCGTAGCGCATCGCGAAGCAGACCAAATTTACTGAACGAGACCCTCCTCCCACTCCCCAGGCCTCGAAACTTACTCAATTTGTGAACACCCCGCAGCTCTTTCCAGCGACAGCGCTTTCATCAGCCACTGATAACTATCCCGACGTTCAAAATCTGACTATCGTGCTTGGCGGTGTCGAGTACGAGTGTCGTTGCGGGACACGGACGCATGCCATGGAAATGCTTTCCAAATTTCACACGTACCTCAATTCGACTCAGCAGCACCTGCACCGCTTGATGGCCGAAGATCGCAAGCACATCGAGAACACCACGTACATGGAGACGTTGATGGCCATCGCTCCCAAGTCTTCATACATGGCAGGAGAGGTTATATTCGAGGAAGGAAGCTTGGGGAATGGGATGGTATTTGTGGTTGAAGGTTCACTATCTGTAATGGCGCCTGACGGAGAGCAGATTGTGAAGGTTGTCGGTCCTTCCGAGTTTGTTGGTGGTCTTGAGTACCTTCTCGACATTTCCGCGCAGAATTCTGTGATTGTGCGCTCGACCACTGGCTGTGACTTGGTTCGGCTACCCAAGCCGCTGCTCGACGCTACGCTAGGAAGTGGGGGAGCGACAGCCATGTCCTTCTACCACGCCATGGCAGCCCAATTTGCGAGCATGCTCTTCTCGGAGCTCTTGCGTCGGTCGCCGAATGCGGTGTTCAGCACGGAGAGCCACGAGGCAGGCACCGCGAAAGCTGTCGCTCGCGAGCTTCGTAATATCAAAGTACTAAAGCTTCGCAAGTCTGATCTTCTTAGGGCCCTGGACGACACACTTGTCACTCTGCTTGTGCGAGGCAGCCGGTCGATTGCATTGCGCAAGGGGCAGATTCTGATGGAACAGGGGGAACATGTGGTTGAAGGTGAGAACGACTGCATGTACATAGTTTTAACGGGCCAACTCTCAGTTCACCTTCAGTTCTCTGACGCCGACAAGGCTGTGTTGGTGGACATCCTAAAGGCAGGGGATGCTGTTGGCGAAATGGCACTGTTGGTTGACACAGACCGCTCTGCGACAGTAATTGCCGAATCAGATTCGGAAATTCTGGAGATTTCGAAGGAGGTCTTCAAGCATGTGATATCCTTGGACAATGAGGTCTGTTCCCTCCACACATCTAAGTTCCTTCTGGGGCAAGCGTTAAGCGCGTGATTTCACAGGTGGTTCGGATGGTCGATACGATGGTGCAAGAACGTCTCGAGCGAAATACTAAAGGGAAGAGAGTTTTTCTTGCCGCTCAGTCGGCCTCTCAGCCGTGAGGGCCCTGTCCCACGTGTTCTTGTTGTGCTCGTTGTTGGGCCCGCGGCATCACCGCGAAACGTGAAAGAGGTGCCGCTTTGAATGCTTGGGCAGGAGCGAGACGCGGCGCCAGAGCATCGGGTCATCGAAGGAGCCCAACAGTAGACGTCCTTCCAAGTTTGTCGCGCAATTCGACCGACGAGCCAAGTCACGAGCACGCGACCCCGAGCAAGTGTACCGTCGCGGCAGCTCAGAGTCGAACGAGGGGTCGCGCGAGCCATCACGCCAGCAGTCATGCTCACCCGTTTCTGACAGCAATAATGCTGCCGGAGAAAGCAGGGATCGTGCCTTCCAAGTCGCCGTCGGAAAGTCCGAGGCCACGGAGTTCTTGGAGGTGCGGCCCTCGGTTCTGCTACACGACGGTCGGCGTCCAGGTGGGGGGTCTTCTGTGGAGGAAGGGAGCGAAATTGGAATGCCGACAAGCGTTGAAGGTGTTGGGCTCCCTCTGGAGGAGTTGAACGCACCACTGCAAGTCGCCCCGATTGCAGACGAGGCGATCGAGGCGATCGAGCGCGAGAAGCAGGAGGTCATCCGTTCCGAGCAGCAGCGGACAGTCACGCAGGAGAGAACGGCGGAGCAGGCGCGGCGCATGCGCGAGGATCATCTTGCCAAGATCGCTGTGTCCATAGGAATCCGCCCACGGGGCATAGGTGGCCTTTAGGGCGCCGCGCAAAAGCTCACGAGAGTGACAGATAGATTTGCTAGAGAAAGAAAATATCCGTTCACCGACAACAGTCACACCCCGCAAAGCGAAGAACACCAAAGCGAAGAACACCAGAGTAGCGGGGGCCGGGAGACCACAGCAGTGAAGCCGGATAAGAACTAGGTCCCAGGCCCACACCAAGAACACCAGAGTAGCGGGGGCCGGGAGACCGCGCTAAAAAGCTTTGTATATTGGATAAGTCCCAGTAGCCCTACACCAATAACGTAACGCGGGCACGTGGGCGCCCGGAGCCGGGGCAAAGGCCCCGACCCGCGCCGGGCCCGTGCCCGAGATCCCGTCAGCAGTGAGGAGGCATAGGGCGCAGCCCAGTGCTTCCAATTAAGCCGTGCAGCCGAAGCCCGGATGCTGTACAGCTGAGCTTCCATCCTTAGCCGAGCAAACATGGCGCCGCGGCGCTGGCAGAGTTGCCCGGATGTCAGGGGCGACCTCAGGGAGTTCGCGACGGCGCGCTGCTCAGCGGCGTCCGTCTTGAGACGTGCGAAGTCGTAGGGGAGGTTCAATGACACGGAGTGGAGAGCTCCAGACGTGTCGGTGACCACAGGCACGAACCCGTGAATGAACTCGTAAAAACGACAGTGGTGATTTATTGACGGAAAATAGTTTACTGACAACTGGAAATGCAATCAAGGCAATGAAAGACAAAAAGAAAGCATTGAATATCCTCGTACAGACCGGG
>Ga0115567_10005698_pt1 | contig 12034 bp, 17 predicted proteins | sample COGITO_mtgs_1204_2_FD_88679 | JGI IMG/M metagenome (GOLD analysis project Ga0115567, IMG submission 88679) | Pelagic marine microbial communities from North Sea - COGITO_mtgs_120412 | ecosystem: Environmental > Aquatic > Marine > Epipelagic | place: Germany:Helgoland, sampling site Kabeltonne...
ACCGGCGATTCCGGAGAATCCCCGAAAATCGGTCACGTTAAAACGGAACGAGCGGTCACGATCACCCGGAATAGGCGGTCACGATGAAACGGAATGAGTGGTCACGTTGGCGCGGAATACGCATTTCCCACTGACTCACGGAGCCCTTCGTGACTCCAGCAGCATTCGCCAGCTCTGTCTGGGTTAGTCCAGCGCCGGTCCTCGCGTATTTGATTCTTTCGCCTAAATCCATTCGGTTAAGCATACAAAACTCTGGGTTAGCATGCATGATTTGCTGTTTAGCTTGCGATGCGCTCGCGACATGACTAAATCTTCCGTGATTACTAAAGAGTGCGCCGCTGGCCTGTTAAAGACCCTGGCTCGGAAGGCCCAGCGGCTGCTGGCAAATTGAGCTCTACAATGCTGGCAGGACAGGAAGAGAGTGGATCGACTATGCCAAACCTCAATTAGGGGTTTCCACCATCCAGCACCCGCTGAATATCATCCATACTGATACTGCAGGGCCTCCCAATCAAAAATGTATTCGAATATCTGTCCAGCAATTCTTGGCTAGGCTGCATAACTTCCTTGATCTTCGTGCGTGCATGCCTCAGGTTTTGTGGCGTGGTGCCCAAACCGTTAGAGACGGCCAATGTAAGAAGTCGCTCTTTTCGCTCCTGTGCGGATCGTCCCTTACAGCTTTTTACTATGTATTTGGCGATTGTCCTACAAAGCATTTCCTCACAATGAAAGTACCTGAACCTATCCGATAGGTGTGTTTGGTACGCAGTATCTATGCTTCCTGTAGAGATGAAATCATCATAGAATTTGCGAAGATTGTCCTCAAGAAAGCCAAATTGAACAGTTTCATCAGGTGCCAGTAGTGCAAAGAACGGCACAGCAGCCTCTAAGGTGATCTGGCGAATTGAATGCAAGCTGTAACATGCCGCGCTTACCACGACCAAGTTGTTTCGGGTTGCCTCATTTATCCGTCGAAGACTGATATACAGATCTTCCCAGGAAAGATATTCGTCGGACTGCGCAATATACAATCCTTTGTCCTGTGACCCGTGCATATTGAAATGGAGGATAGGCCGCACGCCGTCGCGCAATGCGAGAATAGCAAGATCATTCAGCACCGTTTTAAGGTGCTCGGCGCTGGTCACTGTGAGATGGGTAAACGAAAGGTCGAAGCCGGGCATCTTTCGCTGCATGTCATCCACTATTCGCGTAGTGGGTCCAGTCTCATCCTCACGAAGGCTGGTCAGCCAGACAACTCCGTTACACTCTATTGTTGATGCTGCCAGCATGGTCTCCAACTACTACCAGTTCAATTACACATAAACGCTGGATGACCAGCAGTTCCTCTTGATGTGATGAGAACCCCAGACGCAGACCGCGGCCAACACGGCGGGGCTATAGACCTCAGAAGAGATCAAATTCATCATTAAAATCGGACTCAATGAAGCCTGGTGAATACTCATAGCAGCTCTCAAGGCTGTACTCCACCTTATAAGCCTTCCGGAATTCGAGGCTATCGGCAACATACTCAATGGGGATATCAAACTGGCCGATATCGTCAACGGATTCCACATCTCGCGGTTTTGGAAACAGGACGATATTAACGCCGCCCTCTCGCTGGACAGATTTATAGAGCACGCCATCGACCTTTTCAGGGTGGATGTAGGCTAGGTATTCGGCCAACGCCTGGGTTATCATGTACTCGTGGGCATGAGTGGGGTGTACCGGGCGCGAGATCAAGCCGTGTAGGTGCCGGATGAATGCTAACCGCTCCGACAGTCGATCATAATCACTATCGAAGAAGGCAATGCTCTGAAAAGCCCTCTCGAGCAGGTGGAAGTCTAAAATCTTGAGCGGTCGAGTTGTCCTGACCTGAATCACCGCAATAATGCTGCCAATCGATGGTCGAATTTCCGACACGGCCGTCTCGAGATCCTGTGCTGCATAGAGGACCGAGACACCATCAGCGTTCATTCGCCCTGGCCCCGCAACGCCTGGAGGGGGTGGGCCCACATGGTCCATAGGGTCCATAGGGTCCTGGGTAACATCTTTAATCAGCGACGGGTTGTTGCAATCTCGTGCACGAAACACTGTGCTCCCCTCCGGGAGCGTTGAAACAACACGCTTCTCGCCATCCAGGTAGACCCGCAAGTCATCCAGGCCACTAAACAGCTCATTGAAGAGTTTCTCCGCTGCTGGACTGAAGTATCGATGACGGTTTTGTATTTCATCGGAAGCATCATCCCACTGTTGGAATAGCTCCATCGGACGAACGGCCATTTTCTCAAAGAGATTGTCCCCAGAGAAGAAAAAGTCACAAGGATCACCCGGATCGTAGGGCTCATAGTCCAAAATAGCGTCCAGCAAGTCAGGGAGGAATTCATTGTAGTCTCCCAGGTACTCGCGCAAGAAGTACTCCAGTTCGTCACCTTGAGGTTCTTCCCAGTACTGGTCGCTATCGTCAGCATGCCGTCTAATCGTGCGGCCGAAGGACAGACGTTGCTGCAGGAGGGGGGCCATTATATCGGCGAGTTCTGCGGCATTTATTGCAGACTCAGCGTTACTCCCGCACTCGATACACAGGCGCGATGGCATGCCCGATACGGTATTCTTGAGGTGTTCATCATCAATGCAGTCCACGCAGAGTGCCGCCATAGCAATCGTTCCCTATTCCATTTTGGGCTGGATAGCTTCCTGCCGGTGGTCGGAATGATAAAGCAGTTGTCATTGCCTCTCTATGGTACTACTCGACCAATTGGGCACTGGTACTCAAAAACATCAGTGAGGCGGGCCGGGAGTGCTGCGGGAAGATCGATGCTGAGTTGATCTTGTTCGGGTTCATGGTGCTTCCGCCTGTAGAGAAGGGGGCCGCGAGATGTGCCCCCGCTAGCTCACTGGGCGCCAGCGACGGCGTAATCGGGGTGGTGCTTGACCCGGAACTCATCGAAATCAGCCAAAGTGGCCGGACGGTGGCTGACCGTCTTGGCCATAATCGGGTCATCGAACCGGCGGAACGGTGCACCTTTGATCGGGCTGCTACTGAGCACTTCGATATACCCGGTCTGATTGAGGAGGCCGAGGGTGTGCTCTTGGATAACGACTGCCTGCTTGCTCATGTGGATCACCTCTGTCTGTTGAGGCCTCACTATAGCGGGGTGGGCGAGTGTCGCTGATCAGGGGGAACGTGACTTTGCCGGGGCCTGCGATTGCCATTGCGGGCTACCCGCCCGAACCACGCCTCCCGCCCATTCCATGTCCTTCTGGGTAGCGGGTACCAGGAACGGTACAGTCTGCGCTTCCATATATCGCGCAACCGTCAGGCGGTGTTTTCCGTCTGCCACGTAGGCTTCTGGTAGGTGGTCGTACCGAACGAACATCGGGGGAGACAGCGGCCTGCCCTGCTCCCATGCCAGGATCACGCCCCCGATTTTGTTGTCATCGTGAATATCGGCCCAGAGGGTGTCCGCCTCATAGACAGAAGGATCGTAGAGCCCGGCCCAGATGTCATCCAGTGGTGCCGTGTACAGGGCCAGCCCGTGCGCCAGCAGGTTTTCGTCTACGTCGTTGTGATCTGGTGCGCGGCTTGACATATCCCACGTCGGTGAAACACGAGGGGTATGGGCCTTCAGCCGCTTTACCACAGCCGCGACAGCGGCGCGCCTCTCCAGCTCGCCCCGGCGGTCCTCATTGAATTGCCGTACCTCATCATCCTTTGTCACTGAATGCCCTGCCTGATGGTAGTGGACGGCCTCGCTATGAGGCCGGGGTCAAGAATACCGGCTGGGGTTGTGTCGTTGAAACCCGGGGGTTGGCGGTGGCGGCGTAGTGCTCGATCTGGTCCTTTACCTCCTGGGGCAGATTTTTGGCGCGGTAGGTCACTTCGCGACCGGTGCTGATATGGGCCAGGAGCTCGTAATCACCAGCGACCTCGCGGGCCCTATTGGCGACAGAGATGCCGTTACCGAGTCCGGCGAACATCAGATCAAACGTGCGGGCTTTCTTGCTCATGGGGGTGTCTCCTTCGACAGGGGGTGATTACGGGCGGCTGAGTGCTTCGCTCAGGTGGCGCTGGAACTCGTGCGAGGCTTGCTCTGCGATTGTGGTGTTGACGGCGAGCTCTGCCTCGATCGCGCTGACAGTGGCCTTACGGAGCCCGTCAGACATGCCTTCGGGCAGATAGACGTGATACTTCCAGTTGCCATCGAATGTCAGGACCAGTACGCCGCAACGCAGTACCGCCGTATATCGCTGGTGGGTGGCCGCCGAGATCAGGGTTTGCAGGTCGACCAGTGCCCTGCGGGGTTTTTCACCGGGGTTTAGATCCCCGGTGTACAGAATGACCTTTTCGGCATACTGGCCGACCGCTTCCAGTGCCCGGGTGCTGAACTCAGGCTGGTGCTCTATTGCCTGGCACAGCACCTCGCTGCTGAACTGCTCGGCACGTTGGCTTGGCCGGGTGCGCTCGATGGGGAACGGAGTAATGGTGGCTGGCATGGTCGGGGCCTCCTGTGGCCGTGCTGCTGTGCGATGGGTCCACAATAGCGATATTGGAAGACTCCGCTGGCCGCCGGGAATCCACCCCCCACCGCATCACCCCCGGGCCGTGCCCGGCTACTGCAAGCACGGCAACGCCGCGCTGATGGCCTCCCAGTGGCTCGACACGAAGTCGGCCAGGTAGTGGCGGAGCTGGCTCCGGGCGGCGGACACGGCGATCTTGACGGCCACTCTCAGTATGCCGCGGGCAAGCTGCTTGCGCGGTACGGGTTGGGTAGTGCTGGTTGGTGCTGGCATCGATTCCTCGCTTACTGCCAATGGTTGGTTGGCGCAGTAAACCGAGGATGGCTATCGTTTTCTGAACTTTCTGAGATGGGAGCTTGGCGGAGCGCTAGCGGCGCCCCACCGGAAGGGGATCAGGGGGTTCCTATCACCTTTGCTGTGAAGGTGGCGTACCCCTTGGCATTGACCTGGTCCATGATGTCGTCCGGGTCCAGGCCGATCAGCTGCCACCCTGGGACCAGTGAGACGCCCATCTTGAACAGTCGCAGGTTATCGAGATCACTATCCCCCAGAACATCCGCATCCAGGCTGGACGGGTCAGCGCCGGCCTCTATGGCGAGAAATTGGCTGGTGCAGGTGATGCTCTCGTAGATATCGACAATCACGTTACTCTCCTTGTTGTTGGTCAAATCCTTAGTGGAATCTATCAGCCGGCCACGACCATGCTCAGGAAAAACAGGGTAAAGATCCCGGGCGGGCCCAAAGGTGTGGCAAGCGTCACGCATACCTAGCGCTCCTTCAAGCTGGATAGGGTCTCGTCATTTATGTAGCACGTTGCATGCTGGCCGTGAGCACAAAAGTTGGAGAACTTCTGGAGCGCGTTCATATACCAAGCCGAATACTCAGACTCTCTGATCAGCTCTGCGTGTTCCTTTGACAGCCGCCCGCTGGGGATTTCGCCGCGCACCCCCATATACCTCAAGATGGCGTACTCTGTCGCATAGAGCGCGTCTCCGACGGTGTGCTTACTATCCTCGGCCTCTGCGATGACGATCAGCCACTCAAGCACCGAGCCATAGTCGCCTTTTACTTCGTAAATCCTCGTCAATAGCTCGGGGGGCCAGACCGCGAATCTGTCCTGCTCATGCGCAGCGACCAGGTAGGGAATAGCTTTGTCGGGATCCGTTTTCGCCAGCGCCTCCCCCAAGAGCATCAGTCCCGCGTATCCGCCATAGGACGCGGCTTTTCGGGCTTCTTCGAAGAAGCGCGCCGAGTCATCCTGGAACATATGCGCCAGCGAGCCGTGGGCCCGCTCTGGGTCATACTCTGCGCATTTTTCGAACAGGCCAATTGCCCGATCTCTATCTTCGCGCACCCCGTGCAAACCATCTCGATAGGACCGGGCCAGCTCACAGGTAGCACCTCCTACACCATCGTCAGAAAGCTGTTGGAGCCGTTTCCGGGCTGCAGTGTGCTTGCGCTCGTAAACCAGCGGGTCTTTCTGAAGATCAACAGGGGCCTTGTCAGAACGGTCGGCGTCGTACCACCCGGCCACCTGGAACATCGCATCCACGTTACCTGCGTCAGCCGCAGCCTGCATGGCGTCGAACGCCTGGGGGCCGAGAGTGGATGCGACTTCCGGGTTCGCCTCTACAACCGTGCCTACATAGAATTGGGAATAGCCGTGCTCGTAGAGGCCATGTAGATGATCCAATGCTCTGGGGTGTCCAGCAGCTGCCGCCTTGCGCAAGTAGTCGACATAGGCATAGGCATCTTTCTCCACCCCGCGACCGTCCCTATAGGCATCGGCCAAACCCACCATAGCCTCGCGATCACCGGCCTGCGCCCGCTCATCATAGTATTGAAATCGCTCGACCAGGTTAGCCGGGGGCGCCTCTACCGGGTACCCATGCGTGGGATTCTTCTCTGGCGTGCTCGCAGCAACACTGCCCTGGCCGTCTCCACCCTGATTACAGGCTGATACCGCCAGCCCTACCACCAAAGCCCCAATGATATTACGCACTTACACCACCTCTACTGATTGTTTGTTGTTATCGCCCGGTTGGCACGCCAACCGTCCCCGCCCCCATTGGGGATTCAGGATACTATCGACCTACCAGCCCGGGTCAACTGGCGTACTCCCGCCACTCGCCAGATCCGATCCAGCGCAGCCGGGTCTGCACCCCGCGCACCTGTGCTATTTCATAGACTCCCTGGATACCGCCTGTGTCTTAGTACTCCCGCTGGCCCCACGAATGTTGCCTTCATCCGTACACCGACTTATGGCGACAGGAACTCAGCAACAAACTCGGCCAAGGCCCCGCGGTAGTTGGCCTCCATGACAGTCAAGTAGTCGAAGCTGTTTGGACGCGAGATGCTGAGGTGTCTGACGGCGGCGTGGCATTCCGCTAGGTAGGTGGCTCGCGATGACGTGCTATGCCCCCAGAGCTCCACCGCTCCGGTGCCGTCACACTCAGCACAGGGGGGATAGATGTCCCAGCCACAACTGCATACCAGTTCCCAGATGTCAGGGGGGCATGGCGGAAGGTCTTCCCAGGCGCCTTCCTTCGTCCAGCGCTCTTCCTCCTTGTTGTAGTCGTCGATCTCCTCGTGCTCGAAGTCCTCGGCATCCATTATCATATCGATGACTGGCATTCCGCAGTCCGGACACGTGATGTCGTTGCAGGGGTGATATGTGGGCTGGCCTAAACCGGAACATTCCAGACATGGCGCAAAGCACTCGAAACTAGCCGATGGGCCATCGAATGGAACCGTGTGATGCGGTAAATCTCTGATCATCGAGATATACCGACTTCTGAGGCAGTAGCTGCAGTGACAGCCAGCCGTGGGGGATTCGGGTGCCTCATGGCCTTGGTTGTGACCAAGGCATGAATCGGCCTCGTCCGCCTTGTCTCGCTGCCATGCCTGGTAGGACGGCAAGGTCACCATCCTCTCTTCCATTCGTGTCTCACCCGCCGTCTGCGGGCTTTGGATCGCACCCATAATCCCCTCCGAGAATATCGTCTCAGGGATAATGTAAACGGATGCGGGCATACCAATGCAATCCTTAACTGCGCTTTCCGGCAGTATATGGGCATTACGGTAAGTCAGCTCCGTCTTGGCGTTTCTGCATGACAACCTCGCCCGGGTCGGCTACGAGCTACTCGCCCGGGTCAACTGGCGTACTCGCGCCACTCGCCAGAGCCGATCCAGCGCAGCCGAGTCTGGATGCCCCGCGCCTGAGCAATTTCAATGCATGCGCAGATCTCTACAGTGGCTGTGACGGGCTGGCCGGACACCATGACCTGGCCCGTGCTTCCGCTGGAGTGCACTGAGATGTAATCACTGGGCAGCATTGCCATCTGGTCATAGACGGCCTGCTTATCTTCGAGGGTGTCGTCAACGTCCAGCGCCATCCATTCGGCTTGTATGGCATTGGCCTGTTCGACACTCAGTTCGGTTCGTTGCATGAAGCTTTCTCCCGGTTGTGGTATGCGATGGGGTAAATGTACTGGATCAGGTATGGGTCGCCGTGCCAGGGGAAACGGACCACCCACGACCTCGCCTTTCATTTCGATTCAAGTTGAATCGTTTTTGGAGTGCATGTGCCGGGACGGAGCGCTAGCGAGGCCCGCGTCGCACCCCTGGGTGCGGGTCACCCCGGGGCAGGCCATCTACCCCATCTCCCCGTTTTCAGCAAATGAATAGTGGCTACCGACACCGACCACGATATGGTCCAGCAGCCTGCAATCGACAAGCCCGAGAGCGTCTGCGAGTCGCCGGGTGATGTGCCTATCAGCATGGCTGGGTGTGCTATTGCCGCTCGGATGATTGTGGAAAGCTATGCACGCCCCGGCGTTGCAAGCGAGGGCTCGCTCCAGGACGATGCGCGGATATACAGCACAACCGTCGAGCGTTCCGTGAAACAGAATTTCCTCCGCCAATACGTTGTGGGCGCAGTCGAGGAACAGGACACCGAAGTGTTCTGACTTCTCCCGCGAGTACTTCAGGCGGAGGTAGTTCGAGGTGTCCTTCGACCCTGTCATCAGCGGGCCGCCTTTCACCTGACGTCCGAGTATGGCCAGCGCTTCCTGGATGGTGGCTTCCTCGGCGGATGTGAGACTGCCCGCTTGAGGCTGGGGTTTGAATTCGAAAATGTCGGCTTGATGCTGCATGTCTGCGGCCCTTGTGTGCTGCTGGATATGGGTCCAATGTACCGGGGCCCGGCCAGCCTGCCGCTGTCGGGGAACACACCCGCCCACCGCGTTTGCCGGCGTCAGGCCCGGCGCGCTAGCGCCAGGGTGCGACGAGGGGTCAGTCGCCCTCCCCCACGCCGGCGATCCTGCGCAGCACCTCAATGAACTCGTCGTCGTCCGGATCTGAGATTCCTGCCTCGACCGTATGCAGAGCGCGCTGGGCGATTTCCTGCCGTGCCGCCCAGTTTTCCTCAAGGTGGGAGACCGCGATCGTCAGGCAGTCCAGCAGCAGGCCGATCTCCTTGTCGTTGCTGTCACAGTTCCCGCCAAGTTCCTGGATAGCGTCTATCAGTTCAGTGCTCATCAGTATCATTCCTTCGTCTAAGTGCCCGGCGAAACCCGGGCGGTATGCCTCAGGCCGCGAACAGCCCGTGCTGGTAGTTGCCACCGGTCGACTTCCCGGATCCGAAATGGGCCTCCAGCTTCTCCACCAGCGCCAGCGGATCGGACAGGTGGTCGCGCAGACCCAGACGCCAGATGGCGTTGGCCATTCTCAGCATGCGGTCGTTCTCGGAGTGACTGCCCTTGCTCAGCTCGACCACCCCCAGCCGTACGAGGTAATGGAAGCCTGCCGCCGGGGCGACGTAGTCGTCCGCGAAGCGATCAAGGGCGTAGTCGATCTCGAAGGCGAAGAACATGTCTGCGCCCTCGGCGTCGATCCGCATTTCGGTAGCCACGTTTGCGTCGACGTACTGAACGCCGTTCTTTTCTACAAGGCGCTCACAGTCGGCCACAGCGGACTCGAGGTCACGAAAGCCGGACATGGGGGCATCGTAGTGCCCGTCTTCGAACTGGACGCGGGTGCCTACCTCAGGCAGCGCAGAGCGCGTGTACTCGATCGGGTCTTCCGGTGGGTAGAAGCGCTGACCCTGCTCGTAGACCTCCTGATAGATCTCGCAGGCCTTCAAACTGCGATGATATCCATACCGATTCCATGCGAGGTCCAGATATAAGGTCTCCTGTGGGCCGATCAGGAAAAAGCGCGGCTCGATCCCCATACGGGCGGCGGCTTCCTGCTCCTCGATCTGGACGGTCAGGGTGTAGCGCAGCAGGTCCTCGCACTTCTGCGGGCTGTAGGAGTTCGGCGCAATGACGATGGTGCCGTCCTCTTGCACTGAACGGCTCAGCCAGGTGCGGGTGTCTGGGTTGTAGTGATCAGCAACAAGCCAGTTACGGATCTTGTTCAGGCCGCGCATCCACACGTACTCATCTTCCTTCAGCATGTTTTCCATGCTTTTGTCCGCAGAAGTTCGTGCACAGACAAAACAGCCGTACCGTGCCCCACACCCAGTGCTACCGGCGGCCCCTGTCGCGTAAATATTAATCATGCAGTCCCCGCTATTTCCAGCACGGTAAATCTCGACCAGCTCATCAAAGTTGCTGTAGGTCTCCATACGGCCGCTGCGAACCATACCGATCGTGTACATGACATCGTCCAATGTGAAGTCAGAGATTGCGGACAGAACCAGGCTGCCCTGTGAATCCTCAATGGCGTCCATTGCGTTCTCGCCATTGGCGGCCATCGTACGGCCACGCTCAGCACTCTCATCAAAGCGTTTGCCGATCAAAGTGATGACCGGTTTGTCCGAACCCAGCTCCGCGAAGACCCTTTTCTTGTGCTTGTTCAAAGGGAGAACTTTGAGCATCATGCTGCATTTCGCCCCATTTCCCGGGAGCGTTGCCACAGTCCGCCCGGCAATGAGCTGCAGGTAGTAGTGATTACTCAGCGAGGGGGTGACGATATCCATGCGCGCCGGCAGATTGTGTTTTGCGATGTAGGCACGGACTTTGGCAGCTTCACCGCGGGCATATTGATCCATCACTGGATTTTCGACCAGGGTGTTGCTTGTGGCGAAGACCACGAACGGGGCCGATCCGTTTTCCTCCACACACTCGCGCAGTGCACGCAGGGTGATCATGGTCAGCACGCTCGAATCTTTGCCCATACTGGTCGCACACAACATGGAATGGCCCTCTACCAGCTTGCCCTTGATGACCTCGACCGCATCCCGGATTTTCTGATCCGTGTCACGGGTATCCATGTAGGACTCAACGGCATGTTCGCCGGTCACGTCTACGATGGTGATTTGCGCGCTGCTGGTGTTCATTCGGCTGCCCCGGTGCGTGTTTGCTTTCGATGGGGACAACGTACCGGAGCCAGGCTATTTAGCTCGCGAGCAGGAAACGCCCAACATCCCCCACCGCATAAATCCCACCTGGTGGGAGCGCAACGGGGCTCGGCGGCGTAGCGGGTGCCAGAGGCCGTCATCGTGTTTACAATATGAGCGAACGAGAAATCGGCCACTCGGGGTCAGGGAGCAGTATGAAGGCGAGGAAACACAACAGGGGCGGACTATGGGGAGCAGTGCTGGTGGCAGTGAGCGCGACAGCGGCTCATGCCGAAACGGTGTACCTGCAGTGCGATTTTAAGACTGAGCACGTTAACTACTGCGACCCCTACAATCCCTCGCTTTCCGGTATCGACGCCAAGGGCTTCTACGCGCCGTGCCTGGAGGGCGTACGAGATCCGGGGCTCCAGGAAACGCTCCTCTACAACATTGCTATCGACTTGGACAAGGAGATCGTCCAGGTGCGCGTCGACCATCCAGACCTCGAGCAAGTCGGAGAATGGTACTCTATCAGCGACGACTACGATTTCGCGTTTGGTCCCAAGACGATCTCTTTCTCGGACAGGGATGGAGCCACACTGCATGACGGGGTGAATGGGGCATTGAAAACAAAAACTGAATGGTCACTTTCGCGAGAAACCTTGGTGCTCACCCACGAGGACGAATGGAACATCGGGGCCTACCCGGACCCAGAGGAGTGCAAGGCCAGGGGATTAGCGATCGAGACCCGGTCTGAAAACCTGATGGAGAAGACCTGCTCGGGTTACAAGAACTGGAGCGTGGCTGAGTTCGACGCATTTCCGGTGAAGCACCCGGTGCGGGAGGGCACAAAAGCCAGTGCGCAATGCAAACTGGTGGAATCTCAAACACAGTTCTGACGCTGTGCTACTCGGGCTACCGAGGAGCTCCCTGGGGAAACGCGGCCGAAGCCGCGTGGGGGGAGAGAACTAGGCGCTCATCAGCCATGTGGTGGTCGAGGTGACGACCAGATAGATCAGAGCAAACATGCCAGGCATAGCCATGAAGCTGAAGAATCGCTTCTTGGTGATCCCGATCTTAGCCAGACCCACGAACAGGAGCTTGAGTCCACGCTTAAACAGGTAACAGTAGGTCAAGAAGCACACCACCGCCAAGACAGCATTCAGATTGGGA
>Ga0115567_10005703_pt1 | contig 12031 bp, 9 predicted proteins | sample COGITO_mtgs_1204_2_FD_88679 | JGI IMG/M metagenome (GOLD analysis project Ga0115567, IMG submission 88679) | Pelagic marine microbial communities from North Sea - COGITO_mtgs_120412 | ecosystem: Environmental > Aquatic > Marine > Epipelagic | place: Germany:Helgoland, sampling site Kabeltonne...
CGTCTCCATCCCGCAGCTCCAGCGCCTCGCGAGAGCCGGTCGAGGCGCCGGAGGGAGCACAGGCGGAACCGACTTCGCCGGACTCCAGAGTGACCTCGGCCATGACGGTGGGATTGCCCCGGGAATCCATTACTTCGAATGCCTGTACATTGGCGATTTGCTCATGGGTCTAACTCCGTGTGTGCGATTAATCTATTCAATTTCCAGAGCCGGAAGGCTCTTGATCAGGTCGTCTACCGCTTTCACCTGGGCGAGGAAGGGCTCCAGCTGAGCCAGTGGCAGAGCACTGGGCCCGTCACACAGTGCCCGGTCCGGGTCGGGGTGTGCCTCCAGGAAAAGGCCCGCCAGGCCCGTGGCCATTCCCGCACGAGCCAGATCCAGCACCTGAGAGCGGCGCCCACCGGATGCAGTGCCCATCGGGTCGCGGCACTGCAAGGCGTGGGTGACGTCGAATATCAGCGGCACATTGCCGCAGCTTTGCTTCATGACGCCGAATCCGAGCATGTCCACTACCAGATTGTCGTAGCCGAAATTGCTCCCGCGCTCGCAGAGCATCAGCTGGTCGTTGCCGCATTCGCGAAATTTGTCCGCCACATTGGCCATCTGGGACGGCGACAGGAACTGCGGTTTTTTGATATTGATCACGGCGCCGGTCGCGGCCATCGCCGCCACCAGATCGGTTTGCCGGGCCAGGAAGGCGGGCAATTGAATAATATCGCACACTTCAGCAGTTGGAGCGGCCTGCTCCGGGGTGTGCACATCGGTCACCAGCGGCACACCAAAAGTCGCCTTCACCTCGGCCAGAATACGCAAGCCCTCGTCCAGGCCCGGACCGCGAAAGGAGTGTATGGAAGACCGATTGGCTTTATCAAAGGAGGCTTTGAATACGTAGGGGATATCCAGACGCCGGCAGGCATCGACATAGTGCTCCGCAACCCTCAGGGCGAAGTCGCGAGACTCCAGAACATTGACGCCACCAAGCAGCACAAAGGGTGCTGCGTTGGCAATGGTGATATCACCTAGGGTTAGGGAGGGTGCGGTCACGAAGCTCTGTCCTCTGTGGTACTTCTCAAGTGGCGCAAGGGCCCGCCCCGCTACGCCTTGGCGTGTTTCAGGGCGGCCTCGATGTAGCCGGTAAACAAGGGGTGACCACCGCGCGGTCGCGAAGTGAACTCGGGGTGGAACTGGCAGGCGACAAACCAGGGGTGCTCGGGCAATTCAATCATCTCTACCAGAGACCGGTCTGCGGACCAGCCGCCAATCCGCACCCCGGCATCGACCAGCTGGCCAATGTAATTGTTGTTGATTTCGTAGCGGTGGCGATGACGCTCCATTACCGATTCACCCCCATAGATTGCCTGTGCGGTGGAGCCGGGCTCGAGATGACACTGCTGGGCTCCCAGGCGCATGGTGCCGCCGAGGTCGGAGTTTTCATCGCGCTGCTCAGTGCTGCCGTCAACGTTTTGCCACTCGGTAATCAGGCCCACGATCGGGTGCGGCGTATTCGGTTGCATCTCGGTGGAGTGGGCGCCTTCCAGCTGACACACGTTGCGCGCGTACTCTATCAGTGCCACATGCATGCCGAGACAGATCCCCAGGAAAGGCACCCGGTTCTCCCGGGCGAATTGCACCGCGGTGATTTTACCTTCCACCCCCCGGTCGCCAAAGCCACCGGGTACAAGAATGGCATCGGCCGATTCCAGTACCCCGGTGCCGTCGCGCTCAATATCTTCGGCGTCGATGTAATCGATCTCCACCTCGGCCAGGGTCTGCAGGCCGGCGTGCTTGAGTGCCTCGTTAAGCGATTTGTAGGCGTCCAGCAGGTCCATGTACTTGCCGACCATGGCCACGCGAACCTTGCCGCGGGTATCAGAAAACTCCCGGCGCAGCACTTCGTCCCACTCGCTGAGGTCCGCCTTGTTGCACTGCAGGTTGAAACGCTCCACGACGATATCGTCCAGCCCGCGCTCGTGCAGCATACCGGGGATCCGGTAAATGGAGTCGGCATCCATGAGGGAGATCACCGCCCGCTCTTCCACATTGGTAAACAGGGAAATTTTCTTGCGAGCGCTTTCGTCGATTTCCACCGTGCTGCGACACAACAGGATGTCTGGCTGCAGGCCAATAGAGCGCAACTCTTTTACCGAATGCTGGGTGGGCTTGGTTTTGGTCTCGCCGGCGGTGGCAATATAGGGCACCAGCGTGAGGTGCATCAACAGCGCGCGGCCGGCACCCACTTCTATACGCAACTGTCGAATGGCTTCCAGAAAGGGCTGACTCTCTATATCGCCCACCGTGCCGCCCACTTCCACCACGGCCACTTCCGCATTGCCGGCACCGAGGATAACCCGGCGCTTGATCTCGTCGGTGATATGGGGAATCACCTGCACTGTACCACCGAGATAGTCGCCGCGGCGCTCTTTGCGCAGCACTGAATTGTAGACGCGGCCGGTCGTGAAGTTGTTGGCGCGACGCATCGTGGTGTGGGTGAAACGCTCGTAATGACCCAGATCCAGGTCAGTTTCCGCCCCGTCCTCGGTGACGAACACCTCGCCGTGCTGGAAGGGGCTCATGGTGCCCGGATCCACATTGATGTAGGGATCTAACTTTAGGAGTGTGACTTTCAGCCCGCGCGCTTCGAGCACAGCGGCCAGGGATGCGGCTGCGATCCCTTTGCCTAGAGACGAAACCACACCACCTGTGACGAAGACATATCGCGTCATGAAAAGCCTATTTATACGCTGTAGTTCGGGACTCACAGAACTCGCTCTCAACCACCCCCTGGGGGCCGACATCGGAGCGCGAAACCTGCAAAAAGATGGGAAGCCAGTCTACTGGAAACCAGCCTCCCGCTCAATCTTGGGGCATGGGAGTATTTCGCTTCCAGCGCACTTGCCACCCCGGACCATCGCGTTTCAGGCGGCTCGATTCACAGAGCCACAGGTCCCCTACCGCCAGCAGCTCATCGCCCAGGTACAACAGCGGTATCCGATCCCGCCACCAGGGGGGCACCCGGGCCTCCTGCAACAGTTTTTTCAGGCTGCGGCTCCGCGCTCGACCCAGCGGTCGGCAGCGTTCGCCCCCACCCCGCCAGCGCACGCTGAGTACCTCTGCCGCTTCCAGCTCGAGGCCGGCGCCCTGGGCCTGCACCAGGTGGATTGATCCCGTAGCCGCATGGCCGCAGGATTGACCGGGGCTCAGCTCTCCCTCCGCAGGCGGCGCCAGGCCCAGATTCTCAGGCAGGTTGTACACCGCCTGATGGAAACGCTGTAGGGTCACACCACCGGTGTTTAATCGCGCCTTACTGCCACTACCGCCGCTGCGAAGCTGGCGCAGGAATTCCAGCAATACCACGCTGTCCGGTGCCTGGGCAACGCCCAGCTGCCGCAACCAATCGCGCAGCACCCGGGCCGCCAGACTGTCGGGCAGATCCAGAAGTGCCTCCAATTCCAGACCCGGATCGCCAAACACACTGCGACAGCGGGGAACCTCGGGGATCAACTGCCGCAATTGTTCGGCGGCCTCGCGCAAGTGCCCGGCAGCACGGCTCACCGTGTCGCGATAGCCGGGCCAGCGCACGGCCAAGAGGGGTATCACGTCGTGGCGCAGAAAGTTGCGGTCCAGACTGGTATCACTATTGGAGGGATCGTCGATATAGCGCAGAGCGTGTTCACGCGCGTAACTCGCCAGCTGACCCCGGGTAACATCCAGCAGGGGTCGATGCAGAACCCCCCTACCGATCGGGCGATTAGGTGCCATTGCGCCCAGGCCGTCCACGCCAGCTCCACGCAGCAGACGCAGCAAGAAGGTCTCCACCTGGTCGTCCTTGTGGTGACCGGTAAACAAATATTCCCCGGCCTCCAACCGGGCGTGGAATACCCGGTGACGAGATTCCCGGGCGGCGGACTCCAAGCCCTGCCCCCGGGCCTGTACCGTCACCGCCTCGCAGCGAAGCGGCACACCCAGTTCCTGGCAGAGTTGTTCACAGGAGCGCTGCCACTGGTCGGCGTCCGGATGGAGCCGGTGATTAACGTGCAGGGCACGCAAAGGCGGCAGACCCGGGTCGGAAAGCCTGACCTGCGCCAACAGGTGCAACAGGACGGTGGAATCGAGACCGCCGCTGAGCGCCACCCACCAACAGGGCGAGTCACCCAGGGCAAGCAGTGCAGTGTGCAGCTTGTCGGAACTCAGATTCGAGGTGGCCATGGGCTCGGGCACCAGGACCGTGAACGGGGGCCTCTAACCTACGACCCGTAGGACATGAGCCGCTGGTAACGCTTCTCAAGCATCTGCTCCAGCGGCATTTCCTGCAGGCGATCCAGCTCGGTCACAATGTGCTGCCGCACCCGCTCTGCCATCATGTTCACATTGCGGTGAGCGCCGCCCAGCGGCTCCTCAATGGTGGCATCGACAATACCCAGGTCCTGCAGGACACTGGACGTCACCCCCATCGCCTGGGCGGCGTCGGGTGCGTTGTCGGTACTCTTCCAGATAATATTGGCGCAACCTTCTGGTGAAATTACAAAGTACGTGGAGTACTGCAGCATCGCCAGGTGATCGCCCACACCGATGCCGAGCGCGCCACCTGAACTGCCTTCACCGATCACGATACAAATAATGGGAGTTGCCAACCGGGACATGACCGCCAGGTTCTGGGCAATTGATTCACTGATGCCACGCTCCTCGGAATCAATACCGGGGTAGGCCCCGGGGGTATCGATCAGAGTGATCACGGGCATTTTGAAACGCTCGGCCATTTCCATCAGGCGCAGGGCTTTGCGGTAACCCTCGGGCTTGGGCATGCCAAAATTACGCAGCACTTTGTCTTTTACCGCCCGGCCCTTCTCCTGGCCTATGACCATCACCGGACGCCCCTCTATACGTGCCACGCCACCGACAATGGCCCGGTCGTCGCCAAAATGGCGATCGCCGTGCAGCTCATCGAACTCGGTGAAGACCTGGGGGATGTAATCCAGGCTGTAGGGACGCAGGGGATGTCTTGCCACCTTGACGATGTCCCAGGCACTTAAGTTGCTATAAATTTTTTCCGTCAGTCGGGTGCTTTTTTCCCGCAGTTTCTCGATTTCGTCGCTGATGTTGATGTCAGCGTCTGAGCCCACATGCTGGAGCTCTTCGATTTTGACCTCAAGCTCGGCGATAGGCTGTTCAAAATCAAGGTAGTTGGGATTCATTCGTGCTGGGCCCGGAATCTGGAAATGGTCGCACAGTGTACAAAATTAATGTTGCAGGCACCAACCGGGTAACGCCCTATCCTCCAACCAGACTGATCATCACGCCTGCGGCAACCGCAGAGCCGATCACACCGGCCACATTGGGGCCCATGGCGTGCATCAACAGAAAGTTGTGGGGATTGGCTTCGAGGCCAACCTTGTTCGAGACGCGCGCGGCCATCGGCACTGCGGACACACCGGCCGACCCAATCAGGGGATTCAGCGGCACATCCCTGAGCCTGTTCATCAACTTTGCCATCAGAATGCCGCAGGCCGTGCCTATCGCGAATGCCACAATCCCCAAACCGAGAATGCCCAGAGTGCTGGTATCGAGAAATTTATCTGCGACCAGTTTGGAGCCCACCGAAAGACCGAGAAAAATCGTGGTGATATTGATCAGCGAGTTCTGCACGGTATCCGACAGGCGCTCTACCACGCCGCACTCTTTCATCAGGTTGCCGAAGCAGAACATCCCCAGCAGAGGTGCGGCATCGGGGAGCAACAGCGCCACCAGGATCAGCAACACCAGGGGGAATGCGATTTTTTCCCGCTTCGATACTGGGCGCAGCTGGGTCATTTCAATCGCGCGCTCCTCCGCGGTGGTCAGAGCCCGCATAATCGGCGGCTGAATCATCGGCACCAGCGCCATGTAGGAATACGCTGCCACGGCGATCGGACCCAGCAGATCGGGTGCCAATACGCTGGACACGTAAATGGCGGTAGGACCATCGGCGCCGCCGATAATACCAATCGCCGCCGCGTCTGCGATGCTGAAGTCCATCCAGCCCAGGTAGGTCAGTCCAACGGCGCCGATCACGGTCGCGAAAATCCCGAATTGGGCAGCCGCCCCGAGGAACAGGGTTTTGGGGTTGGCCAGCAGGGGGCCAAAATCCGTCATGGCGCCCACACCCATAAAAATGACCAGGGGAGCCACGCCACTGGCAATCGCCACCGTGTAGAAGTTGTACAACATGCCGTTGCTGAAACCTGCTGCAGTCACCAGCTTTTCCACCGCCAACTGTGCCGTGGGACTGGCGCTGTGAAAAGCATTCATCATGGCCTTGATGCCGCTGTCGGCGCTCACACCCAGGTAGCTGGCAAAATCCGCCAACAGGGCCGGACTGGCGTGATGCAGTGCATTTTCCACGCCGGAATAGGCCAGCCCCGCGCCGGGGATATTGGCCAGGATCCCACCGAAGCCGATGGGCACCAGCAGCAGGGGCTCGAAGCCCTTGCGAATGGCCAGAACCAGCAACAGCAGGCCGATGAGGATCATCACGCCCTGGCCGGCCTCCATTTGCGCCAGCCCGGAAGAGCGCCACAAGGTCAGTAAATTTTCCATGCAGGCTTAGTCCAGCTTGATCAAGGCGTCGCCCACATTCACGGCGTCGCCCACCTTGACGCAGACCTCAGCGACCGAACCGGCGCGCGAAGCCCGCACTTCGGTTTCCATTTTCATCGCTTCGAGAATCAGTACGACATCGCCAGAAGCCACAGAGTCACCCGCCGCCACATTGATCTTTACGATAGTACCCGCCAGCGGTGCCGGCAGTGCCTCGCCACCGCCACTGGGGGCGGCAGCGGCCGGAGCAGCTGGTGCGGCGCTCTGCACAGACGACACATCACCACCTTCTGCCACTTCCACCACGTAACTCTGGCCGTTGACGGTCACGGTATACACGTCCGGGCCTGCCTGGGCTTTTGCAGGTACCGAGCCGTCGGCCGGGGCCTGCGCGGATTGCGATTCAGTACCCGGGGCCGGCTCAAAGGCCTCGGGATTGCCGCGATTGGCGAGAAATTTCAAGCCCACCTGGGGAAACAGAGCGTAAGTCAGAACATCGTCTATTTCGTTGTCATCCGAACTCAAGGATATGCCCTGTTCACTGGACAAACTGCGCAACTCGCTGGTGAGATCGTCCAGTTCGGGCTTGAGCAGATCGGCCGGGCGGCACGTGATCACCTCGGCGCCTTCCAGCACGCGCTGCTGCAGTGCTTTATTCACCGGCGCCGGGGTGGCCCCGTATTCGCCCTTGAGCACACCGGCGGTCTCGCGCGAAATCGACTTATAGCGTTCACCGGTCAACACGTTGATTACCGACTGGCTGCCGACAATCTGCGAGGTGGGTGTGACCAGTGGAATGAAACCGAGGTCTTCGCGCACTCTGGGGATTTCCTCCAGCACTTCAGCCAGGCGATCAGCCGCGCCCTGTTCGCGCAGCTGATTTTCCATATTGGTCAGCATCCCGCCTGGCACCTGTGCCACCAGAATGCGCGAATCCACACCCCGCAGCGAACCTTCAAACTTTGCGTATTTTTTTCGAACTTCACGGAAGTAGGCGGCAATATATTCCAGTTTTTCAAGATTCAACCCGGTATCGCGCTCGGTGTCCTGCAGTATCGCAACCACGGTTTCGGTGGGCGAATGTCCATAAGTCATGGACATGGAGGAAATCGATGTGTCGACATTGTCGATGCCCGCTTCCACACACTTGACAATGGTGGCAGTGGACAGCCCTGTAGTGGCGTGGCACTGCATATGAATGGGGATGTCACAGCTGGCTTTCAGGCGCTTGACGAGTTCGTATCCATCGTAGGGGCGCAACAGGCCCGCCATATCCTTGATGGCGATCGAGTCGGCGCCCATGTCCTCGATGCGCTTGCCCTGCTCTACCCAGGTGTCGATACTGTGTACCGGGCTCAATGTATAGGCGATCGTACCCTGGGCGTGCTTGCCCACCCCCTTCACCGCTTTGAGCGCCACATCGATGTTACGCATGTCGTTCATGGCATCGAACACCCGGAACACATCCACACCGTTGTGGGCTGCGCGCTCGACAAATTTTTCCACCACATCGTCGGCGTAGTGGCGGTAACCCAGAATATTCTGGCCTCGCAACAGCATCTGCTGGGGCGTATTGGGCAGGGCTTTTTTCAATTCGCGGATACGCTCCCAGGGATCCTCACCCAGATAACGGATACAGGCGTCAAAGGTGGCGCCGCCCCAACTCTCCAGTGACCAGAAGCCGATCTGGTCCAGCTCTGCAGCAATTGGCAGCATGTCATCCAGGCGCATACGCGTGGCAAACAATGACTGGTGGGCATCGCGCAGTACGACATCGGTAATACCCAGCGGGCGTTTGGACTGTTCCATCAAAGATGAACCTCTTGTATCTGACTGGTGTGCGCGTAGTGCGTGTTTACTGCCGGCGACGGTGCTGATGGATCGCTGCACCAATCACCGCCCATAGCTGGGCGTCCTCAGAAGGTGGCGCGTTGGCAGGTTTTGAGACTGGCGCGACAGGTTCAGGTTCGGGGAAGTAGCGCCCGATAAAGCGCGACATGCACGAAGTCGCCAATACCAGCGCAGCGAGAAACACCAACACGGTACCCATACCGTAGACCATAAGTTCCAGGCCCTGGTTAATGATCTCAGACTGCATATGGCCCCCGGCCTGTTGTCATTGTGGCAAACACGTGTCCTATCATAAATCAGGAAGCCCCCCCGGCGCCAATAAGCGCGCACGCCAGCCGCACTTTGGCGTATAATCGCGCACCCAAAACCTGTCTGCCGGAGTGTTGCTGGCGACGTTCACTGCGACGATCTGGACGAACATGCGATTGATGTTGGCGCCCATGGAGGGCGTAATCGACCACACGATGCGCAATCTGCTCACCTCGCTGGGCGGACTCGACCGCTGTGTTACCGAGTTTGTGCGCATCAACGACCGCTTGCTGCCACCGCGGGTATTCAAACGATTGTGCCCTGAACTCGATGCCGGCGGCGTCACCCCAGCCGGTGTACCGGTTTATGTGCAGTTGCTCGGCGGCAAAGCCACTCCCATGGCGGAAAATGCCGCCCGCGCGGTAGCACTGGGCGCCCCGGGAATTGACCTGAATTTCGGCTGCCCGGCTAAAACCGTCAATCGCTCCGACGGCGGCTCGATCATCCTGCGAGAGCCTGAGCGGGTGCACCGCATCGTTGAGGCCGTGCGCCATGCCGTACCGAGCCAAACTCCGGTCACAGTCAAAATCCGCCTGGGATATGACGATCAGTCGCTGTTCCAGGCTAATGTGCAGGCCATCGGCAGCGCAGGCGCCAGCGAGTTGACCATTCACGCCCGCACCAAACGGCACGGCTATCGACCACCCGCCTACTGGGACGAATGTGCCCGGGCGCAGGATTGGCTGGATATACCGGTCATCGCCAACGGCGATATCTGGAGTGTGGAAGACGCGCGACGCTGCTGCGAAATCAGTCTTTGCCCCGACCTGATGCTGGGCCGGGGCGTGTTGTGTCGACCCGATTTACCGCGACTGATCGCCGCCGCGCGCACTGGGCAGACGCCGATCCCACTCGGCTGGCTTGATCTGCCGCCGCTGCTGCTGGATTTTTTTGCCATGACCCTGAAGGACTACGACGCACACTGCGCCGGCAACCCACTGAAGCAATGGCTGGTATACCTGCGCTCCTACTTCCCCCAGGCGGCGATTCTGTTTGAGGGGATCAAACGACTGAGGGACCCCGCCGAGATCCAGCAGCGGCTGCAACAGGAGCTGTCCCCACCCGGTACTTCAGTTGCAGCGGCCTGAGCGACGCCATCAGATGGCGGTTTGCCCCCCATCGATCACCAGAGCAGTACCGGTCACAAAGCGCGCATCCTCCGACGCCAGGTAAACCAGCGCCGCGGCTATTTCCTGCGGCTCGGCAAAGTCGGCGGTCAGCGGAAACATGCGCTGGAACAACGCCATATCGGCCCCTTCCGGCGCCTGCGCATCCTTGATGAGGGGCGTGTTCACCGCGCCGGGGCAGATCGCATTCACTCTCAAACCGCGGCCGGCGTACTCCGCCGCCAGCGCCTTGGACAACTGCAGCACTGCCGCTTTGCTGGCACAATAAGCGGCGTTGTAGGGCAGGCCAGCGAGTGCCGCGGTGGATGCAATATTGACGATATTCCCCCGGCTAGCCAGAAGGTGAGGAATCGCAGCGTGGCACAGGATGAACACCGAATTGGCGTTGACATCCATGACTCTTCGCCACAAATCTGCGTCCAGATCAGTGAAATGACCGGTACACACCATGCCCGCGATATTGCACAGGAGATCCAGCTGCCCAAAGTGTTCAACACAAGATTCTATGGCCGCGCGGCAGCCGGCGTCGTCGGTCACGTCCAGCTCCAGCGTCATTACATCGGCACCCGACTCGTCGCGCAGAATCGCTGCGGCTTCTTCGAGGCCTGCGATATTAATATCGCAGGCGAGGATCCGTGCGCCCTCCTCAACCAAAAGCCGCATGGTGGCCAAACCAATACCTGATGCAGCGCCGGTTACAAACGCCACTTTTTTATCCAATCGATTCATCTTGGTTCCTTTGTTATAGCGAACGTTCAAATTGAGCGAGACAATGCCGGAGATCGGCTCATCCCGCCAGTACCGCATCAATCAAACGGGGCCCGGGGCTTCGCACTGCTTTTTCAAACTGATCTGCAAACTCCACGGCCGTTGTCGCTCGCGAGGCCTGCACTCCCATACCCCGTGCAATCTCGACAAAATTCATGTCGGGGTTACCGATGGTCAGACTGCTCATCGCTTTGGGCCCGGGATTGCCCCCACGCGCGCCAGTTCGGGCGAATTCGAGCTCCAGTATCCTGTAGTGACGATTGTTGAAGATCACCACGGTCACATCCAGGTTTTCCCGCGCCATCGTCCACAGCGCCTGAATGGTGTACATGGCGCTGCCGTCGCCCTCCAGGCAAATGACCTTGCGCTCGGGTCGCGCGATGGCAGCACCAACAGCAGCGGGCAGCCCCCAGCCTATCGAGCCTCCGGTCTGGTACAACCAGTCGTGAGGTTGTGAACTGGCGGTAAGAGCAAAGCAACTCATGCCACTGGTGATAGCTTCATCCACCACTACGGCATCTTCGGGCAGGTAATGCGCAACCGCCGCAGCGACACTGGCTGCGTCCAGAACACCCTCGGGCAGATCGGGTAATTGCAGCGAATGCACCTCGGGAGTCACATCGACCGCCTCCAACCCTTCCAGTAACATCTCCAGTAAAGCGTCAATATCATCTCCGGGCTGGGCCAGGGGCAATCGCTCACAGTTGCGCGGCGACAGTTCACTGGGGAGATTGGGGTAGGCAAAGAACGACACCGGGTCGGCGGCACCCACCAGAATGATCTGCTCCACCCCTTCAAGCTCGTCCAGCGCGAGTTCCGCCAGGTAGGGCAGGCGGTCAATGATCGCGGTACCGGCTCCGCGCCGCTGCCGGGGCGGGAAGGTGTCGGTCATGAGCCGCGCGCCGCTGGCTTTCGCAATACGGCTCAACATCAATCCCTGTTCACCGTTAAGTTCCATGCCGCCGAACAGAATCACGGTGGAACGAGGGGACCTGAGCATTTCCAGAGCGCGCATCGCGCGGTCGTGTCCCGGGGCTGGCACCGTCGGCAACTGGACCCTGGCAGCCGCTCCCCCTGGGTTATCGCCCCAGGACACATCGGCGGGTAACACCAGGGTTGCGATACGACCCCGGCCGGCCTGCACTACCGCTTCTGCGGCGTCTGCGGCGATGTTTTCCGGCGCGGTCGAGCTGTGTACCCAATGGGACATGGGCCCGGCTATGCCCTCAATATCAGCCGTCAGTGGCGCGTCGTATTGCAAGTGGTGGATCGCATGATCCCCGACAATATTGATCATCGCCACATTGCCCTTTTTGGCGTTGTGGATATTGGCCAATGCGTTGCCCAGGCCAGGCCCGAGATGCAATAGCGTCGCTGCGGGTTTGCGAGCCATACGGGCGTAG
>Ga0115567_10005704_pt1 | contig 12023 bp, 15 predicted proteins | sample COGITO_mtgs_1204_2_FD_88679 | JGI IMG/M metagenome (GOLD analysis project Ga0115567, IMG submission 88679) | Pelagic marine microbial communities from North Sea - COGITO_mtgs_120412 | ecosystem: Environmental > Aquatic > Marine > Epipelagic | place: Germany:Helgoland, sampling site Kabeltonne...
GCCGGCAAATCGAAGTGCGAGCTTTAATGATTTCTCTTGCTGCTTCCTGATCCTTGCATGATCCATGTGCCTGCGTGGGCGGACCTAGTAAATGCTCTGTTGTACTGCCGCGGATGAGAAAATGCTTCCTACAGGAGACCTATCGCTCACCTGGATCTGTGCCGCAAGCGCACGGACCGCATCCATGAACGAATAGACTGACTGCTTTGCAGCAGCAAAGTGTTGGTAGGCAATGGTAGACTTGAGGACCACGAGTAACGCAACAGCGGTTCCAATCAGTGCGTGGCTTGTGTCTGTAATGTACAGGTTATACTGATCCTTGAAGAACACTGCAATGACGCCATTCACGGCGCAGACCAGTGAGACCCACAGCACTTTTGGGACCACACTGCCGTGCATCCACCATAGCGTCGACAGAGACTGCTCGTAGTCGTAGATGATCATGTTCGCTTCTCAGTCTGCGGGTCTTCTCTGTAATCCGTCAGATGCTGGTTTTGCTGATCTCCTACGCTAGTCTTTCGCTTTGAACCACGGCCACCCTTATGAAACCTCCGGCGATGCCGCCCGGAAGAGAGAGGCGGACCTCTCTACCTTCTCCTTCGGCCCAGGTTCTGCAGAGCTTGCTAAAAATCAACTGCGTACTGTTTAGTTAACCCGTTTGATTGGACAGCTAGCAATCCGCGAAATGCACTCTGCAGGATTTGCGCGGGACAGCGCCATGTTCCACAATCCACTCCTACCGTCAGGTGTCCAGGCCGGTGTTCCTTCATTCGCGTCGTGGGGGACGCAGCCTGTCGCGCGTTCCGCGAACGACCCGAGCACACGTACTCAGCAGCCTATCGTGACTGGCACTGGCGTACTGGCCATCAAGTTCAATGGTGGTGTGATGATGGCGTCGGACACTCTCGGTGCGATCCGCCCCAACGTAGTCATCTCCATGCACCACCTGATATAGCATCCTGCCTGCGACTGCGAGTCTCAGCTGTCAAGACGCGGTATGCAGCTTGAACAAGTAGTAAGTGAGGTTGGTTGAGAGAACGGGATCCGGGACATCCAACCTAGTCTACAACAGCGGCTGGTTAGCGTGCGAATCCAGACGTATCCTGAGCTATTATTTTGGATAGCTCCTGCATGTTGAGTGTGACCTAAATGCGTCTGTCCTCTGTGTTCCAGGCTCGTATGGCTCGCTGGCGCGTTTCAGGGATGTACAGCGGATCAAGAAATTTGGCGACTATACTCTGATCGGGGCAAGTGGCGACCTCAGCGACTTTCAGCGCATCACGTCGCTGGTCTCCGAACTTGAGTACGCTGCCGCATGTACCTGTATGATGGTGGTGTTGGAACGGTATGCCTAGCTGTGTTGAACCAAGTGATTTGCTGACTCGGAGAAAATGGGGTTTGAACAGCACGCTAGACGCATGCAACGACGATGGGTGCAGCTTGACCCCGCGGGATATCCACCAGTATCTTGGAAGAGTTATGTACAACAGACGCAACAAGTTTGATCCTCTCTGGAACGAGCTTGTGGTGGCGGGATTCCGGGATGGCAAGCCGTTCCTGGGAGCGGTCGACCTGATTGGGACCATGTACGAGGACGATGTTGTCGCCACATCTTTCGGGTATTTCGGCCGCACCTTGGCCCTAATTGAGCCTCTGCAAGTCGCAAGCTGCAGCCCAGGAGACAGACTGCCCTCGGGTCATTTGGATTCAAGCAAATGGGCTCTCTGATGCCCGAGGTTGGGTGGCAGGTCGTACGTCTGCCTCCCGCTTCTGCGGAAGGCCGGAAACAATCTTTCAAGGGATCAGGCGAAAAAGGTCCTTGAGGACTGCCTGCGTGTTCTCTTCTACCGCAACACAAAAGCCTCGACCCGCATACAGGTTTCACCCATGCGCTTACTAAATTCTCCGTGCTCGATAATGTCTGTGTCACAGTGTCTGTAGCGCGATGTTGTGCGTAGTTTACATGCAACGTCCCATGGTAATCTCCCACGACGGTCAGATTGCGTGCGTGACGGCGGCGGGTGTTGAGATCGAGGAGCCGTTCCACGTCTCGACATACTGGGGCTACGAGGGCTTCAAGCATACAGAGTACCATGGCCAAAACAAGTAGGTATTCGTGAATTATGCACGCTGCAAGAGCGTGCCGCGAAACTCGTGTTCCTGTAGAATCGTCGGCGCATGCTAAGAGGGGGCATATTTTTGGGGGGCTGCTTCATCACTTTATGCCGCGCATTTTTTCGACGGAGCACTCTTTCGTTTTGAACAAGTGTTAATGAAAGCATACACTGTGGCTTCCGACCGATTCCGCAAAGCTTAGAGGATGATCGAGTGCATTGCAGGCTGGACGAATACTTCTGATCACAATTTACGTACGCAACGATTGCCCGCCCGACACACTAACGGAACGCAACGAGGCGTAATCTCATGGCAACTGTCTGTAAAGCACCGCGTGTGCTCTTGGCAGAATTGCCCCAGCATTCCAGTTCTGTTATGAAGACTTGCATGACACGCGTGTGGTCACGAGCCATGCGAAGCCTTCTGTAGCTTCACGAGGTACGGCTACTAATTACTGGATGAAGAATACCTTCTGGCCCATCGGGGTCGACGAGATCTTCTTCCAGTACTTGGTTAGCTTTGCCTGGCCAGCAGGCGAGGAAGCGTACCGGATACCGAAAACGAAAGCAAGGAAGGTCCCCAGAGTGATAGCGAGCGCGCCGAAGACGATGAGTGCCGGCACCCAGATCAACGAAGTGATGAGACCAACAAACATCCAGATCTGCACAGTGTGTTTCCTTCATCATTCACATGAAGTAAGAGCCGAACGTGGCAAATCCGGCATTATCAACAGATTTTTGCCGATGATTTGCCATTTGGCATATGCTTCCAGTAAGGTGCAGTTTCCGTCTCCACCGGGCCTCGCCGGCTTGGTACGCACCGGGGCGGTGATGAAGGCGACGATCGCGCAGCAGAGGAGCACAGGCGGAGTGGAAAGGGCAAGGACGGTGAGGACGCCCGCCGGAACATACGGCTTCGCCTTCTCGATGTAGGGCACCACGGGCTGCACAAAGGGCTTGGCCTTCGAGGTGAACGGCGCTACCTGCAGCGGAGTTTGGACATGATGGGATGATGCGGAGCACAGAATCGTGCAAAAATGCAGGAAAATCTTCAAACAATGCCCCTAGAGTCGTGGCTGCGCATGACAGACTCTCACGCATTCGAATTTGAAAGGTCGGCGCCAGACGTACCTTCTTCATGCCCTCCTTCTGAAAGGTGGTGATCTGCTTCGTCACGGTGGACACGTACTTGCTGCGCAAGGCTTCACATCAAACGCCTTATCGGCCGTGCTCTCAGGTCAGAGCAATGGCTTCGAGGGCCTCTGCCGATTGCCCCCTACACCGAGTACTGTTGCAACCGAAGCAACTGCTGTCTCCTAATTTCTCTGGACATGAACACCGAAACTGGAACGTGCTTTGCAACTACAAACGCACCACGCGTAACGATGCACCGCACTACACCGAGTCAAACAGAATCTTGCCGTTGGCGGCAAGCGCCTCGTGGGGCTCTCGGTGAGGTCTCAGCGAGTACACTAGAAGGGTCAGGGACGCACTGCTCCATGACGGAGTCGAGACCGGACTTGGCGGAGTCGATCGACATGTCCACAGCGGTGTTCACCTTGTCGGCGGTGAATGCGCCAGCCTTGGCGGCGTACTGGAAGGGGGCGCGGAGGACCTTGGCAGGCATAGCACGGTGAGCGGATTCGCTTGGGTCACGGTGACAACCCTCAGTGAAAAGATGGGGATGTGCCCCTAGAATGTTTTAGGACGCGATTATCTGGTGTCGCGTCCCCAGATGCGCCCCGGTATCCGCTTCCATAGTAAAAACTACAATCACAAGTGATATCCCCGCGGACGAAGAGGGAGCCGAGTTGGGGCAGGTGTTGTGCAAGGCGCCCAAGCTCTCGTGGTGCAAGAAACCCTAGCTCTCCTCGAGAGTTCTTGTTCTCATATCCCAACGAATGTATTTGGTCTCTCTTCAACCCCGGCGCTCAGCGCGTTCCTGCGACAATAAAAATTCCTCCTCCATACGTATGTGCTCGTCAACCTGGATCTGGGTGCGAAGTACAGCAGCCTCGACGTCGTGAGGGCCGTCCACTGGAGGCATGTATCGATACCGCGGGAAAATATCGGGTTCCATTTCGATTTGCAGATCCTCTTCCTGCCTGAGCCGTTGCAATTCCTCCACCCCGTCTTCGACTCGTGGAGTTGCCGTTCCCCACCACCCTTCCTCACTTTCCTCCCCGCCATTCTTGCTGCGGACATCTGGCACCCCCTGCACTGTCACCAGCGCCCCCATCGATTCATCATTAGCGTCGTCGGAAGATATATCTGGCAGAACACCTTCACCCAGCCAGCCAACGTTGGCGCGTGCAGCGCCGTCTTGCTGCGTGGCCTCCGCTGCGCCACCGTGAACCACATCGCCCTCTTCACCAGCTGTGGCGCAGTTGGTGATAGGTGCAGTTACACGCGGAGCGTGCGATGCACTGGTGAACAGCTTCCCACTGCCGACAGCTCGCTTGATGTCGGGTTTCCCCGCGACAAAACTGACAGGGGTTGCCACGCTCTCTCCGATTCTCATACTCTTGGCAACAGCAACCTGCGAGCGGCGTCAATATCATCACGATGATATGAAGAGCAGGTGAACTTAAAAAAAGGCGCAAGAGGGCATGATTCAGGAATCAACACCTGCTCGGCGAGCTTGCCGTGCCGGGCGGAGGGCGCGACTGTAGAGTGGGATGGTGCTGCAAGTGATGAGTACGAGAAGAGGCCAAACGAGTCGCCAGCTGCCTCCTCCGCAACAGGTATTCCTCTGTGGGTAGCGAGGATGCCGGTCGAAAGGTACTGATGACGCTCCGGCAGATCGGCCTCCCGAGTCGGCACGTCCTCCCGAGGCTGTACCAGCTGCTGCCTCAGCGGAGCAGCGGAGGAGACATGTGGGACCGGAGGTAACGGGGCGAGTAGCGAAGTAAAGTTGAGCGGTGCAGCGGGATCAGCACCAAGGTAGCGTAGGCGAGGAACAACCTGTGGAAGCTTTTGATTAAAAGGGGACAGCGTTGCGGACAGGAAAAGGCTTGACCACGGGCAGAGGCAACATAATTTGACGAGCAGGCACGCGGGTGGAAACGGAGGGTGGGAGAGGCAAGCAACGTGGGTCGGTTCCGTGAATCGCGTGGCATAGCGACTTTGATTCTGTGATGGATCAGCGCCGAAGCCAAAGCCTTGTCCATCGAGTGCACGGAAGCCAGTAGTTCCGTCAGCGTGCACGAAGGGGATGTGCGTGACGGCAACCCCCCCGTTTGCTGAGAGCGGCTCCGCCTGTTCTGCCCACGCCACCAGCTCCCGAACTTCGGCTCGTGCGCGCCGAATTGATGCGTTCCGATTCCCCAGAGCCGCCGCTGCCTCCCCCGCATCGATAAACCCCCTTGCGCGCGCTGCTGTCTCCAAGGCAGGCGGGGCACGCAGACGCAGCGAGGCGGGGGCAGCCCCGGAGAGTCGGTGGGCGGCGAGGAGGAGCGGGTCAGCGCGCGTGGCCGGTGGAAATTGGAGCAGAAGGAGGGTCTCGTCGCACGACGCAAAGAAGAGCAGTGCACGAGATGCTGGTGCAGCGGCGATGGCAGCACAGAGAGCGGCGAGAGCGCGGAGACGGTCGGGCGCAGCGAGGACAGCTTCGATGAGAGGCAACAGCTCCCAAAGAGGAAAGAGCCCAGAAAACAGTGACGAAATCCACGGGCGCACAAACGTCTCAGCACTCAGGCCAAGACCTCCCGCTTGCACAGCTCCAAATAATCTAGCAGCGAGTTCAGGATCTGCCGCCTCAAGAATCGCCTCGGTCTCCAGCGCTACAAGCGCGGCTGCATCGACCCCCGCGCCGGGCAGCACCTCGCCAAAATGAAGGAAGAATTGGGACGAGACAAGGTGAAAAAGCACAAAGGCATCTGCCTCGAGCGGGTCGAGGCCGGCGTACGCCACACTCTTCTCCCGGTCCAGCAGCCCTTGCCGCAACCCCTGCTTGGGGTCGCGCGCCAATACCCACACGATCGGCGCCAAGATATGGTGCATGTCTGGTGCATACACTACTGCGGGATGCACTCGCAAGTAAGTGTAAAGCACACGAGTAATGAGATGTGCGAGGTCGCGTGGAAGGCCGCCTGTCCCAGGATAAACGCCAAAGATGGCGTCGTAGTGGAGCTCCTGCGCCCACCACAGCTCCCGTCCCTCGCGCTGCGTGAGCGTCCCGATGCGTTCTTTCTCTTGCAGCTCGTGGAGTCGCATGCGACTGCGCGGCCGTTCCTGCGCAAGAAGCTGGGCACGCTGCGGGTACGTTCCATTCCATGTGTCGTAGTCGATTTCATCCCACATCTCCCGCGCCGCGAAAAAGTCGCGCCAGCGCTCTGAAGCGCACTTTTCGGCGTGGCGTTTCTCTTCGCGGGGCGCAACTCGCCCATCCGCCTTGAGTTCCAATCCTGGGTTCGCCCACACGCGTTCCCATCGCCCGTCTGTCCCAGGACCGTATCCCATCGGCACGGAATCTGAATCCTCGTGCATCGCATCTCCCACCCGCTCCACTACTCGCCAGTCCACGTCGCCGTTTCCGCCTTCATGCGTCTCCATGCCCGTGTCCCACCCGCACAAGAGACGCTCGAATCCATCTCCACCCTCCTCTGCGCGCTGAGCCTGCTCAGGATATTCATCGAACAGCTCAAATGGCTCGAAGTCGACTTCGAGGCACGCAACTTGAACCAATCTGTGGTGCATTCGCCGAGCCCGCACCCGCGCTCCCCAGCGCTCGACCTTTGCCCTGGTGCCCAACCGCCCGGACGAAGTCATACACTCGGCTCCGACAAGCATGGTGCATGTGGGTTGTGCTAATTCAGGGTGTAAAGCCCTCACCTTGGGGTCGCCCCCGCGAGCGCCCACCAGAGTGCAGCGCGCGCGCTCGCCACTCGGCCACGGGGCCCGCCATCCGCTAGCTGCTCCCAGGCTTCCTCCTCCCCTGCAGGCGGTTCCTCTTTCTCGCCAAATAAAGTGCTTTTGCCTGTCTCTTCTGCTGATCCGACGTCCTTTGCTTCCGCTGGCTCCATCTCTGGAAGCCCAAACGATGCCGCTGCGCACAGGACCTGTCCAGGCCCGTAGGCGCTCAGCTCAGCGCCGATCTCACGCTGGGGTCGCCCAAGCATATTGCGCCAGGGCGGGGCTGTGTATCCACCTCATGATCAAGAAGCCCCTCGCTCTGTAGCGATTCCGCAATGGTATGCGCAACGACCCGCCCAGGTGAACCTTGCCACCCCACATCCCGCGCAGCCACTGCAATCGTACCCGCTGCGCCATCCCCGCGTATCTTCTCCTCGGCACGCCAAAAAGCCTTTTCCACCCACTCATCTCCTTTGCACGCACGAAGGGCACTAAGCGCAAGCTCCGCTGCCTGAGAGGCTTCCGCCTCTGCAGTGGCGCGCTTGGCAACCGCCGTACCCTGGAAGTAGTCTGTCGGTTGCAGCACCGTGCGGAGCTCGCGATCATCGCGTGAGCCCTCCAGTGGGCCGCCTGCTGGTGCTTCTGCACGCGGCGCGCCCATCGCCTCAGCTTCTGCGATCTGTCCCTCATAGAGTGACGCCATGCACGAGCTGACTGGCATACAGTCGCCAAGCTCGATGGTCGCGTGCGTCGCGCTGGGGTCCCCTAGTTGGGTCAGCCGCTGGAATCGGTACTCGACCCGCTGCTTGGCAAGCAATTGGGCATACACACGCGCCGCCGGCTCATCGTAGAACTCCTGCCCATCCCAGTGGACCCATCGCCGATAACGTGCCACGCCATCGCTCCCAACCCCTCCTGCCTCGTCTAACTGCCAGCCAGCCGGAAATCCCGCAGCCTCTGCCCGCAATTCCGCCTCGCTCTTGGTGCGGCTTGCCGATACTGCCGTCTGATTTCGCACGGGACGCGGGACGTTGGATGTGATATCGACAAGTCTGTCGCCACCAGCGTCAGAGACGAAGCGGAAGATGCGGCCAGTGATGCCAGGGCGCCGTGGGAAGCGGTATGCGACACCCCGGTGGAGTCTCCCATGAAGGCGCCGAGCCTCCTCAAAAAGCTTGCCACCTGGTACAAGATCGCTCTCTCGCACACCACGCAGCGGTCGTGGCTTTTGCAACCGCGCTGTGGCGCCCAGGGGCGTAGAGTACGGTTCAGATTCGCCCGGAGCGCGCGGCGCGCCCAGGGCGGGAGCGGGCGGCAGCCCGGCAGCCATGGAAAAGCCGCGGAGGTCGCGTGTTTGCCCTGGAGAATCGATAGCGTCCCAGCGACGCAGATCTGCATGCGATGAGGAAGTCTCGGAATCGTCTGGCGCCTTGTTGAAGTCGACACTGCTCGATCCCCACGACTCGTCCGACATCACCGCTCTGAGCTCTAGGCCATGCCCCTCCGCAAAAAGGTTTTCTTCCTGCATTTCCACCAGCACACGCTGGCTGGGCGTTGGATCCTCACCAAATTCTGAGTCTTCCACGATCTCGGCGGTTGGGACGTTAGGTCCCAATGCCACGCGACTCAGCGCAGCCAGAATGGCTGGGTCGTCTTTCAGGCGCGCATCCACAGCCTCCCGAGCCCAACGCGCCTCCGCATCTTCATCTGTCTCGTTGTCGACCTCATAATGGACCCCATCATCACTTTCGCCCCCTGAATCATAGTCTACTTGATTTTCCTGAGCAAACTCCTGACTCTCTTTCGTGTCCAGCGACACGGGATTCTCTCCATTTACCTGAAGGGCCTGTTCGCCCCTCTCTGTTTCAGGCTTCCAAATATCCTCATCCACGCTTGAACTTGTTGCTTCGCCCTCTAGGATGCGCTGCTCCTCCCGTGTCAGGCCCCTCCCACCCTGCAATCGCGCAACAGCGCATGAGTACCGCATGTCAGCGTTGGTGCCGGGGCTGATATAAAGTTCGATTTCAGGACTGCGGGGGAAAAGAAGCTTTCAAGGAGGAACAGCACCAGCTCACGCTCATGATTCTCTTCACGTTCCAGCGCACCCCATGCGTCCCATCCGCCAGGGCCGTGTTCACTCTCCTCGACCACTAACAACTCCTTCATCTGCCTTTTCACTTCAGCTGGGTCCGACCGCTGGCTCCACCTCTTGCTCGCCTCCACCACCTCTGCCTGCTGTGCTTGTTTGAACGACGGTCCTAGATACGAGCCTGTACCAGCTGCATATCCCACATGAGCAGCGCCTTGCCCCTCCTTCTCCATGTAAGCCGCCCACGTGTGCCACGGGATCACTACCGAAGAATTTCCTGCAGAGGCAACTGCCGTTACCTCATTTGGAATGTCGCTACGTACCGGCGCATACTTTCTCGTTTGCATGGGGGGATTGGCCCATCATGGGATCTGGTTTGGTGTTAGTTTGGGCTTGAATGCCGCGCCTGCGCGCCAGTCATTCGCGACCCTGGCCTTGCCACGACGCAGGCGCGCCTCCAAGATCTTGTCCGTAACCTCGTATCCCCCACGTAGCGAGGGAATACCGGGAGAGCGGCATCGACCAACCAATACACACGAGATCGGCCCCATGACCGAGGGGCGGCCCCAGCGTCCGCTCTCGCCAGCGCAGCCAGTTAAGACGACCATCAAGAGCAGTTCTAGACCTTTCAGAGTCGTGCTCCAATAACCACCACGCATCGCGTGTCGCACGCACAGGTCGAGACGTAGCTAGTGCATTATTTGGAAGAGCTGGATCCACGTTGGCACTGTCTCTGCAGACCGGACGTCCTTGGTCCCCGCCCCTTGCGACCCGGAGATTCCCGAGAATGGGTTAGAGAGCCCGCCTCCGGAGCGGGCACTCGACACCACCTTCCCGTGCATAGAGGACGTCTTCATACACCACGCCTCCACGCACCACACAGCGGAGATCGGCGGGAAAGGGTCGAAGGTCCCTCTTCTCGGCTGGAGCAGCCCTTCCCGGCAGGTTCGTCGCGTGGGTTTTCTCGGCAATTTCGAGCTCCCTGCTTCTATTTGTTTCCTCCAAGTTGCATGTTGCAGGTGGTGCCAGCATGAACCCACGCGACGACAAAGGGAAACCGGTCAAGTCCGCGATGAGAGATGCTCCGGAATCGGCTGAAGCTGAAGGCCAGCGTATCAGGCAAGCGATTCGGTCCCTTGGGACCGGTGCACACCTTGTTCCAGCGAACTAGCAGCCGGCGTCCGATGCCTTACTGCGGGTGATTGCGGGTGCAAAACATTTTCCTCAGGGATGTCCTCGACCAAGCGCGATCGAATCTTGGTGACGGTACACCAGAGGGCCTGTTGGCTGCCCTAGGTGCGGTGACGGATGTCATACGCGAGCAGCAGGGAGAGGACGCGGTAATGGCTGCGTTGCGTGAAGCACGCGACCGTCACCAGGCAGCGGCCGCTGCTCAGGCACATATGGGTGGGTTCCGGCCACTCGCATGCACAGAGACTCTGCGCGCGAGATGAAGCGCTAGCAAGGTGGGCCGAGGAATTGAGGTGGGGCTCCTGGGGAACGCAGAGCTTCGGGCAGGTGCGAGGCGGCGACTTTCGGCGGGTTCTCAGCACACAGACAGTCGAAGGAAGGATTTGGACCTTGGTGACGCCGAAACCGGATCACTGCTCTCCGAGGCCGGGCGCGCCCAGGTCCTGCGCGACGCCGCAGGCGACGGCTCATCGGTCATATGCATGCGCTGCAATGCCATCGTCCCGAGAGTGCGCGCCAATGCTCACGCTAGCTTATGGTGCACCGCACTGCCAGAGGCTGACGATGTTGACGATTGAGCAATTTCAATAGCCTTCGAGCTGCATGTAGCATGCTGCTTCGCCTGCGCTGATTGAAGCAAATGTCTTTACAACAACACTTATCTTAGTCCATTTCTTCTGTGCATGTCGAGTGCTTTCCTGACTGGCCAGGCCTACAACGCTGCACCCAGTCACGCTTGCCACTAAGTCATGCTCACCCCAACGTATCGCATTCTAAACTTTCTGTGAGTTGATTTTCTCGTTCTCTCTGCGAAGCTGTCCCAGAGCTCACGAGGCAACATGTTCAAACGACAGCCATGAGATGCGCTATGGACGCCTTGTTGCTTGCCGCCACAATCGTGGCATCATGCGGGCCAGTGATTGTCTCATCTGTGCCTGGAATGCCTTCTTCAGTCACCGCGCCGGCTTCCACCTTGCACTCAATCGCACTTGTCTCCATCGGGCTTGGTCCCCGCGGCGTTGTCTGCTTCTTGACTGGGCGTGCACCGCCGACGATCGCTGTAGGGAGCAGCTCCTCTTCCGAGGCAACTTCCGATGCATCTGATGTCCCGCCATCCACACTTGAACGTCCTGCACTTGCATTGGTTGACTCGCTCAGCGATCGCCGCCGCTTCAAACCCACCTCTGACTCGAGCTCCTTGCGCGACGCAGCTGCTGCCAGTGCCTCGAGGCCGCTCCCCGGGTGGGCTTGCCCGGCCAGCCGGGGCGGCGGCACGCGCGACGAGAGAGAAGGCACAGGCGAAGGCGAAGGCTGTGTCGAAGAAGACGTCACTCCTGTTCCCGACACAGTCTGCGCCAGCGACAACATTCCGTTAACGCTTCCTGGGTCCGTGCCGCCCGAAGCTTGCCGCTGAGTCAGAAGCGATAAGGCGCCCATCAAGTGTTGCCCGAGCGGTGTAGAGTGTGATGCAGTCGCAGGTGACTGTGCCAGTGCATGATTGTCCTTGTCGGAACCACTGTCCACACCTTGCCCTGGTGACAACTGACCCTGCGCACGCGAATGTGCCTGCTGCGCTGCGTGGGCAAGAATCCAGAAGTCCAACCACGCACGAAGGCCCCCTCCCCCTGCACCACCAAGCGATGTACCTCCATGTTGTTGCAACGCCATCAACGCGTGCAACTGTTGGAGTTGCTGCTCTGCGGATGGGGCGGCCAAGGGAGCGAGCTGGTTCTGCGGGCCACCAAATCCCAGGTTTGCCAATGCCAGGCTTCCGA
>Ga0115567_10005708_pt1 | contig 12021 bp, 6 predicted proteins | sample COGITO_mtgs_1204_2_FD_88679 | JGI IMG/M metagenome (GOLD analysis project Ga0115567, IMG submission 88679) | Pelagic marine microbial communities from North Sea - COGITO_mtgs_120412 | ecosystem: Environmental > Aquatic > Marine > Epipelagic | place: Germany:Helgoland, sampling site Kabeltonne...
GAAGAATATCAAATTAAGAAAGCCTTGTTTTCAGATCTTAAAAAGATTATCACAGCAAAAGAAATTATTAAACTTCAAAAGTTAGAATCAGATTTTAATAAAAAACTTTGGAAGGAATATAGGAATCGCAAAGATGCGGAACGTAAGAAAAATTAATAGTTTAAAAGTTAAGTTTTGGTTGGTTAGTTAGGATATTCCGGATCTCGCGATCCGGATGTCTTTTTTAAACTAATTACTATCTCATAAATTTAAGTTTTGCAATTCTATTTTTTCCTGCCGCATAGGCAACAGAATCGTTTAAAAATCGCAACGTAAAAAATCCTTCCTTGGAAAATTCTTCCCAACTCTTCCCGGCATCTTTAGAATAAGAAATCCCCGTGAAACCAACAGCAACCAATTCCTCGGCATTTTTCCCAGGCACATATCTCACACTGCTTTTATATCCAGGCTCCTGCCCTTCTGCAACTAAATTCCATGTCTTCCCTCCATCTTCTGTAACTGCTTTATTTGCTTTACTATCCTCTGGTTTTGTATAATCTCCTCCTATAATAAATCCGTGTTTATCATCATAAAAATCTAAGCTATAACCTCCTGAAGTTGGTGTTCCTTGAACAATTGGGGTTTCGAAAACCTCCCAAGTACTTCCTTTATCTGGCGAGAAAAATATTCTGGATTTCATGCCTCCAGAAAGTATCCAAGTTTTATCTCCCTGAATAGCAATATTGGAATTACTTGCAGCAAATGCAGCTTCTCCGTCTACCGATGGGGGTAAATCTTTACAACTAATTTTATTCCAAGATTTCCCTCCATCTCTGGTGATAATTATAGATAAGCAATTCTCCACAGGATCACCCATAGCAATTCCCTCATTATCATTCCAAAACGCCATTGCATCGTAAAATACCTTTTCATTTTCCTCCTTATATACCAAATCCATAGAACCAGAATCTCCAGTTTTATATAAAAGTGCAGGATTTCCTACACTTAGCATAAAAAAGTCTGAAGAGGTACTAGCCACAGCACGAAATTCCGGAGTTAAGGAGTCGTGTTTTTGAATATTGGTTTTCCAAGAATTATTTTTAGAATCATACATTCCATAAATTCCATTATTTGTAGCAAATGCAAGGTTCTCCCCCATTAACTCAATTGCCCTAACACTAATAGAATCTTCAAGTATGATTTCTATTTCTACAGAAGAGAAATAATTTGGAGTGGTTTTCTTCTCTTTAGAGTTACAACCAATAATCATTAATAAGCTTATACAGTAGAATATTTTCATCAATAAGAATTTGGAGTAAATATAAAATAATCGGAGTTAAAATTGAGTACCTTTGCCACCTTAAAATTAAACTATGCGCTTACACCGAAATTTAGTATTTGCTACTATAGATGCTCTTTCTGATATCTTTAACGAAGGAAATTATGCCGATAAGGTTATTGAAAAAACACTAAAACGTGATAAGCGTTGGGGTTCCCGTGATAGAAGTTTTATTGCAGAAACCGTTTATGAGATTGTACGTTGGAAACGTTTGTATACTGAAATTGCCGAAGTAAAAGAACCATATTCGAGAGAGAACCTATTTAGAGTATTTGCTGTTTGGGCAACATTACGAGGAGTGACTTTACCAGATTGGAAACAAATAGAACCAACTCCAAGTAGAAAAATAAAAGGAAAGTTCGACGAACTTTCTAAAATTAGAAAGTACCGTGAGTCTGTTCCAGATTGGATGGATGAATTGGGGGTAAAAGAATTGGGTGAAAAAGTATGGGAAAAAGAGATCCACGCTTTAAATGAGCAAGCTCCTGTAGTGCTTAGAGTGAACACTTTAAATACTACTAGAGACAATCTTAGAAGTATTTTAAATGATGAAGGGATTAAAGCAGAGCCTGTAAAAGGATATCCTTATGCTTTACAATTGGAGGAGCGATCAAATGTTTTTAGAACTGAAGCCTTCAAAAATGGATTTTTTGAAGTCCAAGATGCAAATTCTCAATTAGTTGCAGAATTTCTAGATGTAAAACCTGGAATGCGTGTTGTTGATACTTGTGCTGGTGCTGGGGGAAAAACCTTGCATATCGCAGCCTTAATGGAAAATAAAGGCCAGATAATCGCAACAGATATTTATGAGAATAAATTAAAAGAGCTTAAAAGACGGGCTAAAAGAGCAAAAGCTCATAATATAGATCCAAGAGCCATAGAAAGCACAAAAGTGATCAAAAAGCTTTATGGAACTGCAGATCGGGTACTTATTGATGCACCTTGTAGCGGATTGGGAGTACTTAGTAGAAATCCAGATGCCAAATGGAAACTACAGCCAGAATTTATAGAGAATATTAAAAAAACTCAATCAGAAATCTTAAATACCTATTCTAGAATAGTGAAGGATGGCGGAAAATTGGTGTATGCCACTTGTTCTATTTTGCCTTCAGAAAATCAGGAACAAGTGGAGAAGTTCCTAGCAAGTGAACATGGTAAAGATTTTAAATTGATAAAAGATAAAAAACTACTGTCTTCAGAATCTGGGTATGATGGTTTTTATATGGCACTTCTTCAGAAAAACTAATTTAAACTATGCGGAATAAGATATTTTTAATTGTATCTATCTTTTTCCTATTTATAGGGTGTAAATCTGAGACTAAAAATTCAGAAGGAATTTTTATTAATTCTGATACTTTATCTGTTCCACCTGCTTTAAAGTCTTATTATCAAGACCTTGAGCTTAATTTGAAAGGTGATAAACTAAAAGAAAATCTAGCGGTAATTACTATTGCTAAACATTCTCATTTTTTAGAATATTACGAAAGGCATCAGTTTCTATATGAAGCAGATGAGGATCCAGATAATCCCAGAAATGTGAGGTTGATCTATTCTGGTGAGAGTAGGGATAAAAGAGAATATTATTCTGGGAGCAATAAATACAAACCTCAAACTTTTAATACAGAGCATGTATATCCTCGTTCCTTTATAGATAATACTGCGGAAGCAGATCTGCATCATTTACGAACTGCCGATATTAATATCAATTCCAAAAGGAGAAATTATCCGTTCACTTCTGGGAGTGGTGCTTATAAATTAATATCTAATAAATCATGGTATCCCGGAGATGAGTGGGTTGGAGATGTTGCTCGAATGATTTTTTATTTGAATTTGAGATACAATGAAGATTTTGAGTCGGTTGGGAATTTGGAACTTTTTTTAGAATGGAATGCCCAAGATCCTGTTTCTCCAATTGAAATTCAGCGAAATGAAATTATCTATAAAGCTCAAGGAAATAGAAATCCATTTATAGACAATCCTATTTTAGCTACTTTAATTTGGGGAGGTTCTCAAGCTCAAAATAGATGGTCTACATTTCAATAGTCTTTATAGATCTTTGAATAATCTGCATTTACGAGTATCCGGAATCTTGTCGATAAAGTGTTTGTAATAATTCAGATTTAGGCAGATTTTTATGACTAAAAAAGTTATTTTTGCGCTTACACAACAACACACAAAACAACTTAGAATGATCCTATTCTTCGGAACCCAAACCTCAAAGGTTTATGCAGTGCAAACGCACTCTTCCCTATCTGCTCAAGACATTTCAAAATTAGACTGGCTTTTTGGCGACGCACAACTACTAAATAAATCTGCACTGGCAGATTTTTTTGTTGGTCCCCGTGCCGCAATGGTTTCTCCTTGGAGCACCAATGCTGTTGAAATCACTCAAACCATGGGAATTCATGGAATAATAAGAATTGAAGAGTTTTTAAAAGTAGACTCTCATTTTCATGATTTTGACCCAATGATTTCTCAAAAATTTGAAGGTTTGAATCAGGAGGTGTTTACAGTAAATACAGAACCTAAAGCGGTATTAAATATTGAAGACATTAATGTTTTCAATAAACAAGAAGGACTAGCCTTAAATGCTGAAGAAGTTCAATATTTAGAAGAACTTTCAAAAAAGTTAGAAAGATCATTAACAGATTCTGAAGTTTTTGGATTTTCTCAAGTAAATTCTGAGCATTGCAGGCATAAGATCTTCAACGGAACTTTTGTGATAGATGGAAAAGAAAAACCTTCTTCTCTTTTCAAAATGATCAGAAAAACTTCTGAAGTTAATCCTAACGATATAGTTTCCGCATATAAAGACAATGTAGCTTTTGTTAAAGGACCAAGAGTAGAGCAATTTGCTCCAAAATCTCCAGACAAGCCAGATTTTTATCAAACAACAGACTTTGATTCTGTTATTTCTATAAAAGCAGAAACCCATAATTTTCCAACAACCGTAGAGCCTTTTAATGGGGCAGCAACCGGAAGTGGTGGAGAAATAAGAGATAGATTGGCCGGTGGTAAAGGATCTCTTCCTTTAGCTGGAACTGCAGTTTACATGACTTCTTATTCCAGATTGGATGAAACCAAAGAATGGGAAAAAGGAACTGAAGAGCGTAATTGGCTGTATCAAACCCCTATGGATATTCTTATAAAAGCTTCTAACGGAGCTTCAGATTTTGGAAATAAATTCGGGCAGCCATTAATTACTGGATCTGTTCTAACTTTTGAGCATAACGAGAATAACCGTTTTCTAGGATACGATAAAGTAATTATGCTTGCTGGTGGTATTGGGTATGGAAAAGCAGATCAGGCTATAAAAGCCGTTCCTAAAAAAGGAGATAAAATAGTCGTGCTTGGTGGTGATAATTACCGAATTGGAATGGGTGGTGCTGCAGTTTCTTCAGCAGATACCGGAGAATTTAGTAGTGGGATAGAATTAAATGCTGTGCAACGTGCCAATCCGGAAATGCAAAAGCGAGCAGCTAATGCTATTCGAGGAATGGTGGAAAGTGAAGTGAATCCTATTGTATCTATTCACGATCACGGCGCTGGTGGACACTTAAATTGCTTAAGTGAATTGGTGGAAGAAACCGGAGGAAATATTGATTTGGATAAATTACCAGTTGGAGATCCAACGCTTTCTGCCAAAGAAATTATAGGAAATGAGTCTCAGGAGCGAATGGGATTAATTATTCCTGAAAAAGATATGGACATTCTAAAGCGAGTTTCCGAACGTGAAAGAGCTCCAATGTATAGTGTAGGACATGTAACCGAGGATAATAATTTTATTTTTCAGCGTAAGAGTAATGGTGAAAAACCGATGGATCTTAAGCTAGAAGACATGTTTGGAAGTTCTCCAAAAACTATCATGACAGATTCTACTATAGAAAGAAAGTATGAATCCATAAGCTATTCTCAAGATAAAATATATAACTATCTGGAGCAAGTACTGCAACTAGAAGCAGTGGCTTGTAAGGATTGGTTAACAAACAAAGTAGATAGATGTGTTACCGGTAGAGTTGCAAAACAGCAAACCGCGGGAGCTTTACAGTTACCATTAAATAATTGTGGAGTAATGGCATTGGATTACAACGGAAAAGAAGGTGTTGCCACTTCTCTTGGACACTCCCCTATTTCTGCTTTGGTAGATCCTGTTGCCGGATCTAGAAATTCTATTGCAGAATCCTTGACAAATATTATTTGGGCGCCTTTGCAGCAAGGTTTAAAATCTGTTTCCTTATCTGCCAATTGGATGTGGCCTTGTAATAATGAAGGGGAAGATGCTAGATTATATGAAGCGGTACAAGGAGTTTCAGATTTTGCCATTGAATTAGGGATTAATGTGCCAACGGGTAAGGATTCTCTTTCTATGAAACAAAAATACAATGGCGATGGCAGCGAAGTGATATCTCCGGGTACGGTAATTATTTCTGCAGCAGGGCATTGTAATGATATTACTAGAGTAGTAGAACCTGTGTTGCAGCCAAAAGGTGCTATTTATTACATCAACTTATCTCAAGATAAATTTAAACTGGGCGGAAGTTCTTTTGCTCAAACCCATAATAAAATTGGAAATGAAGTCCCTACGATTATAAATTCTGAATCGTTTTCTACTACTTTTAATACCATTCAGAAATTAATTTCTAAAGATCTCATACTTGCTGGCCACGATGTAGCTTCAGGAGGTTTAATTACCACCTTGTTAGAAATGTGTTTTGCTGAAGTTAATTTAGGGGCCACTTTAGATCTTACTTCTTTAAATGAAGAAGATTCTGTAAAACTTCTTTTTAATGAAAACTGCGGAATAGTTTTCCAAGCTAAAGATGCTTCCGTTGAAGCAATTTTGAAAGAGAACAAAGTAGCATTCCATAAAATTGGAACTCCAACCGAAGGAAATACAGTTTCTATTAAAAACGGAAAAGATTCATTTGAATTTGACATACCAAAATATAGAGATGTTTGGTATAAGACTTCTTTTATGTTAGATAGAAAACAGAGTGGAACAGATCACGCTACAAGACGTTTCAACAACTATAAAAATCAGCCTTTAGAATTTAAGTTTCCAGAGAATTTTACAGGAAAACTTCCTGAAATCTCTGAAGGAAAACCAAGAATAAAAGCTGCGATCATTCGCGAAAAAGGTTCTAACAGTGAACGAGAAATGGCACGTGCCATGTATCTTGCCGGTTTCGATGTAAAAGATGTGCACATGACCGATCTTATTTCTGGCCGTGAGAATCTGGAAGATATTCAATTTATCGCTGCCGTTGGAGGGTTTTCTAATTCAGATGTATTAGGAAGTGCAAAAGGATGGGCTGGGGCTTTTCTTTATAACGAAAAAGCGAAGGCTGCCTTAGATAATTTTTTCAAAAGAAAAGATACTTTGTCACTTGGGGTTTGTAACGGTTGCCAATTGTTTATAGAATTAGGACTTATAAATCCCCTACATGAACAAAAACCAAAAATGCTTCATAACAGGTCTCATAAATTTGAATGTAATTTTACTTCCGTAGAAATTCAGGAGAATAACTCTGTAATGCTTTCTGGTCTTGCAGGTAGCAAATTAGGAATTTGGTCCGCTCACGGAGAAGGAAAATTTAGTTTCCCTTACGAAGAAAGCAAGTACAATATTGTTGGAAAATATGGATACGAGGAATATCCTGCCAATCCTAATGGTTCACATTTTAATACTGCTATGCTAACCGATGATTCTGGGAGGCATTTAGTAATGATGCCACATTTAGAGCGTTCTACATTTACATGGAATTGGGCGTATTACCCAAAAGACAGAAAAGATGAAGTAACTCCTTGGTTAACAGGATTTGTAAATGCTAGAAAGTGGTTAGAAAAAAACTGATGTTTTTTACAAATAATTAGAATTTAAGAAGGGAGCCTAAAAATTCCCTTCTTTTTTTATAGGATTGATTTGATATAGCTAGCAATTTTGCTATTTTGCAGGGAATATCTTATCCAATAACATGACCGAAATAAAACGCCTTTTTGATTTTCCCTACTTTCAATTGGAAAACCATCCTTTAGAAAAATCTTTAGTTACAAAATATAATGGCAAATGGGAAGCGCTATCTACTCAGCAATATATAGACAAAGCAAATGCAGTGAGTCGTGGACTTTTACGACTTGGTATTAAACCAAACGACAAAATTGCTCTTATTTCTTCTACTAATAGAACAGAATGGAATGTGATGGATATTGGGATACTACAGATAGGTGCTCAAAATGTACCAATATATCCTACTATTTCACAAGAAGATTATGAGTATGTTTTAAACCACAGTGGTGCAACTTATTGTTTTGTTTCAGACAAAGAAGTGCTTGATAAGGTAAATGCTATAAAACATAATACCCAGTTAAAAGAGGTTTATAGTTTTGATGTTATAAAAGAAAGTAAGAATTGGAATGAAATTGTAGAACAAGGTAAAGATGAAAGCAATCAAAAAGAAGTAGAAACTCTCAAAGATTCGGTTTCGGAAGAAGATTTAGCTACCATAATTTATACCTCTGGAACTACAGGAAGACCTAAAGGTGTAATGCTTTCTCATAAAAACATTGTGAGTGATGTATTAAATAGTGCTAAAAGAGTTCCATTTGATACCGGAAAATATGTATCCGTAAGTTTTCTACCTATCTGCCATATTTTTGAGAGAATGATTTCTTACTTATATCAATACTATAGCGTCTCTATTCATTTTGCCGAGTCAATCGAAAAGTTGGGAGATAATCTAAAAGAAGTTAAACCACATGTAATTTCGGCAGTACCTCGTGTAATCGAAAAGGTGTACGATAAAATTATTGCCAAAGGAACTGCATTAAGCGGAATTAAACATAAATTATTTTATTGGGCTGTAGAATTAGGTTTACAATATGAACCTTATGGTGCTAATGGCTGGTGGTATGAAATGCAGTTGAGTTTAGCTAGAAAATTGATTTTCTCTAAATGGAAAGATGGTTTGGGAGGAAATATAGAATTAATTGTTTCTGGAAGTGCAGCATTGCAGCCTAGATTAACTCGAGTTTTTGCAGCAGCAGAAATTCCTATTATGGAAGGTTATGGATTAACCGAGACGTCTCCCGTTATTACAGTAAACGATGAACGTAATAAAGGGTTTAAAATTGGAACTGTTGGAAAAGTTATCGATAATGTGGAAATTATGATAGCTGAAGATGGAGAAATTCTTACCAAAGGACCCAATTTAATGATGGGTTATTATAATGATAAAGAAAAAACAGAGGAAGCTATAGATGCTAATGGATGGTTTCATACTGGAGATATAGGAGAAATTGATTCTGAAGGCTTTTTAAAGATTACCGATAGAAAGAAAGAAATGTTTAAAACTTCTGGAGGGAAGTATATAGCTCCACAGCTAATTGAGAACATAATGAAGCAATCAAGATTTATAGAACAAATTATGGTTATAGGGGAAGGAGAAAAAATGCCTGCTGCTTTTATTCAACCAAATTTTGAATTTGTGGAAGATTGGGCTAGTCGTAAAAAATTAGATATTGGCAAAACCAATGAAGAAATAGTTAAGAATGCTGAAGTAATTAAACGAATTCAGGAAGAAGTCGATTTCTACAATGAGAAATTTGGACACTGGGAAAAGATCAAAAAATTTGAACTTACTCCAGAAGTGTGGAGTATAGAGAACGATCAACTTACACCTACTATGAAATTAAAAAGAAAAAATATTAGAGAACGCTATATAGATTTATATAATTCTATTTACGAACGTTAGAATTCTTATCTTTATAATTAAGTTATTGTTAAACTCTCCTCTTTTGGAGAGTTTTTTTATGTAATTAAAGTAAATTTGGGGAAATAAATAGTTAGATGTAAATTTCTACTAAATTTATTATGCACGCATAATAAATTTCCTTAACTTTGGACTTATCATAAAAATAAGTATGAAGGAAAAAACCATCGATTATGTATTAAGAGCAACCTGGATGGCGGTCTCAAAGATGTATAACGAAGAAGCCGGAAAAGCTGGAAGCACCATGGCTACTGGATTTGCCTTATTAAGTATAGACCCTGAAAAGGGAACCCCTTCTACCTCCCTAGGCCCAAAAATGGGTATGGAAGCCACTAGTTTATCCCGTATTTTGAAATCGATGGAAGAAAAAGGATTAATAATCCGTAAAAAAAATCCAAACGATGGCAGAAGTGTTTTGCTACACCTTACCAATTTCGGAAAGGAAATGAGAGAATTCTCTAAAGGGGTAGTTTTAAAGTTTGACGAGGCTGTAAAGGAAAATGTAAGTGAAGACGATCTTAAGACCTTTATAAAGGTAGCTAATTCTATAACAGATTTAATATCTAATAAGAAAATCTATAATCAAGAAATAAATTTAAAATAATTATAACAAAAGATAAATTTCAGGCTTTTTCTGAAACAATTTCTATTTAAAATTTACATATGAAAAGAAGAATTAATAAAGTTGCAATTGTAGGTTCCGGAATCATGGGAAGCGGGATTGCATGTCATTTTGCAAATATTGGCGTAGAAGTATTGCTATTAGACATAGTTCCTCGTGAACTTACAGATAAAGAAAAAAGTAAAGGATTAACTTTAGAGGATAAAGTAGTTAGAAACAGACTTGTAAACGATTCGTTACAAGCTTCTTTAAAATCTAAGCCCTCTCCTATTTATAGTCAATCTTTCGCTAGTAGAATTCATACTGGAAATCTTGAAGATGATATTTCAAAGGTTTCAGAAGTAGATTGGATTATAGAGGTTGTTGTAGAAAGACTGGATATTAAAAAGAAGGTTTTTGAACAATTAGATAATCACCGTAAAAAAGGAACTTTAATCTCTTCCAATACTTCAGGTATTCCAATTAAATTAATGAGTGAAGGACGAAGCGAAGATTTCCAGAAACACTTCTGTGGAACTCACTTTTTTAACCCTGCTCGATATTTAAGATTATTCGAGATTATTCCTGGTCCTGAAACTTCAAAAGAAGTGCTGGATTTCATGAATGAATACGGAGAGAAGTTCTTAGGAAAAAAATCTGTGGTTGCTAAAGACACTGCTGCATTTATAGGAAACCGAGTTGGGATTTTTAGTATTATGAGTCTCTTTCATATGGTAGATGAGTTAGGAATGACCATAGAAGAAGTGGATAAACTTACTGGTCCTGTAATAGGACGACCTAAATCTGCCACTTTTAGAACAGTAGATGTAGTTGGATTGGACACCTTGGTTCATGTAGCAAATGGACTCCATGAAGGTGTTCCAAGTGATGAAAAACATGATCTTTTCGCCTTGCCAAATTTTATCGACTCTATGATGGAGAAAAAATGGTTAGGGAGTAAAAGTGGTCAAGGTTTTTATAAAAAAGTAAAGGGTGATGATGGTTCTAGCGAAATTCAGTCGTTAGACCTTAAGACGCTTGAATATAGATCTGCAAAAAAAGCAAATTTTGCTACCTTAGAACTCACTAAATCTATAGATAATGTAGTAGATAGATTTAAAGTATTGGTTGGCGGGAAAGATAAAGCAGGAGAATTCTACCGTAAGAATTTATCTGCACTCTTCGCATATGTTTCTAATAGAATTCCTGAGATCACAGACGAACTATATAAAATAGATGACGCTATGAAAGCTGGTTTTGGCTGGCAACATGGACCATTCCAAATTTGGGATGCCGTAGGTGTAGAAAAGGGAATTGAAATGATGAAAGCTGAAGGTGAAGAACCTGCAGCATGGGTAAAAGAAATGTTGGAATCTGGAAGCAAAAGATTCTATACCGTAAAAGAAGGAAACACCTTTTACTATGATATTCCAAAGAAACAACAAGTAAAAGTTCCTGGACAAGATGCGTTTATAATTCTAGATAACATTCGTGAATCTAAAGAAGTATTTAAAAATAGCGGAGTTGTAGTTGAAGATCTAGGCGATGGGATTTTAAATGTAGAATTTAGAAGTAAAATGAATTCTATAGGAGGTGATGTTTTAGATGGCTTGAATAAAGCATTAGATATTGCCGAAAAAGATTATCAAGGACTGGTAGTTGCAAACAACGGGGCAAATTTCTCTGTAGGTGCAAATATTGGGATGATCTTTATGATGGCTGTAGAGCAGGAATATGACGAGCTTAATATGGCTATTAAATATTTCCAGGATACTATGATGAGAATGAGATATTCTTCTATCCCAACAGTAGCTGCTCCACATGCAATGACATTGGGTGGAGGTTGTGAACTTTCCCTGCATGCCGATAAAGTGGTTGCAGCAGCAGAGACCTATATTGGTTTAGTAGAATTTGGAGTAGGAGTTATTCCTGGTGGTGGTGGTTCTAAAGAAATGACTTTACGTGCATCTAATACTTACCATAAAGATGATGTCGAATTAAACAGATTGAGAGAGCATTTCTTGACTATTGCAATGGCAAAAGTTTCTACTTCTGCTTATGAAGCTTTTGATACTAATATCCTTCAGAAAGGTAAAGATATTATAGTAGTAAATCCAGATAGACAATTAGCAATTGCGAAAAAGCATGCGCTACTAATGGCTGAAACTGGATACACGCAACCCATTCAGAGAACAGATATTAAAGTGTTAGGGAAACAAGCATTAGGTACTTTCTACGTAGGTACAGACCAAATGTACGCCGGAAAGTATATAAGTGAACACGATAAGAAGATAGCTAACAAACTGGCCTATGTAATGGCCGGGGGAGATCTC
>Ga0115567_10005715_pt1 | contig 12011 bp, 9 predicted proteins | sample COGITO_mtgs_1204_2_FD_88679 | JGI IMG/M metagenome (GOLD analysis project Ga0115567, IMG submission 88679) | Pelagic marine microbial communities from North Sea - COGITO_mtgs_120412 | ecosystem: Environmental > Aquatic > Marine > Epipelagic | place: Germany:Helgoland, sampling site Kabeltonne...
AAAAATGCTGAAAGTGGGGTTCGAACCCACGCAGACGTTGTCTACCAGAAATCTTGAATTTTTGTCAAGAAGCAAATTTTACTTGAGTCTGGCCCCTTAGACCACTCGGGCATCCCAGCTCTAACTCCAAGACATAAATTAATGTAAATAAACGCAAATATAAAATTTTGAAACACTAAATAGTGAAAAAGCTGAGGCACGAAAGTAAAGTGTGTGCAAAATCTATTGAAGCTCGAGTAGAGCATTTTTACTACAAGAAAGCAATGGTTTAGTAGAACAAACTTCCGAAGCTGATATGTTTTCTATGTCTTCTATGCTCTTATCACTAAGCTTCGTAAATTTTTTGTGGATTTTATCCTTCCGAACGGATCTGATACTTTCCTGGTGAGTTGAAGAACTTAATATATCAATCGCAAAGTTAGTTCATATTGATTAACTTACCACAAGATCGTACACCTGATTCCAGTCCGTCATATCTTCACGGGCATGCTTGCACATCGAATGCGCAACTTCAATGTAATGGAAATCAATTTTCTTTTGAAAAGATGAGTACGTTTCTACTTTCAATGCACAATCTACATACCTGTAACTCTTTCTCTCGACGTTCAGCCTTCAAAATCGAGTCTAACTTTTCAGTTTTTAACCAGTCTGGTGTGGTGATTGTACATTTGCTCCGCTTCTTTAAGCTCAGAGCAAGCCAAAGCGGAACACGTTTGCGACTTTGGGATTCGAAGAATGAGATCTGCGATTAGCGGTTAGCATAAGCGTGTAAAATTCAACGCAAAGAAAGTCTAAGGTGCAGTAAGTTCCTACATTTTTGAATAATAAAACTTTGACCTGAGAGAAAAATCTTTAGTGTTTTTATTTCAACATTTCGTGAAGGACACACTTTGCGTTGATTAGCTGAAGTAAAGTTCGGAGTGATTTCAATCTCTATATCCTCAGCGATAAATTCAGCTTCCTGAGAGAAATAGATGGATTATTTCTGCAGCTCGAGTACATATTTGAATACGAAAACCTGGTGCATGTCGCTTTTCATAAAATTTTAAAATGTATCGTGCAAAATTCCGTATGTTCTGCGTTTCCGCAGAGTAGAATAATTGCGCAAATCTACCTTACTTACTTGAGTGAGTGATAGTAGAGAAATTTTCGGAAGTAATACGATGATACAAATCGAGTTTGGTAAACTATATTTATTCTTAGCCTTAGTGTGGTGCTTCCGTTTCAATAATTTAAAAAGTATGCATTTCAGTACGAGTCATATGATTTTTTTGTAAAACTTAAATTTGACGAAGAGTTTACGTACATCATGATATCATGTATAAAGTGGTATTTTGTCAAGTTGTTTCATGAGATTTTTTTTAAATATAGCAAGGGGGGAACAACGAGTTAAAAAAAGTCCACGAGGGACTGGACGGTGAAAGTCCGCCGATAAGAAAATAGCGAGGGAGAGAGGCATTTTCGTAGGATAACGAGGGAGAGAGGCATTTTCGTAGGATAACGAATGCTACTTTGCGCTTAAAGATATTGGTAGTGTGCTACCATATCTTGTTGTGCTTTTGGTAGCACTGAAAAAAATGCATTTGTATTTAAAAAGTGAAGAAGAGTTATTTCATGTGCACACAAAGTGCGTGAGAGAAGCACGTTTAGGAACAGATCTGCGAAAGAAATTGAAAAGTAAATGTCCCTCCATACTTGTTGTGAGTACAGTTCAGAAACATATGCATTGGAGTTACCCGTATTGAATTGGAGCTCTTGACTCGAAAACTTTGAGCTCATTCTAATATACCTATACCTTCTATTACCTTTTATTTCTTTTTTGTAGAATACAGAACTTCTTTTGTTCATGATTACCTCAGAGTGTATATTCAATTGTGTTTCCGAGCGGCTTCTAACAACAGAAATTCTGTTGGGGAATTATATTTAAGCATCGGAACAAGAAATGTCCGCATCAACCTGTAAGAGTTGCTCAAATTCATTCGCAATATTTCTGAACGTCTCCTTGCTGTCCCAATTCACCAACTCTGCACAGTCCGGGTGTTCAAATTCTTCGAATTCCAAATCTATTTTAAGTAACTCGTATGTCTTGCCAGCTTCCTTTGGATTGAACCTGTGGATTTTTACATCCTCAATACCATATTTCTTTTTCAAATATTTTTTCAGCATCACCAGATAATTTACTGCACAACATGCTTCCATTTTATTTTTGTACTCCTTAGGAAGAGGTAAACTTGTTAGCTGCACTGATTCTTTCAGGGGGCAGGTCATTCTTTTAACACTTTCTTGTAAGGATCCACAAGTTGAAGACATGAATCGATTAATTTCATAAATGATGAACAAAATTTCGTCAACTGTTTTGTATGGAAGCCTCACTATTACTAGGGAAAAGAACTTTAAAAACAGCAGGACTGAATTTTCTTTTGGAGCAAAAATCTGCTGTAAAAGGCTACTTAGAAACTTGTATTTGTCCTTTCGGCTTGTACCAACTAAATTATAAAGTTTCATAAATCCATTTTGAATCTGATCAGGCAAAGATTTTAAATTGGTATGGCACTTGTGAACTCTAACAGCTATTCCCTCAAAGTAAATGAAAGCATTTTCAAATCCAGCTGAAAGTTGATGAATGAAGAACTCGTGATATCTTCTTTGCTGATACTTCAGAACTTGAAATGCGAGCTTTTTTATGGCTGGTTCTACTTCGATCTGAAGCATAATTAAAATTGGGAACGCACTCATGGGATGAACCAAACCTTGTCGTAATATCACTTCACATAACTGCAGTGATTTGAAACGAACTTGAGCATCACAATTCATGCATAACCCAAGAACTTGACTCCAACAACGTTGTGCAATAGCACTTGATATATTACTAGTATCAGTTTGTCCATTCACTTCTTGAACACTGATATTGATCTTCTTGCCCTCACCTCCTCCAAAATTCTCATCTTTTCGAAAGAAATCGTTTAAATTTTGTAAACTTTGTAACTTTAATTGGCTGTCTGAAGCTTCATGCAACGTTTCATGCAAGATTAAGTCTAGAGGCCAGTCGTTTGCAGCTGACGTGTTACACATGTAATCTGCCCTAGAACTAAAAAGATGTCCACACGCTTTCAGCGATGCTTTTCTAACTTCAATTTCGAGAGAATCTCGGTGAAGATATGATAAGAAAATTTCAAATATTCTCTCAATCGTTAAAATCTCGCATGTGTTGTTTGAAGCATTTATATTAGCTTGTTCAATGATATCAGCACCATGTTTAAGGATACTCCCGAGCACAAACAGGGCGCGGCTTGAATATGCTGTTTCTTCTCGATCAAGAATTATTTTATCCTTATTTGTGTCCAACAAGCACCAAAGTTTGCGAACAATTAAAGATATTCCATTCTGATTATTATCTCGCTTTCTTGCAATTGTGCATAGGCATTTTGTAGCTAAAAAGAGTACTCCTTGAAATTTGCTGCGCAAAATTAAGATTTTTAAATCGTTTTCAAGTTCTTGAGATAATATTGAGCCTAGATTTTTGTTATTCGTAATTATTGTATCAATTATGCAAATGCAGCATCTTAGTTTGCCAACATCTTCAATTTGATTATTTCTTTTTAAATATGGTTGTAGCGCCATGATGATGTGTGTTGGATCATCTACTGGTATACATAAATGTGGATCAACGATAGAAATGGCATGAATCCCTAGAGCATATCTCGCTGAAGTATTAATTCCATCTCTATCCGAAACATTCTTTCTATTTGACATACTTTGAATTTCTTCTGTCTTAATCATTCCATCAACCAGACCATAAAGTATACATCTAAAAACATTTTTTAAGTCTTTTGAACTGTAATCTGAATTTAGGAGCTCATCTTCGCTCGAATTCAATATCTTTCTCAGAATTAAAATTATTGGGAAAGAAGACGTCAATGGCAATGTCGCATTTCCATTTTTATTGGTTATATAGTATACCTCCCAAAGAACTGTGACAAATAAATTAACGCAGTCAGATACCACTTCTAACTTGCATGTCTCTAGACTATCAAAGTTTAGAAAGTATTTTTGTTGAAGTAGCGGGGTGAACCAAATTTCCAGAAAAAGTTTTGCGACAAGCTGTTGTACACCATCATCCTCATCAAGAATCTTGAATGCCAATTTTTTCAAAGCATTTATTCTGTCGTACATATCAGAATTTTTTACCAGGTCACGAACTATTGTGATCGCACGTTTTCGCACACTCACACCTACATCATTGAGGCGATCTAAGATGATTTGATAGTATTCCACTGCTAAAGTTGAATTCACAGCAATTATCTGTCCCATGACATCAAGAGTTGTAGTTCGAACCATGGTTCCTGCATCAGTGACCCTCTCTTTCAATGCTATTTTCAAAAGAGGAAAATCAATAATATTTGGATCCACGTAGAGTACGCTGCCAATCGCACGAACCCCAGAAGCACGGACAGAGATTGAAGAATCATCTAACATTCCTAACAATCTTCGTATCAATGTTCCTACTTGTTGCGATAAAGTTCGTTCCTGATTGAGATGTCTGACGAGGGACTTTGCCACTTCCCTCGGGAGTAAATCTTCTTTTGGGGAGGATCGACGATTATTTTGGATTTCTCTGATCTTCGAATACAAGTGGTTTAAACTTGCTGTTGATATGTTACTGTGCTTCCTTCTTTTATGAACTCTCATAAACTGAATGATATGAAACGAAATTGCATCATAAGCAAAGCCTTCACGTAATTTAATTAAAGCAGATGAAGATCTCGAGAGTGGCTTACTGTTCTCGGATAGATAGCGTAATAAGATAGCCTCCAACAAAAATCCGTTAAAGTATTCTCCATGGAACCCTTCTAAATTTCCAAATTTGAATGTGTCTAATACATCATCACAGCCAATGATTAGGGCTTTCTGGCATGATGAATTCAGGCCTTTATTGATTTTAGAAAGAATTTCAGAACCGGACATCCCTTCTGTTGTTGAAAGAGGTCCAAGTTCCCAAGTATTGTCCTTTTTTGATTTTATCTCATCTGACTTCAACTTAGTCGTAATTTGGCCAATAACATCAATCGCGAACTCTCTCATTTTTGCTTCATTTGACTGAATACCCGAACTAACCAATAGTTGAGCGCAGAGGCTCAAGATGATTACAGAAGCACATGGCCATTCAGGAATGTTCAAACAAAGTAGCAGATCCGAAACAAAATTTTGAATCAACGATTTAACTTCAACCTCAGATGTTTTGCTACTTGGCCAGCCTTTCAAAATTTCTTTCCAAAAATATGATGCCCAAGAAAATGAAAATCCACATTCTCCACTTGTCGGATCCTGACAAATACTTGAATTGGAGGAGGGTGCAACACTGGCTACCGATTGCAAACACTTCATAGTAAGTGCGCTCATACTTTGAATTTTAATTCCTTCCTCGTGAGGCAAACTGAAGTTTCTCAAGTTTCTTCCACTTCCGGAAATTTTCTTTAAGGAGCTTATAGCAATATCAATAATAGAATATCTATGTTCTGGGTAAATTTTAAAAATATTTGCAATAGCATTTACACAATTAACGTGCATGTCACTTAGCTCAGGAACCGTCATTGGGAGAAAGAAGCATTTCAAAAGTGTATGAATTTTGCTATCTGGTAGTTTCAGAACTGATGTCATAAAAGAAATTTGCTCAATAGCCAAGCCCAGGTTTACAGCAATAGAAAGCACAACACTCGCAAATCTTTGAGTTGAAACACCCAGAATATCACATGATTCTCCGAGCGTATCTTTTCTGAAGCGATCTACAATGTTATGCGAATTTTGACCATTTGATGAATTCATCTTATGACGCTCAACAGAAATATCACAATTTTTCTTTCCCATGTTTTTACCATGAGGTTCGTACCATATCATCACATTGTTAACAAGTTGGCCTCTTAGTAATTCCGCAATTTTCAAAACATTATCTTCTACGTACAATTTTCTTGGCATATTCCGAGAGGTTAATAGGCGCAAAACTATAATGGCTGCTTCGATACCCGTTGTTATTTCTATGAAGTTCGTGCTGCGCTCAGAATCTTTCTCATGAATAAATTTACCTTCTATACTTTGAGCCGTGCTCATCAATACATTGAGTAAGTGTGACAATCCATCCACCGGAAGTGATTGAAAACTACTCATATAATCAAATTTATTGAGAATAGATGTTAATTTAGCGAGCTCATATTGAGCGAGGATTTGGCTTTCCCCTCCAATTTTAGTAGAAAGATCTTGACTTCCGCAGGAGTATGAATTCTGAGATAGACCACTTAAGAATTCTTCAAAATCCTCCGAAAGAGACCTCTTGTCAGAATCTGTATGAGCAATGCAACTTTGATCTTCATTTTGATCCAGGAGATAGTTTTTGTCAAAAGTTTCCTGGAAGCTCTGTAAATGTTTTGCATATGCACCATATTCTTTATTGACTTTTTTTGAAAACTTAGAGAATGGAATAGTAACTATATTTTCATTTTAGGTAAGAAGGCAACATGAAGAATAGCGGGACACTCACCATGCACGAGCTGGCTTCGTAGGAAAATTTCTAACTTTTCGTACAACACTGTTTGATCAATGAAAATTCTGTCAAATGTACCTGACCTGTGAGGGAAATGTTAGAGAAACGATTCACACGTTGGAACTAGCTTACTTACAGGTAAGAAATATTTGTGGTGTTGAAAAGCTCAATTATTTTTGACGTATCTGAAGTATGACGAGGACTTTCATATAATGAGAGCTGTACAATATGAGCTATTTCGTGGAAAGAATATGAGTATGCAGCATTTTCTACCTTATTAACGGTAGATATGCGCATGCCTTTCTTTTCCGGTTTCCGAGTAAATTACGAAACTCTCCAAGTAAACGTTTGAATTTATGACTTGCTATTTCCACATTTTCAAGGAGTTCATATGCGATGTAGACTTCAATAATTCGAAACTGATATAATTCTGTGTTCTTTTCCGATGTTCTGCACTACTTAGTAGCGTTGGTACAAACTTTATGAATTGTGGTGTAGAAGATGGTCTTTTTTTGTTTGAAATAATAAGTTGTTTTGAAAAACGAGACCGGAGTTTTTTTAGGGTTCCTGACGGTGACTGTCGGGAGAGTCCTTCTTGCGTTTTTTTACAAGACAGATTTTTTTTTTGTGTCCGCAGTTCTGTCATTTATCGTCTGCGTCTGAATAGTGTGTGGAGCTGCCGGGCACTATAAATTATAATTCAGAAAGTTCTTTTGTGGCTCTCTTTGATCTTTAACGTTCAGTTTCTGAACACTTCAACGAATTCTTTTAAAATTCAGAAACAAGCATATGATTATCTTATGTAATAGACTTACTCATAGAGCGCCAGATATTGGACCTCGTAATCCACGAGTCAGAAGCAGAGCTGAAAAAGCATTTCAAAAAGTTACAGTTACATCGAATGTTCTGAATGGAAAAGGGGCGACTTCTATTCTTTCCAAGACTCAAGTTCCAGATATGAGATTTTATCGATTGAAATTAAGCGTTGAGCCTAAACAAGCGAGAAAGAGAAGCGACGCTTTCAAAGCTTTGAATTATGATGAAGGGAACGTGTATAGTGATTCATTTTTGAAGGTCAGAATCGGAGTTTTCTTAAGCATTCTATTAGGATATTCTTGTTACTACTTGACTAGAAATAGTCTCACCTTTACAGCTCCTGCCATGGTAGCAACTCCAGGTCTTGGCCTCGATATTACCTCTATTGGTGTTATAACATCTATCTTTCCCTTATGCTATGGATGTAGTAAATTTGTGAGTGGAGTTGTTGGGGATGTTTTGTCACCAAGTATAATGCTTGGGGGAGGGCTTATAGCGACAGGTTTGGTGAATCTAGCTTTTGGAGCCAGCTCTACCTTACCTTTTTTTTGTGTATTGTGGGCAATGAACGGAATATTGCAAGGTTTTGGCGCTCCAAGTTGTGCAAAGATTCTCACATCCTGGTTTGCAGCAAAGGAACGAGGAACATACTGGGGTATGTGGAATATTGCCCATAATTTGGGGGGATTTGTCGCACCAATACTTGCAGGCACGGCGGCAAGGACTCTTGGTTGGAACTGGGGTCTCTGGACTCCGGGACTAATCGCTCTTTTTGTTGGTACAGTTATCGTTTTGACTTTGAAAGACTCTCCTGAGGAACGTGGATTTGAACCAGTTGAAGTTGTTACACTAAAAGTTCAAGAAAATGAAGAAGGTGCAAAAACTAACTTGATACAAAACTTGTTGTATAACGTCTTGTCTAATCCATTTATTTGGGGATTGGCTTTCACGTATTTCTGCGTTTATGTTGTTCGACAAGGTATTACATCGTGGTCTGTTTTCTACCTCATTAAGGAAAAAGGTGTAATTGATGCAGGTGCTGCTGCAGTTCGTGTCTCTGGTCTTGAACTTGGCGGCCTCTTGGGTAGTTTAATAGCAGGACGAATCAGCGACTGGTATATTGCTACATCCTCCGGAGGTTCTGTTGGTAAAAGAGTACAAATTGTGATGGCTTATCTTGTAGGAGTTGCCTTCATGCTTCTGTCTTTTCGAGCGATTCCTGCAGGGCATCCTGTTATTCAAGCTATAATTGTATTTATGATTGGATTTTTCCTCTATGGACCACAAATGTTGATTGGGCTTTGTGGTGCCGAGATAGTCGGACGACGCTCTGTAGGCGCAAGCGAAGGTTTTCTTGGCTGGATTGCATATCTCGGTGCAGCTAATGCTGGAGTTCCTCTATCTCTTTTGGTCCAGTCATATGGGTGGGATGCTTTTTTTGCAGCACTTATTTCAGCTTGTGTACTGGCAATACTTCTTCTAGCACCCATTACAGGTGCTAAGAGTTATTTGCAGAGGATTGAATAAGTTAACCTACATGTAACTCATATTTTTATGAATGTTTTTCATTTGACACAAATATTCTTCTAATTTTATCTGAATAATTCGAGACTTGTGTACCTCTTATCGGGCAATTCCCATATCTTAGCAAGTGTGAAGATATGCAATCAAAACAAAATATATACCTGTGAAATATAAATATTTAATAGAAGATAACTTTCTTCCCCAATAAACTTACCCACTAACAGTCAGTACCGAAGGGTTCACCAGTTTTTTCCGACATAGCGGACAGTTTGAAGTTTGCGACTTAGACTGAACTCTGGCAAAGTCCCTTTCAATCATGGGCGATAATGGTAAAATGAGGCGATCTTCCCAAATTCTCAACCTTGATCTATCTCTATTTAACCAAAAGCTCACAAACTTAAATCCCACCGCACCAACACTTAGACATAAGTTTTGGCGCAAAGTGCTACTTGCATCAGACCGAATAAGCTGAATACGAAGAGCTCTATTGACTACACCATAGAACTTACTCTCCTTCAAAACAAATTTCAATATTTCAATGAACTGCATTCCTTCATATAGGCACGAAAAAATTGGGTATGAGAGAACGAAAAACTTCATCTTTGAAGTACTGATGTTGTTTGGGCACTTGTGCAATACATGTGAGGAAGTAGGCATTGGTAAAAGGTTGCCGAGAGCATGCATTTCTTTCGCTTTCAAATATGTTCCATGTATCTTCGATTGCAGGTATGGAAGTACAGCAGAGAATAATAGTGAAAATTTAACTCCCAGAAGTGGAAGCTCTCGCTCTGAAATCACATTAACTTTTGAGGAATTGATGTTTTCTGAATTTAAAATCCTTTTAATCCCATAAAACATTTCGGTCAAGGACGAAACATTTGACACTAGTAGCTGAGATAGCACCATGACAACAGCTGATAACTCAGCTTCCCATGAAACTAAATTTCTGAAACAGCTTGTCCTCTGCAGAGAAACCTGGAATTTGAAAGAGAAGACACTTTATTTTCTTGGGGAAATTGAAGCTAGGCACTTACTCTGAGTGCGAGATTAGAACTCGATAATAACTCACTCGCTAAATTATTAGCAGCTATTATTTCGAATATCGTTACTCCTTCTCTGTCATTCATTTTTATGAAATTTAAGTGCTCAACTACCTATTCTTGCTGTGCTTTTTCGACAAGCCGAGTTCTAGTTCGATTTCAGTTATATCTTGATCAACTTCGACACTTTTTAATTGAAGAACAAAAGTATCTCCTTTGGGTCCCCTTGCCCTGGCGAGAGGTGCAAAACTTCCGTCTTCGTTCCATTTTGCAACATTTCTGCGGAGAAACCCAGGATATACTAGCATATCGTATTCGTCAATTAGATTCGTCATCTCTTCCAAGTTCCGTAGATTGAAAGTATATTATTATGTTTTTGTGCACTAATTTTGATGGGCTCGAAAGGCTAACTTTCGATGTTTCGTAGTTTCCTTCAGGAGAAGCTTTTCCTTATTTGTGATCTTTCTTTCGCTTTCTTTGAGACACGGAAGTGTTTTTAGAGTTATAATGATGTGGGGACCGTTGATCCAATATATTCATTTTTTTTTGCCTTGTCAGCTGCAGTGCTCTTGTCTAGCATGTGCAAATCAACTTTTAAACAAGAAAAGTTTTTGGCTGTTGTGCTGTGTCCTATGCATAGCTGTAAAAACTATAACGTTAATTACGAGTACCTCAATTTTACTATTTTAGTATCGGTGTCTCACCAAGTCCCTCAGATAGTCGAAACTGCACACTTATATAGTGTGAAGTGTCAAGTATTATTTAAACCTATTTCAGCATATATCGAACTGATATCTTTGCAACATTGCCTTGTGATCTGTGAGCAGAATCACGTTCAAAAGACGCACTGGAAGTTTGACTATCCGTTTTTGCCATTCATCGTATCGTAGATACCTTCGAAACAGTGCCTTGTGATCTGTACGCAAGAATTGCGTTTAATATCATCAATAGTCTCATTAGAAATTTTGACTATCTAGTGTTGAATCCACGAAAGATAGTATACTTCAATTCTCTTAATCGTAGTATGGCTGATTTTCACTCGAATATAAAAAAAGAGGGCGAAAGCAGCGGTGTTGAACTTAGATTTTGTCCGAATAGCAACGATTTACTTTATCCGAAGGAAGATAGAGCGCGGAAGAAGTTAATTTTCGTTTGTAGAAACTGTGATTATAGCACGGATGCTGCAGATCACTGTGTTTATCGAAACAATATTATGCACTCTTCAGATGAAAAAACAAGTGTAATTCAGGACGTGCGAATAGATCCAACCCTACCAAGATCCCGAGATATTCGATGTGCTAGATGCGAGGCGATGGAGGCAGTCTTCTTTTCACTTGTCACTACTGAAGGAATGTCACTTTACTTCCAATGTGTTTCATGTGGGAACAAATGGAAAGATACAGGGGATGCAATAGAAGGGTAAATAAATAGTATACTTTTAAAATTTCAAGAAAAAACATTTGATTTTAGTTTACATCACTATTGTCACCTGTTCCCATGTGATAACGTTCCTTTTACAATCTGCACTGCTTGCGTTTCATTTCGAACTTACCGACGCACATGTGATAGTTCATTTTCATCTTGCTTCAAACTGTACAACTTGAAGAGAAAATGCGTGAATTGAAAGTCATAGGGTTGAGAACTACTTACCATGTTTGGTTCGTTTTTTGTAAAGAATACGATATCCACACTCGCGGCATATAACAATATCACCGGGGCGCAAAACAACCTCTGACCCACAGTCTAAGCGTAAAGTTAGAAGGAAAAGGCCCGTGGAAAATAAAATGATATGAGACCTCCGCAGTTATACGTCACTCCAATTTGTTTCTGTTCAGGTGCGTCCATACTTTTGCTTCTTAGAGTCTTGGCGCAGGTGAATATTTCAAGATTCAAATATAAAAAGTTCGCGCACAGTACTCACAAGTGTGTGTAACGATACGGCTATGTAATCCTTTGAGGTAACGGGTCAGTGCGATAGTGACATAATGAGTTGAGTGTTGAAAGTATTTCGTAATTCAGAGTCCCAGATTTCGGATATCAGATATCAGATTTAACTCGGACACCGGGACAAGGGACAAGGGACAAGGGACAAGGGA
>Ga0115567_10005717_pt1 | contig 12009 bp, 14 predicted proteins | sample COGITO_mtgs_1204_2_FD_88679 | JGI IMG/M metagenome (GOLD analysis project Ga0115567, IMG submission 88679) | Pelagic marine microbial communities from North Sea - COGITO_mtgs_120412 | ecosystem: Environmental > Aquatic > Marine > Epipelagic | place: Germany:Helgoland, sampling site Kabeltonne...
TACGACATCGGCGAGGAGGGCGGGGGCGACGTGCTCATCGTTGGCAGCCGCGGACTCCTCGCGGTGGGCGCCAAGCTGCGCAAGTACGACCGCCTCACGCTTGTCATGTCGGAGGCGATGTCGATGCTCATTTTCATCTCGGCGCTCTTTTCGCGCGTGATGATGACGCAGGGCGAGATCGCTAAGCTCAAGCAGTTTATCACGGAGGGAGACGAAGACCCCTCGCACTTCGACGCTGTCACCAAGCTCCGAAACACCACCAGCAAGGACGTGGGCGTGCAGGAGGAGCTTCTTGCCCACCTCACGACCGCGATCGAGAAAGTTCACGTGCCCAATGTGCCAGCCGATGAAGGCGGGAGAAGATTTTTCGCAGCGCTGGACCTCGCGCGCCGCGTGCGCCTTATCGAGGAGCAGACCAGAGACATCGCAAAGCTACTGCACGGCTGCCGAATGAGCGTGCAGGCGCTTGGGCGCGACATCAAGTCGCTGCAGGTGAAGCGCGAGGTGCGCCTCGGGCTAGACATCGAGAGCGACACCATGCGGATGATGGGCCTGGCGGACGCCAAGACGCGCATGCTCTCGCTGCTCGACATGGGCCAGGCCACCCTCGCCGCGTCCTTCATCCTCTTGATGATCGACGCCTTCGCTTCGGGGCGCGCGCGGTACTTCCGCGTGCTCGCGGCCCGCGCCACGGGCAACGCTACAGAAGGGGGCCTGGGGGACATCGAGTCCGTGGTAGGCCTGTCAGAGCTCTCGTCGGCGGCTGGAGTCGGAAATCCGCTCCAAGCCGGCGGGGGCTACTTCCCGCTCCAGTGGGCGCTGGCGCTGGACAGCGTGGCGCTCTTCAACCTTCTCGCGCACCTCCTGGCGATGAGTATCCTCGTCTACGTCCTGCGCTTGCTGCAGCACTCGCGCAAGGCCGGCGGCTTGCGCACCGTGAACGCAACGCTCGACCGGAAAATCAACCCACGTGCGTTTGAGGTGTACCTCGCGCAGTTCCAGGCGACAGTCCTGACAGACGTGTCGAGCCGCAACACGCTGCGACGCGCGGAGTTCACGCCGCACCACGGGCTGCTCTTCAAGTGGCGCGGGCCGGTGCCGCGGGTGATCCTCAAGGCCGACCTGCAGCTCGGCTTCCTCCTCTCCGTGTCCTTCACGCGCTTCGAGGCGCCGCCGCTCTGGCGCTGGCTGCTGTGCTCGGTGCTGCTGCGGCGCCGCACGGACATGGAGATGCGATCGCACCATGACGAGCACATGCTCGACACGCTCCTCGCAGACCTGGAGCGTGCGGGCGTCTTCAACCTCGCCGCGGCCGTTGACGCCGCCGAGTTCCCTGCCGAGCTCGCGGTCCTGGAAACTGCCGCGCCCTCCGCGTTGCTCGACGAGCATGAAGAGAAAGGCGCCGCCGATCACGGCGGTCCTGGGGCAGAGGTGGATGGCTCGCCGCGCTCAGGCTCGCACGTGCACGTCGCAATGCCGCGGATCGCTGACAAGGACTCGGCACTTGGCCGGAAAAACAGCATCCTGAAGAAAAAATGACCAAGCCGCACGGCATGGATGTCTATTTCGGCATGGTGAGTGGTTTGCGCACGCGCGCGATCGGGGGCGGGGGGGTGGGGGGGTGAGGGGGCGATATTTGGTAGGTATTGTAATAAAGCATCAAAGCAAGGTTTACTCGATCGCAGCGGAGGCCTCCAGCGCATCGCGCAGGCCGCGCGTGAGGCCTGCCTCGATCGCCGCGCGAGCGCGCCTGATTCGTCCAAGCAATGCCTCTCCAGCCGCGAACGAGCGACCGTGTTTAGGGTTTAGGGGGGGTTGGCCAGCGCCGTCCCTGCGCAGCGCCGTCCCTCGATGGTCCAGTCCACCACCGACACGCGCGGTGTGGGAGTCAAAAGAGGTCAAAGCCCTCGCCCCACGCGGAGCCTCGAGTCCGACCCTCGCGGGCCCCCGACCCTTCGCGCCGCTGGTTGCCACGCGCTCCGCCTCTCGCACGGCCTGCACCGCCTCTCCCGCGCGGTGCTCCGCGCGCAGCAGCACCGCGAGATTCAGCAGCGCCGGCGCCTCCACCTCGCTCGCCCACTCGCTGTCTATACCTACTCTCAGAGCAGCCGATGCATTTTCCAATGATTGGCCAATGATGCGCCAATCAGCGCCCCCGCAGTGCCCCGCCTGTGTCGCGTCTGCCCCTGCGGGGCTACTGTTCATGCCCGGGCGCGCGCTGTCGCGCACCTCCGCTGGCGAGTCACGGGCCTCCGCGCTCTCCGCGCAGCAGGTGCCGAGCAGGTCCAGCGCCGCCCGCACCGCTGCGATCGCCGCACCGCGCCTGCCAAGCGCCGCCAGCACTGTCCCGGCGTGCAGCGTCCAGACCGCCAACGCCCCTGGCTCTGGCTCCGCCGCGATCGCTGCCTGCGCCCACTGTAGCGCCGCAGCGTGCCGCCGCAGCCGGAACAGCCGGCGGGCCATGAGATCTGCTGCCAGCGCCCGCAGCCGCTCGCGCTCCCAGAGAGGCACGCCCGACGCCGGGTCGGTTAGCACTACCGCTTGCCGCAGCAGCGCCGCCTCGAGGTCTGCGCCACCTTCCCATACTCCACCCGAGCGGCCACGCGCCCGGCAGCGAGCCGCAGCTGACACGCAGAACATCACCAGCTGCGTGGCAGCTCCGGCATGGGCGTTTGAACCATGCCCGTGGCGCTCTGCCATGGCGAGGCGAAAACGGTCGAGAAGGCAGCCAGCAGAGCGCCAATCCCCCGCTGCGAGCATCTCGCGCAGCTGCATCGTCTCCTCTCCGCACACCAACTGTCGCGCTTGCAAGTTCCGCGTCAGCGCCCGTGGCGTGTTCACCCAAATCCCCTTGAGCGCTTCCGCTGTGCCCGCCAAGCCTCGATCCCGCAAGACACCTTGCCCATTGCCCCAACTAGCGCCAAAGTGCTGCCCCCGCATTGCTGCCATGTCTGTTGCACTGCCCGCCTCGAAGCCGCCGGCCACTGTAACGCCAACCAGGGCCAGCACGCACCGCATCGCTTCCATGTAGTCTGTAAACGTCAACACGCCACTCAGCTCCGTCTGAGATGAAGGCTCACTCTCTACGACCTCCTCGTTCCCAAGCGAGCTCTGTGCACGCGCCGCGCAGAAAATCGCGTGCAGCTGTTCCTGATGCAGCTGTTTCTCCGGGGGCAAGAGCTGTCTGCACGCACGCTCAAATCCCGGAAACCCCATCTCTTGCACTTCCTCTTCCTCCCACTCCACTTCCCATCCTTCACCTCCATCCGCAATGCCTTCAGGAGGACTGCAAGCCACAAACAGCCGAGCGCACTCGCGGGAGAGCAACGACCGCAGCCTTCCTCGAAATCGCGCTGTCCTCGGCTCTCGGTTTCCTACAGCTGCTGCCCCTGAAGATTGCTGCGTCGCGGTACTTGCACTGTCCTTGCTGCTGCTCCCCCCGTTTCTGGTTGTGATCGGTGCAGCAAAGCACCAAAGCCACAGCCGGGCATCAAGGACTCGCCGACACAAGTGTCCCCTGAAGTTGTTCTGCAAGCTCCGCGCCGCATCTTCCACTGACGTGACGCTGGGCTCGATTCTTGATCCTGTTTCGGAATCATCGATTCCCATCGCATCCGCTGCGACCAGCAAGTTTGCGGAACGTATAGCCGGACCTACGGACCCCAACTTCACCCAAGAAGTCTGAGAATTTGTCTCGCGTCGGAAGCAGAAACCCTCGTTTTTCGAGGTTTGTGGCTCGGTGTAGTGCGCCGCGAAGAGCGCTGCCCCACCGAGACAACAAGTCGAAAGTGGGAAGGACGTCTCGAGAAAGGCTCCAAGGTTACAGGGTAACCGAGGATGTTACGCGACGGCAAGGATCAGCGTCTCCTCGTACTGGGCGCCACAGGCAACATTGGGCGCCACGTGGTGAAAAGGTGGCATTATTTCCTGAAGTTGCATGTAGTTGCGCTCTGACGTTGCAAGAGTCGAGCGTCTCAACTACGCACCCCCTGCATTGCAGGCTCGTGTCACTCGCTTCCTCGGGGCGCCTGTCCGCAAGGACACAGATTCTTGCGGCGACCCGTAGACCGGAGATCTATTCGACTCCTGAAACCGGCAGCGTGGTCGTTGAGCCGGTATAACAGGGAACCCGGGCTCGGCGGTGGAGGCACACCTTGCTGAATTGGATCATCATCTTCACAGGTGGCTTGCAGTGCGGAGCCTGGAGACGTTGCAAAGTGTGTGGCCACTACACGCCCGAATCGGATCTTCATGTGCATGCCACAAGCGCTCTCTGCAGAGGCGATGTGCGCCTATGGTGAGGCAGTTGTAGATGCCGCCATCGACTCAGGCGTTGAATGGCTTGTACGCATCTCGTCGTTCGGGATAGACGGAGTACCATCACAGGGTCCGCTTGGCGCAGCCCATTGCAACTGCGAAGAGTACTGTCGCAAAAAGGGCCTCGGTTTCACGAGCGTCCGCCCGACAAGCTTCAGCTCGAACTTCGCTACGTTTGACGCCCCCTCAATCGCGTCCGAGTCTGTCTTCCGGTCACCACTTGGTGAGACGGCGTGCGTCAACTGGGTGCACTGTGCGGACATCGGAAACGTCGCAGCAGAGTTGCTTGCGCGCCCGCCGAGTGATCGGCTGACGCCAGAGGCGCTAGCGGAAGGTCACGAGGTGGTCGACGTGACTGGTCCCGCCAGCAGCACCCTGTCCGCCCCCGCCATGGCAGAGCTCCTGTCCGCAGAGCTCGGGCGCAAAGTGCGCTACGAGGAGGTGCCGGCACCGCCTGTAGAGGAGTATCGTGCGCTGTGGAGGTTCCTGCGCGCTGGCGGCTTCGCCCGCGAAACAGACCAAGTCCTCCGCATCACGGTGTGTCTCGTTCCAGCCTTCAGCCCGCATCTCTCCGGATGTGCGAGACGCGGGTCGCGTGCTGCCTCGCGGCGCGCAGAACCAGCACTCATTTGTGTCTCAAGGCCAGTGCTGACGGAGGTAGGCACTGTGCGGGGAGCAGGGGGAGGCGCCGCGCGATATGCGCCACATCATCAACGACTACCGCGCAGAACTCGAAGCGCGCGCCGACTAGGGTCAGACAACCCAGTTGATCGGAAAGCTTCTCCGGCGCTCAGGGGCCAGGACATTCCCAAGGCTGACATGGAGAAATGGTACGATGGGCCACTGCTGGTGCTGTGTAATAGATCCCACTGTTGCGTACCCTGCTCAGCGCACCCACCCGTTGCACCTGCCTGAGCCGCAGTGGCATCGGGTCCTTTTGGCGGTCGGCTTCGTGCTGTCCCCGTAATCGTAGAGAAGCTCCTCCCCCAGGAAGATCTGCGCCACGTCGCCGTCCCCGTTATGTCCCTGCCGCGGCTGGCGGGGACGGGGCGACGGCGGGCACCTTTCTCGTCGAAACGAGCGCGACTCGCTTTGGCAGCTTCCCGGATTGGTCTGCCGCAAACGCCTTTGGCTTTACGTTGGCCTTTTCGAAGCAGCCGTGGTTCACGAAGCGTGCCACATTGCCGACGCGCCGTGCGTCGATGAGCCACCCGTGGGTCTTCTCAGTTCCGATCTTGACGTCGAAAATGTACGTCGAGTCTCCGCCCGCAGCCTTAGCGCGCTCAATCATCAGCGCCGGCGCAGCGCAGGGGAGGTAGCTGGTGCAGAGATGGGTGGAGGAGCAGGTTCACCTGAAGATCGCGCTCCCCCATAGCGTGTGCTGGCACATTCTCGCCAACGTACTCCATCACCGCGACACCCAGCTCGATATTCTCTCGCGCCCGCACCCCAAAACCTTTGGATCCGGCGTCAAATACCTCAACTCTGTGTGTCACTCCTCTGACCAGCTGTTGCTTTAGAGCGCAGCCCGGCTGCGCTCGCGCGTCACGAGCCAGCTCGGCCAATAACTCTGACTCCGGCCCATGGTACTCTATCTCGTTGAAGCGCGTATATCTGTCAGCAGAACCAGCTATTCAGCCCCATTTCCGCACCCGAAAGCACACCACATCGGCTGAGGTGACAGCAGCGGCAGCATCAGCAGCAACCAGGGGGAGGGAGGGTGAGAAGAGAGTGAGGGGGACCGAAAGCGGAAGCGGGAGCAGTGGAACTCGCACTCCACCTTGGCCTCCCAGCGAAATGTTGCGCGGATTTGTGCAGGTTTCCCGTCCATCGCCGGAAATTCTTGGTACTGTGGCGCGATGAAGGGGTGCACTGCTGGTACCCGCGCCGCCGAAAGCGCTTCTGTGCACAGCCTCGTGATGCACCCGTCCTGCAGACGGACTATCGATTCTCCTGCTGCTGACTTTTCCGGGAGGACCAGCCCAAACTGCCCATGATAGAAAACCCAGCTTTCCGGGGCGCCACCCAACACATTGCCAGACCACTCATCGTCGGTCGCCGCTTCCGCTTTCTCCTTGTACCTTGATCCATCGCCGTCGATCGCGCCATCTACTCGCCAATCTTCCGGAGGGCACTCACGCTTTACGGCACCCTGATAGTGCCTGCTGCCTACGTGTCGAGCGCCGCCCCAAACTTGCGCGGCTGCCGGGGGCGGCGCCGCGGCGTTTGGCGCGAGCCGCGAGCCTTTGCCACCCCTGCGTGTTGTTCGCTCGTCGAAGTCGCCAATCAAGTGTGCCCACGCCGTTCCCTTGGCCGCCTCAGCAGCCTGCTTCTCTTGCCGCGCGAGCTCTGCGTCTCGCTCCTCCTGCTCCTTCTGCTGCACCGCCCGTGCCATGCGTGCGTCTGAGGCCTCTTGCTGTGCCTGGTCCCAGCCGCCCAGGGATCCATGTACGCGGCCATTCCCGGAGGTCCCCACTGCGATCCCCACCGCCAGGACTCCCAGTGCTCCCAGTGCCATTTCATCGCCGGAACCAGCTAGAGTCGGATCCAGCCGTCCTTGGCTGCCGCCCGGTGTCACCGGCACGAGAGACGCGCTGCCTCGTGCCGCTAAGCCCTCGCCACTCGCCGAAGCGCCAGTTGCACGGTCGCAACGACCCCGAGCGCTATCATGCGGCGCTCGCCGGTCACCGGATACTTCCTGGGCATGCTCCTCCGCTCGCCTCAGAGCGCGCCCCCGTCCCGTGCTGCTGCTTCGCGGAGGGTCGTTCTCAGACCCTGCCTCATCCGAGGCCTCATTGGTGGCAAGTTGACGGCTCTTGGCGCCAGTGCCGCCTGCGGACATGCTCCTCCTTCTGAAGGCTCCATTTGTGCTGGTTCGCGACCCAGCACTCGATCCTCCTTGAAGCTTCGAGTGGCCCCGAAATTCTGTGCGCCTGCTGCTGTCCCGCGCTTCGTGCGTACCGTGTAAGGTTTCCATGCCTTGCTCCATCATGGCCCGCGCCATCTCTTGATCTGCCCTCTCGCGTTCCGCCTACCCCCGCACGCCACCTGTTCATGCTTCGCCACAAGAGGAGGAGGGAAAGTAGATCGCATATGGACAGTGGGCAGCACCAGCCATTCCTGCGACAAAGCTTCCAGCGCCTCCTCCATGTTCTGCTGCTTCTCTCGCAGCACTTCAAGCAGCCTGGCCCCATGAGAACAATCGAAAAATATCAGTGAGGGCGCGAAGGACAGCACGTCTCGACGAATACGTTACAGAACGCGAGTGGGTAGGCGCCTTTGCTCAGAGGGGGCGTCAGCATCTGGGCTTGTCATGGCAGGCAGAATCTCGAGGATTGTGCGAAGTGATTCCATCTCCTCCTCCGTCGGATCCAGATCGTCTACCCCTCTTTGTCGCTTGCTCGACGAGCCTAGCCCGCTTTCTCGACAAGGATCAATTGTGGTGCGGTTCCTTTCTTCTTCATGTTTCATCGGGGCGGGCGACGCGGCACGCTTTCCGCAGCTCCCACCCCCCGTCTCTCTGGTGCCAACCCAGGATCCTCCAGACGAGTTCGAACTAGCACCTCCAGCACTCTCACGTCGCGCAGGTGCTGAGTGCTGGAAATCACCGACGCCTGCTCGCTTAGCCTCATGGCCCGCGTCCCGCGAATTGCTAGCGCTTTGCCCCAAGGCGGAAAACTCCGCAGCAGCAGCAGCACCGGCAGCAGAAGGCACTGCCCCCCTGCTGCCCTCATCTATGGACACGTTTCTGGAGCAGGACCCTGTTTGAAGGGCAGACTCGACAGAGGACGTCAGAGCCTGGCCCTCTCGATGGAGCCCTGGCGAACTACTTTTCTCCCAGCCAGATGATCCGCACCTGGCACGCTCTTCGGCGCCAGTGCCCGAAATTGGAAACTGGGGTTCCTGGCGATGCTCCTGTGCAAAGTCGATACCCGGAGAGACCCCAGCTTCCGCCCACATGTCTACCGTGTCCGAGGAATCAAAATTGATAGTTGATAATCATTCGCTTCCCCCCCCCCTTTTGACCACTCTCAACGCACTGTGATCGTTGCTGCAATGTGTACGAGGTGGGTCGTTGGATTGCAGCATTGAATTATGCTCTTCTTGTGCTGTGGATTGGACCGAGTCTCGGACATGGACTTCACTTGGCGAGGGACCGCCCATTTCTCAATGGCCTGTGTGGCCGCCACTCCAGCGGGCAGATGGGTTTACTTTCTCCGCGCCTCCACCGTTGTGTCCGTGCCCCCTTCTCCCGCAAAAACACCGCCAAGAAGCCAGAACGTGTGCGATGGGATGACGCGATGTGCGAACCAGGTGCAGTGTGGCGGCTACTGCACTCGGAGCAGTCGCTACAGCGGCGCACTTGCGCCGACCGAGGCAGCCAAGGACCGCTTCAACGGGGCCTGAAGCTGCGCACGCCCTCCCCGATTGCCTCGAGACCGCGCGGGCGGGAGAATGCTGTGCGGTCATGGACCAGCGCGATGTGCCGGATATCGTGAGGGGCGTGTACAGTCACAGTCCTTAGATTTACCCCTCTAATTGTGTTGCCTCTCTCCCGTCGGGCAAACTGGATTGATTGGTATAGCCCAGCTTACCCATTTCCTGCGACGCCGCACGCGCGGGGACTAAGACGGGGCCTTGAGCCCGTCCCACGCGTGCTGCAAGTAGGCTGGCGGAGGCTCGTCATAGCGCAGCGGGATGCCCAGGAAGTTCACGTGCGGCTCGCGTTTCGACTTGCGCTGCTCGCGCAGCCGCCGCTGCTCCCCCGACACGTGCTCATCCATCTCGTCGATCTTGCTCCGCGCGTACCTGCGCCCCCGCCAGCCCTCAGCCGCACGCCAGGCGCACCAGGCACGCTCTGCGACGCCTGGGTCAAGTGGAAAATGCTTTCTGGTTCGTTAGTTATTTCTGGGGCCAAGAAAGAGCGGAGCGCACCGCACGAGGTCGGCGACCGCCTCAGAGCTACAGGACCCTGTTTTTGCCTCGCTGCCGCCCTGAGTCTTCGCCTCCGCTTCTGATAGCACCACAAACTCCAGCAGCAGCTCCTGCTCAGCTCAGAACTCGTCAGCCGGATTTGCGCCGGCCGCCCAGCACCGCGACCGCAGCTCTGCGCGTGCTTGCGGTGCTGCCCGGTCGAGAACGCCGAGGGCGAGGGCTCGGAGAGCAAGGGCGGGGGCGCACGCGTGTGAGGCAGTCTGGGAGAGTCCCCGCAGCCTCCATATTGGCGATGACGCGCAGCGCGTCCCGTAACCCGGCGCGCCCCCACGGCACCTGGCCGCCTCGCCCTCAGAGCCTGCGAGCCAAACATCACGAAGCAGGCGCGGGTCATCGCCCCACACTCACGCTCGCGCGGCCGGGAGCTCACGGCGGCGGCCAGGGCGGCCAGAAGGTCGTTGAACCAGGTCTCGTCCGGCCCCCGCGCCACGAAGGACCCGCGCGCCCAGTGCTCTTCTCGCGTGAAGCTCCCCTCGGCGAGCCCCGTCGGCATCAGCGACGCAATGGTCTCGGCATGGAGCTGCTCCACCCGCCGAACCTCGCTGGCACCGGCGAGCCCGCGGGCTGCGGCAGCGCGCACGGCACGGAGGTACTGGGCGAGGTGGGGGGGCGCGGGGTACAGGCGGGGCTCGACGCGCGCGAGCATGGCGAGCGCTTCCTCGGCGTCTGCAATGGGATCGTAGGTATAATTTCCCGGGGCGCGGGGTGAGGGCACGCCCGCCTCTGCCTGGTTGGCCACGGCGGCAAGGAGGTGCACGAACTGCACGTTGTCCGGTCGGATGCCCAGCCGCAGCTCGCACTCGATCACCGCCTGCCCCTCGCGCCACGTCGCACCTCCGCGCAGAGCAGCCCCAGCCACCACATCGACCCATGCGCCGAAGGTGAGCGCGTGCGGCTCGAGCCCCGACTCCTCCATCTCCGCCAGGACCACGTCGGCGTCCCGCAGCGACGCTCGCCCTGCCAGCACCGCCCTCTCGCTCAGCACCACCGTGCATCTGGTTGAGCGCGCAGATGAATATGACTGGGTACCGTGTCTTGCTGCGCCGGCGGCGACGCAGAGCAGGAGAGTATAGGTTTCCACATCGGGGGGGATGCCCCACGCCTGCATCTCCTCCAGGACTGCCCAGCCGTCCGCCATGTCTGCGCGGCCGTGCAGTGCGCAGCCTGCCACCACGCCCAGTTTTTCCTCAAGCACGGAGCGCAGCGTGTTGCCACCCACATCCGTCAATTCGTGGAAGTTCCGGAGCCGAAGCCCTTCCTTGTCCTCCATCATGTTCACCCGCAGCGCCTTCTCCCAATCCATGCTGCTGCGCCGCGGAGGGCACTCGAGACCCCACTCGTGCGGCGGATGCGCCGTGGCATTCACAGTGTAGAGCCACGCAAGGAGCGCGTCGCCGTCGCGAAGTTCCGCTTCGCCAGCGACAGCTCGCGCTGCGATACTTGCCATGAGCATCGTCCACATCCCAGGTTCCAACTGCAGCTCAGCCTCCCGGATCGCGTCAAGTACTCGCGCCAGCGTCGCCATGTCTAATTCCCCACTTGCTGCCTCGTCCTGCAGCACCTTCAGGAACCTGGCCACCGCATGCAGAAAAATGTCAGCAGGCTTGCGGCGGGCGCTGCAGTGACAGCTCACGCCTGAGAGGTCGGCTGGGGGCAGACCAACGACAGGAACCGACGAAGCTGCTCTTGTCAGCGCGGCCGCTCGGGCAACGCGTGAGGAAATAACGGACCGCCGGGTTGAGCTCCGGATCGTCGAACTCGCAGTCGAAGCGCGGCGTAGTGATCTCTTCAATCCGGCCAGCTCCGTTCATCTGCACTATCTCATGTCCCGTCTCCCATTGCAATTCGCTCTCGCTCGAGCATTCCTTCTTCACCCGACTCTGCCTCTCTTCGAACTGGACGCCACCCTGCTCAGGTCGGAGCAAGAAATTCCGCCTCATAGGACCCAACGTCGCTGCTCGCGGCGCTACCCCCGGTTCGGCCTGCCCACTTTCTCCCGCAGCAGACCCACCTTCTTCAAGTCGATCACCATCTGATGACTGTTCATCCTCAAGGCACACCTGGAAGGGCGCTCAAGTAAAGCAGTATCAGCTATTGAAAGCAGCGCTGGTTCCCTGACTGTTTCCGGGAGGGGACACATCTCCGCAAAAAGCAGGGAGATGGGTCGAGTCTCACCGCGTCCTCGCTTTCGCGGACCAGCTCGATCACCTCGCTACTGCCAGAGCTCTCGCCAACTCCACCACGGAGGACAGCATGATGCCACAAGTTCCGCTCAGTGCATCTAGCCTGGAGCATCCATGCTTTTGGACCCCAAATGTAGCATTCACTCGCGATTTGGCAGCGAGGCAACGCTGCCGATGCGAGTCTAAGACGTCCATGACCCGGAACCGGCAGAATCGGCGTGTGGCCTGCAGATGGCAGGACGACAAGGACGAGGGAGAGCGTTGATGCTAGTAAATACCGCAGCAGCCTTTGTATCCAGTGCAGGAAGCTGTGACCCCCGTACCTCCTCATCCTCGTTTCGATCCCATGAATCCCCGCGGAGCCCCTCAGTGTAAAGCATCGAGCAGTTTGTTACGGTCTCTTTTCCATCTATCTCAGCTTCGGGGCTTTTGCTCCGGGTCCCGCCGCCCACGTGCTCGCGTCCCGTTAGTGGTGTGGGCCTGGGACTTTTTGTTATGCGGCTTCTTTGCTGCA